>WNFG01015665.1_pt1 | contig 21151 bp, 21 predicted proteins | sample 5400431 | NCBI WGS metagenome assembly WNFG01 (sample SAMN13153346, study PRJNA577476) | soil metagenome | isolation source: 120 cm saprolite under Douglas fir tree site 2 hole 3 replicate 2 | place: USA:California | collected 2015-04-18 | reverse complement strand
CAGGCTGCCGGGAATGGGCTTCTTCAAGGGCCTCAGCGATACGCGAGAAGCCTCGCTGAAACGTCGTCTTCAGGCGGCTCCGACCATGATTGCTCCGGTTACGGCGATCGACAGTAAGGGAGCGTAAGGGCTGGGTTGAGTCGAAATCCTGCCGGGCCGGACTGTACCGCGCCGCTCAAGTCTTGTTAGAATTAACCTATCGGCAATAGTCCAGCGCCATTTCAGGAGAAGGTACTCATGGCCTATGTCATAGCAGAGCCGTGCATCGGCACCAAGGACAGCGCGTGCGTAGATGCCTGCCCAGTGGATTGCATTCATCCCAAGAAAGATAACCCGAAGTTCGCCGGCGAAGAGATGCTCTACATCGATCCCGTAGAATGCATTGATTGCGGCGCCTGCGTGCCGGTCTGCCCGGTGACAGCGATTTTCGCTTTGGATGATCTTCCGGAAAAGTGGAAGAGCTACGCCGAGCGGAATGCGAAGTACTTCGGAAGATAGCTTTCAGCTCTCAGCTGTCACACCAGGAAATCAACCAACCCCACCCTGTCATTCCGAGCGGAGAAGATCGTTCGCTTAGCGAACGATCTTCGCAGTCGAGGAACCTGCTTTCTTGTGGAGCGGCAAAGCAGCCGGCATGGCTCTGTTTTAGCTGATGGCTGACGGCTGATGGCTGACCGCTGCTGTATCCTGCTTTCATGGCGCTGAAGGAATCGGAAGCGATCGTGCTGCGCACGTATCCTTTGCGTGAGTCCGACCTGCTGGTGACGCTGTTTACCCGGCTCGAAGGGAAGGTGCGCGGGGTGGCACGGGCGGCCAAGAAGTCGCGGCGGCGGTTTGGCGGGTCGCTGGAGCCGCTTACCTATATCAAAGTTGCCTACGACGATCGCGAGCGGCACGAATTAGGACGGCTCGATTCCTGCGAAGTCCTGGAATCGCCTCTGGCCACGGAGGTGAGCTATCCGCGGGCGGTTGCACTGGGACACGTGGCCGAGTTGCTGGACGAACTCCTCCCCGACCGCGAGGCTAACGACGCGGTTTTCCGCCTGGCGCTCTCCGTGCTGGCTCAGCTAAGAGGGAAAGAATTCTGGCTACCAATCACTTATTTCGACCTTTGGATGGCGCGACTGATGGGCTATCTGCCCGAACTTTCGGAGTGTCTCAATTGCGGGCGCCCGCTGAATGGCAACCGAGCCTTCTTTCATGTGCTAGCCGATGGCTTGATGTGTCCGGAACATAAGCGGTTAGCGTCGTCAGAGATGTCGGCGGAATCGCGCAAGCTGGCGGCGCAAATGCTGCGCGCGCCGTTGTCCACAATCGATGCTGCGGGTTCGCAGAAATCCGGCGCGGACTTGAGGAAATTTCTGTTGCAAACGCTGGAGCGGCATATTGAGAAGAAGCTGGTGACGCGGAGTATGGTCGAGAGGATGGGGCCTTAAATCTGGTGACCACGGTCAGACCAACTCAATCATTACCCGATGTCCAACCAACGCCGCCGCCCGCTGCAGGCTCGACAGCGTGATGTCGCGCTTCGGATCGAGAATGCGGTCAACTTGGGAGCGGCTGGTCTTGAGCAACGCGGCCATGCGCGCCTTGGAAATTTTTCTCTTCTTCATGGCCTTGGCGAGCTGCCAGGACACAACCTCCTTGATCGCTTGTGCCTGTGCTTCTTCGAAAATGTTTTCTTTCTTCAGGAAGTCGTCAATGCTCGATCCCAGATGCTTCTTGCTCATTGCCGTAACTCCTTCTGGCGCTTGCGTGCCAGTGCCAAATCATCGTCCGGTGTAGCTCGGGTTTTCTTAATGAACCCGTGGAGGGCGACCAGGTGGCCCTGGTAGAGGCAAATCAATATGCGCGCCGTGCGATTTCCCGGCAAGTCGGTTCTCACTTCCCACAAACCTCTTCCCATGGGGCGGCACAGAGGCATACCCACCGGCCAACGCCACTGAGCCCGCAACAAATCTCTCCCAATCGCATGACGCTCTGCCTCGTCCAAACCTTTCAGCCATTCGCGTACCGGTTCGCTGCCTGCACTGGTACGGAAGAAGACTAGCGGGATTTTCTGCGGCCCCTGCGCTTTGGCCACGAGGATCTAATCGTACCATATAAGGTACATGTAGTCCAACACGTGACAAAGGGGTGATCGAGGATAACGGCTGATAGCTGACGTCGCCCGTCCAGTTCCATTACAATCGTGAATCAACCTGCTTGGCTCCCATGGCACTGTGAGGCTGCTCCTAGCTAGGAGCTAGAAGCTTTTCAATCATGACTCCATCCAACTCCAACCCGCTGACATTTCAGGAACTCATCCTGCGGCTGCAGGCGTTTTGGGCGGAGCGCGGATGTGTGTTGCACCAGCCGTATGACGTTGAAGTGGGGGCGGGGACGATGGCTCCGGAGACTTTTCTGCGGGTGCTGGGTCCGAAGCCGTACAAAGTTGCTTACGTGCAGCCGTCGCGGCGGCCGGCGGATGGGCGGTATGGGGAGAACCCCAACCGGCTTTACAAGCACATGCAGTTGCAGGTCATCCTGAAGCCTCCGCCGGAAAATGTGCAGGAACTTTATTTGGAGTCGCTGGGCGCGATGGGCATTGATTTGCGCCAGCATGACATCAAGTTTGAAGAAGACAACTGGGAGTCGCCGACGCTGGGCGCGTGGGGCATCGGGTGGCAGGTCATGCTCGATGGCCTGGAGATCACGCAGTTCACCTACTTCCAGCAGTGCGGCGGCGTGGACCTCGATCCGATTTCTGTTGAGCTGACGTACGGACTGGAGCGCATCTCTGCGTTCTTGCAGGATGTGGATTCGATCTACGACATTGTGTGGACACGCGATCCGGACACCGGGAACGTGACCAAGTACAGCGACGTGCGACTGGCGGATGAGTTGCAGCTTTCGGTTTACAACTTCGAGATGGCGGATGTTGCCAGCGCTTGGAAGCATTTTGAGTTGTACGAGGCGGAAGGGAAGGCGCTACTTGACCAGTACGCGGATTTAAGCAGAAAGAAAGCCCCGGCAGCCGAGAAGAAACGGTTCCCGCTGCTCGGCGCGTATGAGCTTTGCCTGAAGTGCTCTCACCTGTTCAACATTCTCGACGCGCGCGGAGCGATTTCTGTGACCGAGCGCGTGGGCGTGATCGCGCGTGTTCGGACGCTAGCAGTGGGGATTGCGAAGGCCTGGGTGGACCAGCAGACTCAGGCCGAAACGGCGGCTCCCGAAGAGGAAGAACCTGCGGCGCAGGAGATATCGTCAGCGAAAAAGGAAGCTTTGCCGGTCGCATGAAAAAATCCTTACCACAGAGGCCACAGAGGCTCACACAGGAGGTTCCGATCGAATTTCCCTCGCTGATCCTCAGTGTCCTCGGTGGTTAAGGTTTTTGAACTAGAAAGAATCGATGCCGGATTTTCTACTCGAAATCGGTTGCGAAGAGATTCCTGCGCGGATGATCGCGGGCGCGCAGGAGGAATTGCAGCGCCGCGTGGGTGATCTCCTGAGTCGTGAGCGGCTGGCCGCTTCGGGAACGGTTACTTCCGTGGATACGCCGCGGCGGTTGGCGGTGCTTGCGCCAGGGATTCCTGCCACACAGCCCGATCTTACGGAGCAGATTACGGGGCCGGCGGTGAGTGTGGCGTTCAAAGACGGGCAGCCCACGCCAGCCGCGCACGCGTTCGCCAGGAAGGCTGGCGTGGATGTTGTGCGGCTGGAAAGAGTCACCACTCTGAAGGGCGAGTATCTCTCGGCGAAAATCACCAAGCGCGGCCGCACCGCTGGGGAAATTCTCGTCGAATTGCTTCCCAAAGAACTTGCTTCGATCTACTGGCCGAAAAATATGTACTGGCGCAAGCCGAGCGAGCGCTTTGTCCGTCCGGTGCGCTGCAGGGCTGAGCGCGAGCATCAAATCCGAAAAGCCCTGGATGCCGCCACCCGGACCATTCCTGGGGCACACTGGCGCGAAGACAAGTCGCTGCTCGAAACGGTGGTGAATCTGACAGAGTGGCCGTCGGCTATTCTCGGCAGCTTCGATCCGGAGTTTCTCGAGCTTCCGGAAGAAGTCCTGGTTACGGTGATGCGCGACCATCAGAAATATTTTGCTGTCGAGGACGCGAAAGGTAAGCTGCTGCCGCACTTTCTTGCAGTCCTGAACACGGACGGCGATCCGGCCGGGCTGATTCGCCATGGCAACGAGCGGGTATTGCGCGCCCGCTTCAATGATGCGCGGTTTTTCTGGGAGACCGATCAGAAGCATCCGCTGCGGGAGCGGATTTCGTGGCTGAAGAACGTTACTTTCCAAAAAGACCTGGGCAGCTACTACGAGAAGACGCTGCGGGTACAGCGGTTGTGCAGCTGGATTTGCGAAATCATCAAGCAAAATGAAATCTCGGTTCGGCCGGGCGTTGTGCACAAGGCGGCGTGTCTAGCAAAGACCGATCTCACAACGGAATTGGTGAAAGAGTTTACCGAACTGCAAGGAATCGTCGGCGGACTTTACGCGCGGGTGCAGAACCTTGATCGCGGCATGCCGGACGCGACTCGGCAACTCATCGCGCAGACGATTTACGACCAGTACAAGCCGGAGTCGGCAGACGATTCGGTTCCTCGCACAGTTGAGGGCGCGGTGCTCTCGATTGCGGACAAAGCTGAAACCATCGCAGGAATGTTCGCTTTGGGCCTGCAGCCGACGGGATCGAAAGATCCATTTGCGTTGCGTCGCCAGGCGAATGGCATTGTGCGGACGATCGCCGAGCACAAGCTGCCGATTGGGATTGGGCACTTGTTCGAATTGGCGCGGGAAACATATCGGGAATCAGCGGCGGAGAAGAAGTTCGCTCGCGATGTCAACTACGTGGAAGCAATTCGTGCGTTCTTCCGCGAGCGGCTGGAGTTCTATCTACGGGACCATCTGGGCTTCAAATATGACGTCGTAAACGCGGTTTTGGCGGCGGACGCAGGCGATATTGTGGACGCGGTGGCGCGCGCGGAAGCGGTCTCAAAAGTACGGGGCTCTGCGGACTTTGATTCGATTTCGGTCGCGTCCAAACGAATCAAGAACATCTTGCGGCAGGCGAATGAAGCCGGCAAGCGGATTGGTTCCGCGGTCGATTTCAGTGGATTCCGCGAGGAGGCCGAAAAAAGTCTGGGACGACAAATCCCTGAAATTGCGCAGGCGGTGGACGGTTTCCGGAAAGCGCAAGACTATCCTCAGGCGCTGGCGGAGATTTCCAAGATTCGTCCCGCGGTGGACGAATTTTTCGATAAAGTAATGGTGATGGTTGAAGACGACCATTTGCGCGCCAACCGTCTGGCGCTGCTGCAGGCGATGTTGAGAGAATTTTCAACAATCGCGGATTTTTCCGAAATTGTCACCGAAGGGAAAACCTAGGGCTTTCTGTCGTCCCTCCGCGACTCAATTTCTTCGCGCGCCACCCAGCGCGAAAGCGCTGGAGCTAATCTCGCGATGCCCTCCGGGGCTGACCGAAGCGACTTTTGAGTAGGACGTCGCCCCGAAGCTTGGACGGCGAACATCAAAATTCAACAAATACTGACTTAAAAGGACTCATATGGCAACGTCAACACTTCCAGAAACTGAAATCCAGTCCTCCGGCAACAACGGGAGCCCGAGCGGCAAGAGCGCGACCAAATACGTGTATTCCTTCGGCGGCGGAAAGGCCGATGGCAACGGAAAGATGAAAGATGATCTCGGCGGGAAAGGGGCCGGGTTGGCGGAAATGACTAACGCCGGATTGCCGGTGCCTCCGGGGTTCACCATTCAGACTGAGGCCTGTCGCGAGTACATGCGGCAGGGCGGCGTTTCTGAGGAAGTGGATCGGCAGATGGAAGAGGCGTTGCGCCAACTGGAGAAGTTGCAAGGCCAGCAGCTGGGCAAGGGAGCAAACCCTTTGCTGGTGAGTGTGCGCTCAGGCGCGAAGTTCTCTATGCCTGGAATGATGGACACGATTCTCAACCTCGGGCTCAACGATCAAAGCGTCGAGTCGCTGGCTAAGCTCAGCAACAATCCTCGCTTTGCCTATGATTCCTACCGCCGCCTGATTCAGATGTTCGGCAGCGTGGTGCTCGATGTCGAGAAGAGCGCTTTCGAGGAAGTATTCGACGCCAAGAAAAAGCAGAAGAAGGCGAAACTCGATACCGACCTGGACGCGAATGCGCTGAAAGAAGTGATCGCTGAATACAAGAAGGTCGTCAAGAAGCATACCAAGCAGGAGTTTCCGCAGGACCCGCAAGCACAGCTTGTCATGGCGCGCGATGCGGTGTTCCGCTCGTGGCAGAACGATCGCGCCAAGCATTATCGCCGCATCAACAACATTGACGACATGCTGGGTACCGCGGTCAATGTGCAGGCGATGGTGTTCGGCAATCTCGGCGAAACCAGCGGCACCGGCGTGGGATTCACTCGCAATCCGGCCATCGGGACGAAGGAATTTTACGGCGAGTTTCTGATGAATGCACAAGGCGAGGACGTAGTCGCCGGCATTCGCACTCCGGTCCACATTCTTGAACTGGAGAAGGTGATGCCCGATGTTTACAACCAGCTCCGGGAAATCACGACCCGGCTGGAAAAGCACTATCGCGACATGCAGGATTTCGAATTCACCATTCAGGACCGCAAGCTCTACATGCTGCAAACGCGTAACGGAAAGCGTACTGGAATCGCGGCGGTGCGAGTCGCGCTGCAGATGGTGGAAGAGGGACTGATCACAAAGGAAGAAGCGATTTTCCGGGTCGAACCGAACCAGCTCTACGACTTTCTGGTGCCGCGGCTGGACGAGAAGAGCGCAAAAGTCGAAGTGCTGGCTACGGGTCTTCCTGCGTCTCCGGGAGCTGCGGTGGGACAGATTGTTTTCACGGCTGATGAAGCGGTCGAGAAGGCGGGACACGGGGCGACGAAGAACCCTGTGATTCTGGTGCGCGCGGAAACTACTCCGGAAGACATTCACGGTATGGAAGTGGCTGCGGGGATTCTGACGTCGCGTGGAGGCATGACCAGCCACGCCGCCGTGGTCACGCGCGGCATGGGCAAGTGTTGCGTGGCAGGGGCCGGCGATATCCGCGTGGATGAAAAGACGCGGGAAATGCACGCCAAGGGCCAGACATTCAAGGCGGGAGATTGGATTTCGCTCGATGGCACCACTGGTCGAGTGATCAAAGGCAAACTTAATACCATTCCTCCGAAGGCGGACGATCCTGAGCTGATGAAGCTGATGAGCTGGGCCGAGCCGTTCCGCACGCTAAAGGTCCGCGCCAATGCCGATATTCCGCGCGACGCCGTTCAGGCGCGGGCTTTTGGTGCAGAGGGCATTGGCCTCTGCCGCACCGAGCACATGTTCTTCGGCGAAAAGAAACTCCCCCACATGCGCGCCATGATTCTCGCCAACACCGAAAAGGATCGTCGCGCTGCGTTAAAAAAGCTTCTTCCCTTGCAACGCAAAGATTTCGACGGAGTGTTCCGCGCGATGGACGGTTTCCCGGTCACCATTCGCACTCTTGATCCTCCACTGCACGAATTCCTGCCACGGCGCGAAGACCTAATGGTGGAAGTCGCGGTGCTGGAAGCGACGAAGCCGAAATCGCCAAAGCTGAAAGGATTGCGCTCGCTTCTGCGACGAGTGGAGGAGTTGCACGAGGTAAATCCCATGCTCGGACACCGCGGTTGCCGCCTGGGCATCACCTATCCGGAAATTACCGAGATGCAGGCGCGCGCGATTTTTGAAGCGGCGGTGGCGGTGGCGAAGGATGGCGTCAGAGTCTATCCCGAGGTCATGATTCCCCTTACGGCGACACTCAAAGAAATGGCTAATCAGGCGGCGATTGTGCGGCGGGTCGCTGATGAAGTCTTCGAAGAGAAAGGGGCGAAGGTCGAGTACATGGTCGGCACCATGATCGAACTTCCGCGTGCAGCGCTGGTTGCTGACGAGATTGCCAAGGAAGCGGAGTTCTTTTCTTTTGGGACAAACGACCTCACCCAGACGACGTTCGGCTTCTCCCGTGACGACATCAACAAGGTGCTTCCAACTTACCTCGCCGAAGGAATCCTGAAACAGGATCCGTTCGCGGTTCTGGACCGCGAAGGCGTCGGCCAACTGGTGAAAATGGCGACGGAGCGTGGGCGCAAGACGCGCGCTAACCTTAAAGTAGGAATCTGCGGCGAGCATGGCGGAGAGCCCTCGTCGGTTGAATTCTGCCACCAGGTTGGACTCAACTACGTTTCCTGCTCCCCGTTTCGTGTGCTGACGGCGCGTCTGGCGGCAGGGCAGGCCGCGGCCAGCGAGAAGCTTAAGACTGAGGGCGGAAGGACAAAGTAAGAATTCTGCAAGAACGGGGCGCACGATTTGTGCTACGCGCGCGTCTCCTCTTGTTTCTCTGAAAGATAGACGTATCGCAACAAGCGCCTCTCCGAAGTCAAAAGCTTGACACAGGAAAGAAAAAGCTGCAGCCCCTCGAAGTTGGCTTCGCCTTCCGCCGCAATCAGCGCGTTCTTTCTTTTCTCGCGGGCGTCATGCCGACGCTTCGCGATGTCCGCCGCGTTCTCAGACGTCTCCATTACGCGCAGTACGCGGAAGCCCGTCTCTGTCATCAGTCGTTCATTTTCGCCGGGAGGGCTGAATGCGTAATAACCAATTGAACTCCGGGTTGCAATCTCCTCGTGCGAAAGTATTCCGCCAATCACCAGGGCGTCACTGAACAGCAAACGGGCGGCAGGCTTCAACACACGAAATAATTCCGAGAGCAGCTTCGGCCGGTTGGGAATGTGGCAACCAACGCTAGAAGGTTTTGTGACTGCGCGAGCTGATTAGCGTTTCGGATTCCGTTCGCGTTGATGTCGAGACCAGTGATCTGGCAGCCTACCGATTCTGCGATGCGCAAGGCATAGCGTCCAGACCCGCTGCCGATCTCCAGCACCGCCGAGCTAGAAGTGAGATTCAGCCAGAGCGGAATCTGTTTCGATTCTTCTGTGCTGACCCAGCTGGTCTGTCCCAAATCTTCGCCATAGGTTTCCACCCGGACCTCGCGATAGGCATCCAGCTCATACTTGCCGTACGCATGATCGTAGAGATTAAACGGCGCGGTCATGTCACAGTTTGCGCTTTGGCCATGAGGAAGAGGCTTCCCCCGGGTGCTCATCTTAAGGGGCGGCGCGGCCTCAAGTCAACGCGAAGAGCAGAGGGTGCCAGGGACCACCGAGGTGCGCCCTTCGCACCCGCACTCTAGTGAAGGCGCACCCTCAGAAACACAATCCCGCCGACGGGATGGATCCCATAGGCAGTCTTCAGCGATGCTGGGACGCCGTACCACGTAAACTGTCCGCCGATTGCCGTCGAAACATGGGGAATATGGCCGATCTCTCGGTCGTATCCCGCTGTGTATGCCTGAACTCTGGCGAAGTATCGTTCCAGAAAGCCGGGCGGCGCCGGGTTTCCGTCCAGCAGCAGCTCATTCGTCCGGTCGACGTTTTCGAGTCGAGTCCAAACCATATTCCGATCCAGAAACCGCAGCGTGGACTCGAACAGGTAGCTGTTGCCCACGTTTTGATCTAACAAGCTTCGGTTACGTCCCCACAAGAGAAGTGCTGCCCAGTTTCCTCTTCGGATCGGCTGGTCGTACATGAGGGACGCCGTCATGCGCCCGATATCCTCAGTAGGCGCGAGGGCTTCAGGGCTATGCAACTGCGCTATCGAATACTGCAAGCTCCAATGCTGGCCGGGATTCGCAGTAATTCGCGCCGACCAGGAATCAATCTTGCCGGAATCAATGTCCCAGCGAAACTCGTCTGGCTCACGGCCGTGAAACCCTGATGCTTCGAGTCGCACATATTTATGGGTGATGCCTAGTGTGACTACGTCATCGGCAATGTGGGTAGAATCCTGCAGATGATGTCCCAGAGGTGCGGCCGGATTTTCTGAGGCAGAATCCCGATGAGGATATGCCACCGGCCCCATCGCCGGATCACCCATGGGCGCAGCATACACGGACAACAGCGTGTTTTCGGCCAATTTGTAGTCGTATATCGCCGCCACCTCCATGAAGAAATCATGGGGGTGTTGGCCATCCACTATGGGCCGCCCGAACGCTGTTTCGCCTTGTTGAAACAGCTCCGGATAGCGCTGCCGTGAAACAGTGGCAGGCTCGAAACTGAGCATTGCCCTCAGGGTGAGTGTACCCTTGCCCAACTCTCGCTGCGCCATGGGCATAAACCAGTTCGTGGAAAACAGTTTGTCGGCTCCCCGAGGCCCGCTCTGTTGTAGTTCATTGAGGAATGCTTCTCCGTGGAACATCAGCGTCCAACTGCCTTTCTTGGTCATCAACATTTCCAATGGCGTCGCATTGGGTACCGCGTCTGTCCCTGGAGTGGCGTGGTTTTCCACCGTCTCAATCAGCGATCCCGATTTCTCGCCCATGCCCGGCATGTTCGGCATCGTCCGACCAGACTGACTGTGATCAGGCATGTCCATCGGGTGGTTTCCCTCCTGCGCCCAAGACGGTAAGCTCAACGCTGCGACCAGGATTACCCGAGGCATCATCTTCCGCATATATTCCCTCCTGTGAGTTGGCCCGCCAAATAGCGTGAACATTCTGGGTCGCGGATTTTGCGGCTCAAAACTGCGAAGCGGTAGGTTTAGGTGAATTGCGGAAGCTAGACGCGTAGAGGAGGGTTACTGGGGGTCCCTTCGCTCGAAACCAGCAGGCGTGAAACTCCGTGAGGTGAAGTTATTGAAGGTTCCTTTACCCCGAAAGCGATCGAACTAGATTCCAGCGCCGGCTGCGGTTTCGAAAACGCTGGCAGAATCGCCGCATGGTGCCCCACTCGGCAGCACTGGTGGTCGACTGGTTCAGGAGAGGACGGGCGATGGCCATGCTGATGGCAGGGAGCACTCTGCTCGGTAGGAATAACAGGTACTGAGAGGCCGTATGCCGGCAAAAAAACCGATATAACTGCGCCTAGCAGGAAGAAGGCCGGGACTCTTCGCTTCGTTGACATCGCTATTTTCATGATACATGGGCGACGGAAGCGCCAGAGTCGCATCAGCAAGGTGTTACGCCGTTTTCCTCTGTTTGCTAGACAAAAAAACCGCTCCTTACGGAGCGGGAGTGAATCGATGCGACGATAGAACGCCGCCGATTTATTGGCAGTCCAGCGCTTGAGGAAGCGAGAGCGGAGTAAGCCGCGGCGCAGGCTGCCGCGACTGACAAGCGGAAGAACCAAATAGGAATCTCCTCCGGATCTGAGCTGATTTCACGCAGTCAGGCCATACGGCGAGCATCAGCGGTTCGACGCCTCGCAAAAAAAGCAGGGGCTGGTCCACCCCTGCTTTCACTCCATATAGCTGCACTACTGCGGGGTGAAGCTGCCGATGAACGTGCCCCAATTCGCGTTCACCGTTCGCGGCGCATTCGGGATGTACTCGTTGCCCATCCAAATGGAGCCGTTCTCATCGGAAACTGCGGCGGAATAATCGCCCCAGCGTCCGACGCGGTTGCTGGCGCCGAATTGCGCATACCCGGTGAAGCCGTCGTCTGGCAATGCACCGGCGCCGGAAACCCGGATTGCGCCTGTGCCGTTCATGTCAATTGGCGCGTACCCTGCGCTTGGGAAGAAGTTCAGTCCCACAACGCTGAACGCCACTACGCCTTTGCCACTGCTGTTGACCGCCACTGACGGGAACAGAACGTTCTGCTGATTGGCATCGTTGATTGCGATATAGCCTTGGTTGACCACTGTCGCCGATACCGCTCCTCCACTGGCTGATGGCGACAGAATAAACCAGGCCGCCGCCGTCCTCACCGGGCCATTTTGCGTCTTTGCGGAAGTGCTCAGCGTCGTCCACAGCTTACCACCGGCAAAAACGACCTGTTGCATTCGGTCATCGTTTGAGGAGACCAGTTCTTCATGGTCCTTCAGCAACATTCCCAACGGAAATGGACCGGCCTTTTGCTGCGCCTGGGGCGGAGCGCCATAGGACTGCGTGTCCACCACCGCGTTGACCAGCGAGGCAGTGGCCAAATTGTCAGTGCCGGTGAGGGCCCAGACCACCAGGCGGTTATCCACCGTGTTGGTGAAATCCAGAGCGCTCAGGAAGTACTCCGTATTGGTGGCGAAACTACCGCCAGGCGGGACCGTCGCCGGCTGAATGGAGAAAGCGAACGGCATGCCCGCTTCCGTCAAATTGCTGAACCGGACCGCAGTGATGGCGCCCGCACTCGCCGTTTCCAGCGCTGTCTTCGAGAAGGCATAGACGTTCGCCCCGCTGAAACTGAAAGTGGACAACGAGAATGCGTTGGTGCTGACGTAGAAGCCGTTTGCATCGGCGCCGATCAGCGGTTGGTCCCCAAAGCACGGACATGCCGCAAAAGGACCACCATCATTGGTGACATCCAACGTCAAGATTGTCCAGTTGCCCGTGGGATCGCTGGTCTGGCTCACCGCAATATAGACATTCACCGGCGGAATCAGGGCACCGGTGTCCGACTTTTGGCTGAGCACCAGAGTTGTCAGGAAGAATCGCTGCGTGGTCGCGTCGTAATATACACGTGGGTCCGTGGGCTCGGGCCCGAAGACAACCGGCGTTTTGCTGCGATCGATCTCCGGCGGCAGCCCGAGGAAACTACTCAAAGCAACCGTTCCAGTCAGGGCGGTTCCCGCGGTACTGAACACCCGCACAGCGTCATTCACCGCCTCAACCACGAAGCCGTTGCCCACCGCGAGTCCCTGGTCGGGCGGCTCCAGACTGAACTGGTTGCCATTGTTGGAGCGCCGCTGGTCGCGATGCGAGATCGCGTTGAAGCCCAAAAAAGAGTCTCCCGTGGTACTGGCGAGCGCGCTGCCGGCCGGAGTGGGGACGTGCGCCGAAGACACGCGCGACGGCGAGATCGATCCTGTGATTTGCGGTTTAGTGAATTGCTCATCTACCTCTGGCCCGATGAAGACCTCATTTCCGATCTCGGTTGGCGCCGATCCGGGTTGAGCGGATAAGTTAGTGACTCCCGCTACTGTAATCTGTCGCGTTGAGCGATTCTGCGCGTACAGTGTAGCTGTCACGCAAAGTACGACGAACACTGGCCCGATTAGCCGATGCAATCGCATCATGAGTTGCTCCTTTTGTGCGTCTGAGAATTTGTCAGTGGGGTGAGAATTTGGGCCAGCAACCCGAAGTGAATCAAAGCCCCACTGCCGATCGCGTACTTGACGCGTTTATACATGCTGATGGCCCGAAGTAGAACTCCAGCAAGATACGCCAGCAGCAAGGAGTTTCGCAATCCTAAACCTCAGAATTCAAAATTTTTACAAATCTGCGCAAGGAAGTGTTACTTATGCGCAAGGATGTGCAACCCGCGACGGACGGGTGATTCCACGAAAGTTCTAGCGCTTCTATCGGAAAAATTGGTGCCGAAGAAGGGACTCGAACCCCCACACCCTTGCGGGTACATGGACCTGAACCATGCGCGTCTGCCAATTCCGCCACTTCGGCAAGTGACTTCTATGCGGGGCGGCTAGGCCGCCTTGAAGGAAGATGCTACGGCATCTATTCTACAGTGGTGATACCGGGTGTCAAACCGCAGGGCATTAAAGGCGTACTTGGAATCTAGCACTTGGCTTTTTCGCCCGGACTGATTGCCAGAACCAAGAGTTGAACTCTCGCTGCAATGGAGCTGTAATGGCAAGCCACGACGCTGCCCGATCAAAGAATCAGAAACCAGATGAACTTGTCCGCTTGCGGGTGTTGGCGCACGACCTAAGCAACTCGCTGGAAGCAATTCTGCAGGCCACGTATTTGCTTCAGCAGGCCAAACTCGAAGGCGACAGCCGGCGTTGGGTGGAATTGATTGATGTTTCCTCGCAGGAGGCTGCCCGCATCAACCGCGAAATCAGGAAAGCGCTGCGAGCCCTGAGTGCGGAGTGATACGGTCTGCACACAGAGTCGGTTCCTCATCTAAAATACTCATTCACGATTTCACAAGGAGAATTAAAGATGGAACGCAAGGCAAGCGCAGTGTGGCAAGGTGGTCTGAAAGATGGCAAAGGCGAGTTCTCAACCTCCAGCGGCGTTTTTTCTCATGTGCCTTATTCCTTTAAGACGCGGTTTGAAGGCGCTCCGGGCACGAATCCGGAAGAATTGATTGCCGCTGCACACGCGGCGTGTTTTTCCATGGCACTCTCGGCGCAACTCGGGGCGGCGAATCTCACACCTGACAGCATTAACACCACCGCCAATCTGAAAATGGAGAAGCTGGACTCGGGCTGGGCGATTACCGCAATTCATTTGGATGTCCAAGCAAAGATCCCGAACGCGGATGCTGCTGCGTTTCAGAAGGCGGCGGCAGATGCGAAAGCGGGATGTCCGGTGTCGAAGGTCCTGAACGCGCAGATCACGATGAGTGCCAAGCTCGAGGGAAGTCCTCAATAGAAGTCAGAACAACTCAAGTAATAGCCGCACTGCGGACACTTGAGCTTGCATTCCTGCTCGACGAGATGGGTGGAGCAATTGGGGCAAAAGCTGGAAGGGTCGGGGACGGAACGCGTTCGTGTGTCCAGCCCGGCCTTCTCCTCCTTTTGATTCGATACATCGGTCATTCTGCGTTCCCGGACTCGTCGATCTCCATGCTAAGAATCAATCCATTCTCTATCACGTAGGAATGCCTCACCATCCGGTCAAGAACCACCTTCCCATGCAGTTCACGGACGACCTGGTGCACGTCAACGATGGTCCGTCCAGCGGCGTCGCTCGAGAAACCAACCGGATCCACGTGCGGATCCACCACTTTCCACTGCCGAGTCCAATACTCGTGGACAGCCTTGTGCCCTCGGACCCGGCCGCCCTCCATGCCATTCGGCCAGTCCACCTCAGGATGCATCAGGCCCAGCGCCTGGGCGATGTTGCGAGTATTGAATGCACGATAGGCGGTGCGAAGAATCTGTTCTGGAGTGTCCATGATGCGACAAGCAGGCATCCCTGAACCCAATATAAACAAAAAAGGAGTCTTCGCAAGGCCTCTTTTGCACATGCCGGCGAGCTGCTTCAGAATCCCGGCGTGAAGGAATAGCCGATCGAAACGGCAAAGCGCGAAGCGTTCACGTCGTTGAACTCCTGGTTGTTGTGAATGACGTAGTAGTGGGCTTCCGGGCGAATGAAGGCGTGGCCCCAGAAGTAGAAGCGAACGTCGGCTCCGAAGTGACCGGCGAAGTGGTTGCTGCTGACATAATTCGTGCACGAAGTAAACCCGCAGGTTGTATAAGGTGTGTAAACATCAGCGCCGATCTTCTGCTTCTGGAAGGTCCTGCCATACACTGCATTGAAATCGTAAAAGATGGGCCGGTATTTCTGAACAATTCCAAAATTGTTAACCGCCCCTCCATACGTGGACTGGCTGCCCCGCCAGGCGACTTCGCCGCCGAAACCAATGTGGCGTTTTAAAAGAACAATCCCACTGAAACTGGGATAGAGGCCTCCACTCAACGACGGGAAGGTGCTGGTTCCGTTATTGGAAGCTGAGGGCGCTGTCACCGTGCCAAACCCGAAGGCTGCATCAAATTGCTGCGCCTGCGATGTGCCGGCCAACGCCACTAAGAGGACAAGACCAGATAACAACGATATTTTTTTCAAGCGAATCTCCTGTGCGACTCTTTGATCTGCCTGGTCTGAAAATGCGTAACCCATGAACTGAAGAGAAGTTGCTGCCTTACCGTAGATTAGATGATGGGCGCCGAGGATTTGTTTTCTTCTGCCTATTATCGTAAAGATGCGTCATTCAGTAGCGACTGGAATGCCCGCGCTCAGACTTAGCCCTTCACGCTTATCTTCGAGAATGAGAGCACTGCGGTTCCGGGACGGGGCACACCCATCCAGGTCGCGGGACGGAAGGTGGTGAAAATCAGCATGTTTTTCACCGGATGAGGGAGGTCATGCAGTTTGTTGGGATCGGAAAGAATCCTGTAGTCCTGGACCCGGCCATTCGCGTCCACGTAGGCTTCGATCACCAGGGAGTCTTCGCTAATCGCGCCGAGGGTCATGCCGAAACTGGACTGCTGCAACTCCGGCTTCGTGGAAAGCAAAAGGGGGACATCGCTGGTATCGGCCTGGACCGGGGTGATGAAGCCCATCAGCAGGGCAAAAATTGCAATGGTTGCAACCAGTCCAGCAGTCGCGGGGACCATGAACCCACGCATCGCGTTCTCCAGCCGCAGCGCCAGATTGCCGAAGTAAGGCTGCCGCATACGAGCGGCTTCCCGTGAAATCGCCAGCCGCAGTTTGAGCGACAAATCCTCGGGCGCTTTCGCGCGACCGACCTTCGCCAGTAACTGCTGAGTACGGCGCAAGGACTCGTATTGCTGTCCGCAGGAGCCGCAATCTTCGAGATGCTGGTTCAGAGAAAACATCTGCTTCCCGGTGATAGCTCCGTCAAGATAAGCAGAAAGCACGGCCTTCGCTTGTACACAGGTCATGGCGTCACCTCAATTCGCTTGCCACGAAAAACCTGGGCGCTGGGTTCATCGCCGAATGATAGGCGGGCAAGGTCCAAGCCCAGCTCCGGCCCAACTTCCCTTGCGTACTCAGTCAATCGCTTCCTGAGAGCATCGCGTCCGCGAGTGATGCGGGATTTCACCGTCCCCAGCGAAACCTGCGTGATCTCTGCGATCTCTTCGTAAGAGAGATCTTCGATGTCGCGAAGTACGACTGCGGTCCGGTAAGGCTCGGAAACCTTGCGCAGTTCCTCCTCCACCTTGCCCTGGACTTCGTGATCGGCAACGTTCTCAAAAGGCGATTTGTGCTTGTCCACCAACGCGGCATTCACCGGCCCGGAGAAAGAGTGCGCAGCGGCGTCCGATGGCTCCATGGACGTCTCTTTGGCCTTGTGCCGGAACCACCAGCGCCGGCGATTCGACGCTTCGTGAATGGCGATGCGATAGATCCAGGTCTTCAAGCTGGATTGGCCGTGGAAATATTTCATCCCGCGGAAGACTTTGAGGAAGACTTCCTGGGTGGTGTCCGCGGCATCGGAGGGATCGGTCAGGATGCGATAAATGACGCTGTAAACCGGCTGATGAAACTCTCCCACCAGCCAGGCGTATGCCTCTTCTGACCCCGCCTTGAGTTCCGCGATGACTGCGGACTCAGGCACTCCGATCGCACTCGCGAATTCGGCCAAGTTGGCTGCTCCCGCCATGACCTTCATGGCGAATCACACCTCATTATAGGTCCATCGGCACAGCCCGGTTCACTTAGTTTCTTAGACCCCGCAGGACGCGACAAGGTTCCAGGAATTTAAGTCACGGGATTTCAAGGTACTTAGCAACAGCTCTTTTCGGGTTTCTACGGATGTTGCGCCGGCTGGGCCGGAGCGGGCTGGGCAGGAGGCGAGGAGGTCTGCGTGGTTTTGGGTTTTGGGACTGGTTTCTTATGAGGCGCAGGCTTCTTCGGCGGAGGCGCAGTGTCATCCACAACCACTTTTTTCGGAGCGGCTTCGGCCCGGGCGTTCTGCAGCGCCACGCGAAGTTGTCCCAGTTCGCTTTCCTTTGCGTTGGCGAGTTTGTCCATGCGGTCGGCAAAGGCGCGCCGCGAATCTTCCAGTGAGCCCAAATCTTTGCTCAACGACTGAAATTCTTCTTTGCTCCCGAAAGCACCGGCGGCTTCGACCACCGAGTTGAAGACGTTATAAAGAGCGTCGAGGTTGCGATATACCTTGAAACTCAGCGCCAGATTCTCCGGCGAGTTCTTCAGGTCCGCGAGCATGCCGGGCAGAGCGTTCTGCAAATTCTTGAGAATGGATTCGGTATCGCTCTCGGTCTGGCGTTTGGTGCCAGAGTCAGTCTTCCACTTATCGACTCGCAAATGGGACAGGTCTGTTTGCGAGCCCTGCGACGCTTGCTGCAGATTCGCAATCAGCTGGTTGAGTTCGGTGATGGAGGAATAAGACACCGCCTGGGCTGCGGCGCGCGCCTGCGCCAGGCTCACGCCCGCGAAGGCAATCATGGAGAAAAAAACTGCAATCACGCGCTTCTTGTTCATTAGTGGCTCGTCTTCGTTAGTAGCTCGTCCGATTCAGAATACTCATTTTGTTGGCTTTCGCCAAACGCCATTCTACTTCGGTTTGTTTGACTAACCGGTAGAGGTGGGCGAGAATTGTGCAGGAACTTTCTCCACGTGGGCCTGTGGCGCAGCTGGGAGCGCGCTTCCATGGCATGGAAGAGGTCGTCGGTTCGATCCCGACCAGGTCCACCAAAATCCTGCCGCGTGTCATTGACATCGCGAAGTCTGATGAAGCCCACGGCACTGGCGGTTGTCCTTACTCATGTACGCCGTCGCTTTTTGGCAACCGTCCGAGGAAAGTGCTCTCCTCGGGCGGATCAATCCGACTACTCTGTCGGTGGCTTGCGGCGTCCAACGCGGTTGAGGATGCGGCGGACTTTTTTGGGGGACACGGAGAGGCGCGCCGCCACCCGTGACACCTTGCGGCCCTCGCGCTCCCAGACTTTGGGAATGATCAATTCGGCGAACTCCTCGCTGATCTGCTGAAAGGTCTTGTCGCCAACCGAGCCCTGTGACCACGCCCGCAGCGTCGGATTGACGTTGCCGCCGCGAAGGACCTTGGCTTTGAGGGTCTGCAAGTCTTCCCAGGCGCTGTCGGCGTGGTCGCCTTTGGAGAGGGTGATCACCTGATCGTAGCAAAGGCGCGCTGCGTCGGGATCGTCGAAGAAGCGATTGCAGTGGGTCAGTCCCCTCCAGATATAAGTGTGGGCCAACAGCCGCCGGTTCTGGGTGTGTTTTGCCAGTTCCATGGCTTCCTGGGCGAAATCCTGGGCCAAGCGTGCGTGATTGCCGGGTTCCGTGCTCTCGCCGATGCCTTCCTCGACGCGCGCGTTTTCAATCATGCAACGCAACATCCGCGCCCGCGCCATCAGAATATAGTCGCGCTTTTCTTCAGCCAGGCGGAACGAGATTTTCGCCGCCGCTTCTGCTTGTTCGAGGTCTCCGTTGTCCAAATGGAGATAGGCATAGTTCAGGTTCACGCTGCCCAGGCCGTGATGATATTCGTACTGCTGGTAAATGGCCGCGGCTTCGGCAAGCTCGGCCAGCGCTTCCTGACGGAGCTGTTCAAAGCGATTGCGATATTGAGGCTTACCCTGACCGCTGCTGGCGCGGCCGCGCGCGGCAGCTTTGCGGCGGCGGGCCGCTTCGGAATCGGCTTTGCGGCGCAACTGCAGTGCGATCAACCGCTTGACGTACGCCATGTTGTTGAGCGTGCGAGCCACGTTGCGATGCCGTGGGTCGCGTTTCTTGTACAGCGCGATGGCATCGGTAAAGCTATCAATGGCGTGCTGGTATCGTCCCTGGCGGCGAGCGATGCGGCCATAAGAAGAGCGAATGTTGCCGAGAGTGACGTAGTCGTCGGTCTCGTTGAGAACAGCTTCTGCCTCTTGTAAAGCGTCGACGGCTTGCTTGGCTTCGCCCTTCTGAAAGAAGAGCCAGCTCTCCAGCACTCGCATGACCGCGGCCATCGGCTGGTGGCCGAGTTGCAGAGCCAGATCTCGGCCCTTGATCGCGAAGCCGCGGGCCGGGTCGTACTCTCCCTTCATACGAAGGCAACGGCCCTTCCAGAAATTGGCGATCGCCACCAGTTCCCGATCGGCGGTCTCCTGGTCGAGGCTCAGCACAAAATCGAAATGGCGAATCGCTTCGTCGGTGTTTTCTTCGGACATGGCCACCATGCCCCCGGCCATCCGCAGATAGAGGTAGTCCTCGAGCGGCAAGCGTGCCCGCGCGGCCTTCGAGAACCGGGCAACGATGTCTTTGACCAGTCCAGAGCGTTCGAATCCGAGGTCAACCCATTGCGCGACATATCCGGCGAGGCGTCCGGCGTTCTTTTTTTCTGGGTCAAACGAAGTGAGCAGGCGGCGATGCTGTTCGAGCAGCGCCATGCCACGACCGACACGGCGGCAGACCAGGTCTTGCTTTAGCTGGGCGAGAAACTCATCCGAGATGTCATCGGAGTGGGAGTTGGAGTTCGTCATTTTCCTGCGCTGCGGGTTCGTACCCTGCCGAGTGAGAGTCCAGGCAGCCGTCCTGCGAATTCCTAATCGACGTAATCATAAGCCACCAAGGTCAGGAATTCTGCGAAATCGGGGCTGGTCATCATGCGCTCTAAGATTTCGGCGGCCTGGGCAATGCGACCGCCCTGCAACTTCTGCTCGGCCATCACATTGCGGACCATCTCTTGCGTGACCGGTCGGCCGTCGCTCAGCCGGGCGCCGTGCCGCACCCACTGCCAGATTTGGGCGCGGCAGATTTCGGCAGTGGCGGCGTCTTCCATCAGGTTATAGATCGGAACGCAGCCGGAGCCGCGCAGCCACGACTCGAGATACTGCAAACTAACGTCAATGTTCCAGCGCAAGCCTTGCTCGGTGATGTTGCCTTCGGGGACGGCCAAAAGATCTTTGGAGGTCACGCGAACGTCGTCGGGGCGGCGTCGGATCTGGTTAGCGTCTTTCATATGCGCGTCGAAAATTTGTTTCGCGATTGGAACCAGACCGGGATGGGCCACCCAGGTTCCGTCATGTCCGGCGTTCACTTCGCGTAGTTTGTCCTGACGCACTTTGTGGAGGGCTTTTTCGTTGGCATCGGGATCATTTTTGATGGGAATCTGGGCGGCCATTCCACCCATGGCGTGAATGCCGCGGCGGTGACAGGTCTGAATCAGCAGGCTCACGTAGGATTTCAGGAAATGTTTATCCATGGTGACGATGGAGCGATCGGGCAGAACGAAATCGGGGCGGTTCCTGAATTTCTTGATGAAACTGAAAATGTAGTCCCAGCGTCCGCAGTTGAGTCCCGAGGAGTGATCGCGCAGCTCGTAGAGGATTTCGTCCATCTCGAAAGCCGCGAGGATAGTCTCGATGAGAACGGTGGCGCGGATGGAGCCGCGGGAGATGCCAAGTTCGTCCTGCGCAAAGCAGAAGACATCGTTCCACAAACGGGCTTCGAGATGACTTTCCATTTTGGGCAGATAAAAGTACGGCCCGGTCCCTTTGTGAATGAGCTGTTTTGCATTATGAAAAAAGTAGAGGCCGAAATCGAAGAGAGAAGCGGAAATCGGCTTGCGATCGACTAGAAAATGCTTCTCGTCGAGATGCCAGCCGCGAGGCCGG
>WNFG01013560.1_pt1 | contig 21155 bp, 14 predicted proteins | sample 5400431 | NCBI WGS metagenome assembly WNFG01 (sample SAMN13153346, study PRJNA577476) | soil metagenome | isolation source: 120 cm saprolite under Douglas fir tree site 2 hole 3 replicate 2 | place: USA:California | collected 2015-04-18 | reverse complement strand
TCCCAAAAGGTCTCAATTAAGCCGCGAAGGAGATCGAGCCCTTCGCGAAGCCCCGCGACGTGCTCACGGACCAACAGCGCTTCCGTGAGCCAGGCGGCTATTTGCAGATCCTTGCTCTTTGAAGCCAGCGCGTCGGTAGTCAGCTTGAAGACGACGGCGTAATCGGCCTTTTTGACGTCGCGAGCCCAGTCGCCCTGAGGAAGCACGTCTTCCTCACGGCGCGCTTCGCGAACCTTGTCGTAGACGGGATCGTACCGGAGGTTCTTTCCGCTGGGATTGTCCCCGGAGATGGGGTTTAGCAGACCTTCAGGCAAGGGCATGGCCGTTACGAGGCCGTCTGGGCAATCGCGATTTGGACGCTGCGCAGCTCCAGGAGCGGCCATTCCTCATCGTCGGCGAGCAAAATCTTCTGGCCCACCGGCATCACTTCGCCGTCCGCGGATTCCTCCCACACCGTGGTCCGGCCGAGCCGAACAGCAGGGTCCGCGTGTTGGGAGGCAAAAGGCGTCAGCACGGGAAGAAGAACCTCCCCCAATTCCCGCTCTTCATATTTATCAGAGGTGCGAACTTTAGCCGGGAGCCACAAAAGATCGCGAAGCCGTTTTGGCGGAGCGATCTCGATGGAAGTCAGCAATGAAAAAGGGATCCACATGTAACTGCCAGCGGCAAAAACCTCCAGATTCGAACCGATGCGAGGGTCCCCATCCGTAATGGAGCGAAAGGACTTGCCGTTTACCTTGATGGATGTTTCGCCGAGTACGGCGATCTTCCTGGGAACGGGATACTGCTGTTTGCTGAACATTTCGTGCCGTGTTCTTTCGGCATGCAGTGCGGCGTGATAGAGGAGCGCGCCCATTTCAGTTTCCCGGCTGCCCTCGGCTACGATGTCGAGATGTTTTTCTGCGCGTGAAAAATCTCCGGAAAAACAAAGTAGTTCGAACAGGAACGTGCGGCGCTTTACATCCTGGGGATTATCGCGAACCTCAGCGCTGAGCACCTGGACCGCATCGTCCAACTGGCCGGCTTGCAGTAATTGTTGTACGGTCATCAGACACCCACCCTTGCTCCTTGACTAGTGACCGGGCGCAGCCAAGATGCCTGCGCCCAGCGCACACAAGGGTCTACATTCAAACCCAGGAAACTGCCAATCGCCGGCTAAATCTTTACGTTCTTGGCGGCATCCCATCCGGCCTTGACCGAACCGGTGAGAGCACCCTTCTCGTTCTGAACACCGTATTCCATCTCGATGCTGGTGTAATTCAGGCTAACGTTATCCATGGGAAGCGTGCCGCCGCCCGATCCCGATTGCGTGAAGTTCGACACGATCACTTCTTTCATGGTGATCTTCAGGAATTCCTGCTGATCGCCCCCCGCTTTCCGGCAAACCAGCTTGACGGTCGGGATGTGCTTCCCGGTAGTGCAGGCCTCAAACAATTTCGGGGAGGCCTTATCCGTGAATTTCGAAAACGTGAGGTCATGGACCTGCGTCTTTCCAATTCCGGCGCCGCCTCCGTGTCCGGCAGAGCCCGGTTGTGTCGCTCCAAACGACCAGGCGTGAAGCTCGATCTCATTCTTGTGTTTCTGGTCGGTACTCTCACCCTCAATTCCATCCAGTTTGAGAAACATGTCGGAATGAGCGCCTACTCCAGCTGCGAAACCTGCCATGGCTTGATCCTCCTATTGAAAAATATTCTTAATCCCGCCCTGTACGGAATGTTTGCCGCAAGGCCGCGCAACAGATCTCACGCACCCATTCGAAAAACCTTCCTAAGGGCCGAAACCGATGAACTTTACTTCTTGGCCGCCTGCGGCAATTCCGCAACCAGCCGCAACGAAACGGTCAATTCGTCGAGCTGGAAATGGGGCCGCAGAAAAGCGATCGCGCGGTATACCCCGGGCTTGCCCGGAACTTCACTCACTTCTATACGCGCCTCGCGCAGTGGATATTGCGCCTTGGTTGCCGCACTGGCCTGATCGTCCAGGGTCACATATTGGGTGATCCACTTCGTCAGGAAAGCCTCACAATCCCCGCGGGTCATGAATCCGCCGATTTTGTCGCGCATGATGGACTTCAAGTAATGCGCAAATCGAGAAACGGCGAGAATGTACGGGAGCTGCGCGGAAAGCCGGGCATTGGCGTTGGCCGCGTCCTTGTCGTACTTTTTCGGCTTGTTCGCAGATTGCACGCTGAAGAAGGCAGCGTAGTCGGTCCCCTTGCAGTGCACCAGCGGAATGAGCCCCTGATCAGCCAGCTCTTTCTCGCGCCGGTCGGTGATGGCGATTTCCGTCGGACACTTGAGCGCCACATCTCCTTCATCCGTGCGGAATGTATGCGCCGGCAGGCCTTCCACGAGACCGCCGCCTTCCACGCCGCGAATGGCGGCGCACCAGCCAAACTTTGCGAAGGCGTTGGTGAGGCGAGCGCCAAGCGCGTAGGCCGCGTTGCCCCAGAGATACTTGGAATGATCGGCGCCGTCGACCCCTTCTTCGAAATTGAAGTCGTCGATGGGCTTCGTATCCCTCCCATAGGGCAAGCGCATGAGCACTCGCGGCATCGCCAAGCCGACGTAGCGCGAATCTTCGCTGGCGCGGAATGATTTCCACTTGGCAAATTCCGTGCTGTCGAAGATTTTCCCGATGTCGCGCGGATCGCCCAACTGCGCAAAGCTGTCCAAATTCAAGAGCTCCGGAGAGGCAGCGGTCAAAAACGGGCCGATCAGCGCGCCATAAGGCTCGCCGCCGAAAATTCCGAATTCGTCTTCGTAAACCTTCTTGAACATGGTGCTCTGATCGAACTCCGGAGCACGCTGCAAGTCGCGCAACAACTCCTTTTTGCTGACGTTCAGAACGCGAATCTTGAGCATGGCGCTTGTTTCACTCTGGTCGAGCAAATACTTGATGCCGCGCCAACTGGCTTCCAGCTTTTGGAAGGCGGGATGATGAAGGATTTCGTTCAATTGCAGGGAAATGAGGTGGTCGATCTGGGCGATACGGGAATTCAGCGTCGCGTCGGCGTCCCGGGAGAGCTTCATCTCGCCTTCGAGAACCTGGGCGACGAACTCCTTCACCATGTCGCGGCCGCGTTCGCGTGCGGACTGCTCGCGCCCGAATCTCCCTTGGTCCACGATCTGATCGAGCAAACTCGATTCGGCCGTCTTAGCTTCCGCCGGCTGAGCCGCCGCTGCTGCCTTATCAGACTTATTCATCGGAGCCTCCCTTGCCCTTTTCCTTCTCGAGCTCCTTCTTCAGTTGGTCGGCTTTTTGCGTGTTGCCGACCGATTCCATCAGCAGGTCGTCGAGCTTGTCGTTGCCTTGCAAGGCGCCGCGCAGATCGCCTAGCTTGGCGCGCAGCTCCAGCAGCTCGCGCAGCGGCTTGACGTTTTTCGCGACATTGCCCGGATCAAAATCGTCCAGGCTCTTGAAGTCGAGATCCACTTTAAGTTTCCCGGCTTCGGCTTCCTCACTGAGCTTGTTGTCCACTTCGAGCGAGACATGCGGCTTGAAGCTTTCCAGCACGCCATCAAAGTTATCCGGCGTAATCTCCACAAAGCGGCGATCTTTCAGCCGCGGCAGAGCCTCCGTCGGCTGGCCGCTCAAATCGGCCAGGATACCCATCACAAACGGTAGCTCTTTGACCTCGATGGCGTCGCCAACCTCAACATCGTAAGTGACATGCACGCGAGGCGGACGAACACGCTCGAGTTTCTTATGAACGCTCTCTTTTGCCATTTGATTCCCTCTAATCTCCCTTACATTACGGGTAGTGCTGCGGAGGAGCCAATCGTATCGCCCGGGGAAGGAGACTATATTGGTAAGGCAGGGTTTATCACGATTTCCTCAGGTCGTCAATTAGTTCTCTCGTCCTAGAACTACCGCGACTCTTGGAGCGGTATTTCCGGTCTGAGGACACCGGGGGGCAAGCACCGGAGGAGAACCGTTGGTGGTACCTTCCATGTGCCAAGGTTCTACCCTTCAGGGTCAAAAGCCATTGGAAGAATGCGTTGAGTCCCCTGGAGGGCCACGACCGTCGCGCTGATTCTTCTTTGACTTTGCCGCTCGGCTCCTGCTAGCTTTAGCCGCAAGCCATGCGCCAGCTTCAACCCGTCATTTGGTCCAAAGGCACGTTCCTCACGCCGCAGCATTTGCAGACGCGCGACCGCTTTGTCGAGAGCTCCCTGCAATTCCGGCTAGAAGGATTGAACTTTCGCCCCTGGGGCTTCCTGGAGCTGGTGGTCAACCAGGAAGCTCTGACCGAGGGCAATTTTGCGGTGTCGCGCGCGTCGGGGCTGTTCGCCGACGGCCTGCCTTTTGAGATTCCCGAATCCGACCCGGCGCCGGCGCCCCGCCCACTGGCCCCGTTTTTCGACGCGGATCAGAACAGCCTGGGCGTCTTTTTGGCGGTCCCCGAATACCGCGACCATGGTTTGAATGTTTCCATCGCGCAGAAAGGCGCCGATGCCCGTTTCCTTTCAGAAATCGTCAATTTGCGGGACGAGAATAGCGGCCTCGCCGAGCGACCCGTGCAAATTGCCCGGAAAAACCTGCGCTTTCTCGTAGAGGGAGAATCGCGGGAAGGCTGCAACGCGCTTCAAGTCGCGCGCATCCTGCGGACTTCGGCAGGGCTCTTCCAACTGGACACGCAGTACATTCCTCCACTCCTGAATATCGCGGCAAACGATTACCTGATGGGGATTGCCCGGCGACTGGTGGAAATTCTGGCGGCGAAGAGCAGCATTCTCGCTGGCGGAAGGAGACAACGCAGCGCGGGACTCGCGGACTTTTCGGCGGCGGATATCGCGAGCTTCTGGCTCCTTTATACCGTCAATAGCCACTTTCCCGGCCTCCGCCATATTCATGACGTGAGTCACGGCCATCCCGACGCTCTCTTCCGGCTCCTTTCGTCCCTCGCGGGAGCGCTGACCACTTTCTCCCTGAAGATTCAGCCGCGGGACCTTCCTCTCTACGACCACGAGAATCTCGGACCGTGCTTCACGGACCTTGATGAGAAATTGCGCGAGTTGCTGGAAACTGTCGTTCCGAGCAATTTCGTGGCGCTCCCGCTCAAGCTGGCGAAGCCCTCCATTTATTCGACGAACATTGACGACGACCGCTACCTGGCGGGCACGAAGTTTTACCTCGCGGTGAGCTCTCCGATGAACCAGGCGGATCTCATCAAGAAGGCGCCGCAGTTGATCAAGGTTTGTTCGGCAGCACAGATCGAACAGCTTGTACGCCAGGCGCTGCCCGGAATGCCGCTGATCCACGCGGTGAAACCCCCGGCGTCCATCCCCGTGAAACTCAATTATCAGTATTTCAGCTTGAGCCAGTCAGGCATCGCTTGGGAAACGGTTACGAAGGGACGCAGCCTTGCCGCGTTCGTGCCTGGAGACATTCCCGAGCCACAGCTTGAGCTGCTCATTCTTCTGCCGCAGGCAATCTGAACTTTTCTAATTGCAGGAAGCCGCCGCTGACCATCGTCGCGAGCAGCGCGCGAAACTCTTCGGGCGGAGTCTCGGGAACAATCCAACCGTTTTGCTTGGATATTTCAAAAAGCTCTTCGACAGGCAACTTGCCGTCGCAGCGCGAGAGCAGAAGCGCCATCCAAGGCTGCACCTTGCAATCGGTCGCAAACGGATAGTCAATCGAAAGGGTGAAATCGCCGGGGACGATTTCACAGTCGCGGAAGCGGTGGCGGGCGGCAAGTTCAATCCGCGGCGAAACCAAGGGACGTTCGCCAGCCAGGAGGCTGGTTGCGCCTTCCCTTTGTATTTCTGTTTCCCAGCCCAAGGCCCATTCGATGGCTGCCGGATGGGTTTCCTTTCCCATGGTCCTGCGAATAGTGAAGACAGGGCGATGAGCTCTCACGCGCTGCACTACCACCATCCCGGTGAGCAGCCCTTCGATCTGGTGCCGTTTGAATAATTGCTCCCACTGAACCAATTCTTCAGATCCCCCGCGTTTGCGGATGCATTCTTCCACTGCGAACTGGCGAGGCTCGACCGTCCGCCCGATAAAAACGGCAATATCAAATTCTGCCTGTTTTTTTCCGAGCCATTCGCGCAGCCGGTGCTCGAAGGTTTTGCCGGGGCGATCCGAGCCCAGAGTCCGGCAATAGAGGCGGCCGCCGGGGCGCAAGAACGCGGGTAATTCAGTGATGATTCTGCGGGTGATTTCTTCGCCGTCTTCACCACCCGCATAGTAAATTTCCGCCGGCCGCAGGACCGGCATGTAAGGCGGGTGGGCAGCGATGCGGTCGAAGGTCTGGCCGGCTACCGGTTGATATAAGTCTCCTTTCGCAACAGTCACGTGTTGAATGCCGTTCAGAGCCGCGTTGAACTGCGCGAATCGGATGGAGCGTTCGGCAATATCTGTCGCCCAGACCTGGCCGCACTGGCGCGCCGCCAGGAGCGCCGCCGCCGCCGTTCCCGCGCAGATTTCCAGAAACCCCTCGCACGCTTCGAATGAAGTGAAACCCAGGAATTCGCGAGCGCCGCGCGTCATTGCCGGGTAAACGATATCGGCAAAGGATTGCCGCGGACTGTGGTCCGGATTGTTCCATCGGTCCGAGGCGATGAACAAACCTCGAATGGGATAGAGCGCGACGGTGGCAAAGCACCGATTAGCGCCGGCGCCATCCAAGAACACCAAGCCAGTTTGAACCAGAGCATCCCAGACGGCCCCCGGAAAAAAGGAGACGGCCTCGGCGGTGGGGAGGAACTCGCCCAGGATGAACAGAACAATCAGGGCATCAAGACTGTCGGAAGCTTGGCGTTTCACTGGCGGGTGGCCGGAGAGAGTGCTGAGATCCAGCTCGTCAGCGGATCCCAACCCAAGCCGGAGGCAAATCGCTGCCTGGTTGAATCCGCACTGTGTGAGATACTCGCGCAAGGTCGCGAGCTGTTGGGGAGTGCCCATTTCGGGGCAGTGCATGGTGACTCTCTCAGACCGAGCGGGGATGATACCAAATCCTGATTTGTGGCTGGTGAATGTCTTGACATCCATAAGCGCAGACGCCATAGTTAGGCTCGTTTCAAGCCTTTAGCGGTATTTCCGGGTCTGCCATCCGGCCAGAAATGGACCGATGCTCGCAGTGGGCGCCTTTCTTGAGTTTGCGCCGGGTGAGGCATCTCTGGATTTGCGGCTCGTGATGGCACTGCGTCAAAGGAGAGCCGGTTCGCGCTGGGTGAGACGCAGCGTGTCGGTGCGGAGCCCGGCATGATTCACTGACCAATGAAGCACCTTTCCAAGGTGGTGTGGTTCGATGGGATGCATTTGGGCCCGCACCATTTCCAGGTTCAGACACAGTCCTTCGAAGACCTCGTTCACTTCTCCACCGCCAGCTTGTGGTTTGCCCCCTATGGGCTCATCAGTTGCAAGCTGGATCCCGACGCACTGAAAAATGGAGTCCTGTCATTGGTACATGCCAAGGGGCTTTTCCCCGATGGGCTCGCGTTTCAAATGCCCGACGGCGACGCTCTCCCGCCGGTCCTGAACATCAACGAACTTTTCTCACCCACGCGCGAATCTCTGATCGTTTTGCTGGCCGTGCCACCGCGCAGACCTGAGGGTCCCAATTGCGCCCTAAATGGCGAGACCTCGGAGGTGGAATTGCGCTATCAAGCGGAATCGCGCACTTTGCCCGATGCGAACACTGGCCGGGACGAGCGGGACATTCAGGTTGGCAGAAAAAATATTCGGTTTACCGTGGAGACCCAGCCAAACGAGGGGCTGGTAACGATGCCCGTCGCCCGCGTCCTCCGGGATGGCGCCGGGCGCTTTATTTTTGATCCGGGGTTCATCCCCCCTTGCCTGCAAATCAGCGCCAGCGAGCGCTTGCTGGTGATTGCGCGCACATTGGTCGACATTCTTGCCGAAAAAAGCGCATCCCTCTCGCGGGTCAGGCGCGCCTCCGCTCCCGGCCGCGCGGGCTACTCTTCCGACGAACTGGCGAGCTTCTGGTTTGTCCACACGGTCAACGAAAGCCTTTCTGTCCTGCGGCATCTCTGCGTGTCCGAGCGCGGACATCCGGAGCGGCTCTATCTCGAAATGTCGCGGCTCGCTGGCGCCTTGTGCACCTTCGGGTTGGATTCCCACCCCCAGGAGCTGCCCGCTTACGATCACGATAATCTGGAAAGAAGCTTTACGGCGCTGAATGCTCATATCCGGGCGCATCTTGAGCTGGTCGTGCCGTCGAATTGCGTGCAGATTCCGCTCACAGCCGCAGGACGAAATTTCCGGAATGGAGAAGTTACTGACCAACGGTGTCTGGATCGCGCCCGCTGGATCCTTGCCATTCGTGCGGATGCCGGTGAAGCCGAAATCATTTCCAAGACGCCTCGATTGGTGAAGCTCTGTTCGAAAGATCTGTTGCCTGAACTTGTGAAGACCGCATTGCCGGGACTCGCGCTGACTCACTTGCCCGTGCCCCCTTCAGCCATCGCCCCCAAAGTCGAATACCAGTATTTCGGCGTGAGCCGTACCGGCGGTTCCTGGGAACACATCGTGCAAACGCGCGGCGTCGGAGTTTACGTTCCCGATGAATTGCCCAGCGCGGAGATCGAGCTCCTTGTTGTTTTGGAGTCCTAGGAGGAAGCCGTGGGAGCCACCATGTTTGGGGCCACCAGCCTGCAGCCCCGCGAGACATCCACGAAGCGCCGCACGGAAAACCTGGCCTACTTTTACCAACAGATTCTCACCGTGGTCGTGCGCGTGCGTATGAACCGCCAGGCCGTAAGCGAGGCGAATGCTTTTCGTGGCAACATCCAATCGGGAATAAAAAGCGCGGAAAAAGATTGCATCAAGCGGGCTTACGCGCCCGAGGACATTCGCATGGCCACCCTGGCCGTGGTCGCTTTTCTCGACGAATCCATCTTGAGCTCTTCGAACCCCGTTTTCAGCGGCTGGCAGAGCATGCCACTCCAGGAAGAGATGTTCGGACACCACGTCGCCGGTGAAACGTTTTTCGAGAACATGGAAAAACTGATGGCGCGCCCGGATTCACATGAAACCGCCGACTTGCTCGAGGTGCACGCCTTGTGCCTGCTGTTGGGCTACAAAGGGCGCTATGGACTCTCCGGCCCGGAAGCGACGCGGCCGCTCATCGATTCCGCTCTGGAAAAAATTCGCCGCGTCCGCGGACCACTCGCCGGCCTTTCCCCTTCCTGGGCTGTTCCCGAAGGCGCGGTTGTCCTCGCCCGGCACGATCCCTGGGTTACCCGTCTGGCCTATGGGGCTCTGGGCAGCGTGGTGTTGGCGCTTCTGATCTTTCTGATTTTCAAGCTGCGCTTGAGTTCCGGCGCCTCGGACATTCACGCTATTGCGCCGTTAATTCATCCGTAGGGAGCGGAGATGCGATTCCAATGGGAATATCTCGCCGCGGGAGCAGCAGGCATCATCGTGCTGATGCTGGTTTGGTTTGCCGCACCTATCTTCCACGTGGCCGGCGCCAATGCTCTCGTGTTGCGCGCGGGCATTCTGCTGCTCGGCGTCATTTGCATCGTTGGTTTATTGCTTTGGGCCCGCTCCCAGCGTCCGGAATTGCCAGCGGCTGCGGCCGTAGCCCCGGAGGTGCCGACGGCTCGCCCTGCTTTCTTGCACGCGGGTCGCGGCTCCGAAGATGTAGACATCCTCATCCGCGAAGCAGCCGATAAGGTTGCCGCGGCTCGCCTCGCCGCCGGGGCCACTGCTTGGCGAATCCGGCGCTGGCAAGACCAGCACCATGGACCAGTGCGGATTGGATGCTGAGCTTCTCTCCGGCCAGGTCTTCCAGGAAAGCAGCATCGTTCCGACGCGAATCGCAAATCTCTGGTTCGCGCGGAAAACAGTTTTCGTTGAAGCCGGCGGCCCGCTCATGGATGACGCAGGTTCCTGGATTCGCTTGATAAAACATTTCGTACCTGGACGTTTTCGCGCCATGTTCAGCCGCGCCGGCCAGGCCCCGCGCGCCGCAGTGGTTTGCGTGGATTGCGAGAGGCTGGTCCGTGAAGCTGCGCTCGACAAGATCGTCGCTCAGGCGCGCAAGCTGCGTGCCCGCCTCGAAGAACTCTCCTACCACATCGGCGTCAGCCTTCCCGTTTACGTGCTCTTCAACCGCGCCGACCGCATCCCTTACTTCCTCACCGAGTGCCGGCCTCCCCTGCTCAGCCGCGAACGCAGCAGCGAACGGCAAGCCGGCGTTTATGAATTTCCCCGCGAATTTGGAAAGCTCAGTAAGCCGCTCGTACAGTTCCTCGTGGATCTTTGCCGGCCAGGCCACCTGCGCTCTGGCCCGTTCCTCCGCGGCTTCTATTTCGTCGGCCAGCGTGTGGTGACGGTCTCTTCGCCTGGCTCCCAGACGGTCCTGGGTTCAAAAACCTCCATGCAACGCGCGCCCGGAGGCTTTTCTCCCGATGCTACCAGCTTGATGAGCGTGCAGGATTCCGGCGCCGCAAGAGCCTGGGCTAGCGGCACGCAATTGGATAGCCCCGGCGAGGCGCGCAAGGTCTTCCAGCGTGTTTTTCTGAGTCACATATTCAGCCACATCGTTCTTCAGGATCGCGGTGCTCTGGGAGCCAGCCGCACCAGCACGCGCGGTGACCTGGGCCGCAGAATCTTTTTCGGCACTGTGGCCTTCGTGGGAATCATCTGGACCCTGGGCTTGATGACTTCGTTCATTGGAAACGCGCAGTTGGTCTCCAGCGTCCGCCAGGGCGCGCAGGATTTATCTGTCGTCGAAAACCCCGGATCACAATTGCCGTCCGTGGAGTCCTTGCGGCGGCTCGATACGCTGCGGCAGGCCCTCGCGCAGCTCCGCGATTACAATCAAAATGGCGCGCCGCTCCATCTCCGTTGGGGATTGTTTGCGGGCGACGCCATCTTCAACGATGCCCGCGCAATCTATTTCCATTCGTTTGAACAAATCCTCTTCCAGCACACCAAACAAAATCTCTATGCCGATCTCCGCAGCTACCGTGGCGATCCGCAGGCCTCCACCAATTCCGGGTCGGCCTACGATGCGCTGAAGGCTTATCTGCTCACCCGCTCCGAATATCAAAGGAATTCCGGCGAATTTCTCGAGGACTTCCTGATGAAGGAATGGCGCAGGGATTTGGGCGATTTCGAGCATGACCGCAGCGATCTCGCCGCTCAACAATTCGCGTTCTACAGCTCCGAACTGACCATCGACAATCCTTACTCGAAAGTGAGCGAGGCCGTTTTAGTCGATCAGGTCCGCGCCTATCTCAACAAGCTCGCAGGCCCGCAGCGCATTTACCTCAGCATGCTCGGCGACGCCCGGAGCAAGGCCAAGGATTATCGCTTCGCGCTGGCTCATCCGGACGGCCTGGACGTCATGCGTGCGACCCACGACGTTTCCGGCGCCTTCACTGCCGATGGCTGGAAAGTGATGGACGTAAATATCCAGGATGCAAAACGATTCCTGCAGGGCGAACCATGGGTTCTTGGCACGGCGACGAACATCAATGTTTCCGCCGCCGACCTGCAGCAGCAATTGCGGGCTATGTACGAAAAGGATTTCATCCAGGAATGGCGCGCCTTTTTGAGCGCCAGCGCCGTGCTTCCTACCGGCAGCTTCTCCGATGCCGCGCAGAGGTTGAGGAAATTGTCAGCAAACTCTTCGCCGCTCCTCGGGCTGCTCTGCGACGTCTCCGATAACACAAATACTCCATCGGCAGCCATCAAGCTCGCGTTCCAGGCGCCCCAGCAAGTCGTCACGCCCGGCTGCGGCGCGCAAAAAAAATATAATCAACCCTCGAACGATCCCTACATGAAAGGCCTTCTGAATTTGCAGATCTGCACGCAGTCCATTGCCGATTCGCCGCCCGATCAGAGGGACGCCAATAAGACATCGTGCGGGCAAACCGCCACGCAGGCCCTCCTCTCCGCCGATCAGATCGCCCAGGCTCTCACCAATGACCCGGAAGGCCACGTGGATTCCACCGTCCGCACGCTGCTCGAGGAACCCATCAAGTCGCTCCAGAGAAAGCTCGCCGCAGCCGCCGGAGGAACTGAGGGCCTCTGCGCTCCGTACAAGACCCTCCAGGCCGGTTATCCATTCAATGCCCGCGGAAGCCGCGAAGCCTTCCTGCCGGAATTGAGCGGATTCTTCCAGCCCGGGACCGGGCGTCTCTCGCAATTCCTCAACGAGCAGAAAAGCACCATCGCATTGCAGGGCGCGACTTTCGCTCGGGCTCCTGGCAGCCCCACGCCTATTGGAAACAACTTTCTCCGCTTCATCAACCAGATGTACAGAATTCAACAGGCCCTTTACCCGAACAGTTCGCCGGAGCCGCGTTTCGAATACACCGTCAGCGCGCGCCTCCCTGAAGCCGGAGGTTTCAAGAGTGAAAAGCTCATCTTCGACGGGCAGGAATTCACGATCAGCGGGAACGGGGGGAGTAAAAAGTTCACCTGGCCCGGCACATCCGCCCACGGCGCCACCCTCAGCTTGAACAATGGCGGCGGGGACCTTCAACTCCAGAACGCCCAGGGGCTCTGGGCCGTCGCGCGTTTTTTTGCTGGCTACCGGTGGCAGCCGTCTGGAAATGGCTACTCTATTCAGGGTCCGCTGCTTGGCCCAACGGGTCAGCCCATGACCAGCAACGGCAAACCAGTCGAAGTGCGCTTCGAGGTAGATTTTCACGGTGTCCCGTTGTTCCAGGCAGGCTTCCTCTCGAGCTATGCCTGCCCCACGAAGATGGCGCAATAACGCCTTTTTGATCCCAGTCGCCTAAAGCGCAGGGAGCACGGAGGGCGACCGGAGCAGGTTCAACGGAGAAAAAATCGAAGGAAAGGCAAACCGAGGAAGTGTAAAGGATGTCTTGGCACTCCCTGTGAACCATGTCGTGGCACTTTACACTTTGTACCCGCCCTCTGCCCTTGCATGTCTTGCCGGAATTTTGCGCACTGCTGCGCGTCTGAGCTCTCTCCGATTCTCTTGACGTCCCGCTGGCGCCTTCGTCTGCTAGAATCACGCCGTGCGCGGGACTCGCGCAGGGACTTCTCTGCGGAGGAAACACATGAAACTCCTGGAAAGGCTCGAGCCTTTCGCGCTGCTCCTATTGCGGTGCGGACTGGGGTTGGTGTTTATCTATCATGGCTACCCGAAGCTTTTTGGAGATACGGCGAAATTCGTCGAGGCGTTCAAGGGCCTGGGTTTGCCGTCCTACTTCGTGTCCATCGCAGGTGCGATTGAGTTCTTCGGCGGCGTTGCGCTGGCGCTGGGGTTTTCTACCTCTGTGGCAGGGCTCCTCCTCGTGCTCGATATGATCGCGGCAATGTGGAAATACAACTTTAATGAAGGAATTTACGCCGTGCGCGAGTATGAACTGCCGCTGGTCCTGGGCTTGGCCTCGTTGGTAGTAGCTACCAGGGGCGGAGGCCCATTCTCGCTCGACCGCCTCATTGACCGGAGCACGGGAAAGTCAAAGCAGCGCGAGGAAGCCATGAAATGAATTGCGGGATCATCCGGGAAGGATGGCGGCCTGTACTGCTACTTTGCCTCCATGCACTCAGAACGGGAATCGGACCGTCAAAATTCCGTTATGATTGTTCGTATGGAAATGAGTCGTGGCGATCTGGAATCCACCGCCGGCCGTTAAGGCAAGCCTTTTCCACAAGTGAAACCTGCCAAAGAGAATCCCTGGAGTCAGGAAAACTTGTGTCTTTCCATTGTTTGGACCGTCCTGAAAATGCGTGTAGTTTACTTCCACCTCCGGCCAAAGTCTCCTGTGAATGTGGTACTGAAAGGCGTTGTTCCAGGGAAACGTCCGGCCGATATTGGCCTCGTTGCCTGTGGGCAGCGTGGCTCCAAACGTTCCCTGAACGTCAAACCTGCCAAATCCTTTGCCGTACGCGATTGTCGGCGTGATGATCGTATTGGTCGCCCCGTTCTTATACTGTCCGGTAGGAAATGTGACCTGCAAAAATGCCGTAAGTATGAAGTTTCCGTGCTCTTCGTTTTCCGACAGCATCCGGTATTTCACCAGGAAACTCCAGTCGCCGAATCCATCCAGCACCGCCGGATTGTTGTGCACTAGGTAGGCAGGCGGCGCGACCACAATCACCTCAATATTTTTCTGTGGAATTAGTTCCAGTCCCTTTCCCCCGCCATATCGGGATACCATGCGGAGCCAGTCAGCGAAGAACCCGTCACTCTGGCTCGCCTGGCCAGAGCCTCCCGGCGCAGTTTGCGCCCGAGCCGCGGGAATCAAGCAAAACAGAACCGGAATGACTAACCTGACCGATGCTCGTGCCTTCATCGTGGCCCTCTCCATTGTGCCCTCGGCCTAATCTGTCCCGAGGAGGTTTGGTTGCAGGCAAAGAGCCTACGAATTTATATGATATCAATTGACAAGTCAAAGTCATTTTATACGATTCGAATGGATGGAAGAATGAGGAGGGCGTCGCATTTTGCCGCGTCTCCGACACCACAGTTCAAAAGCGGGATGGGCGAGACGGGCCTCTGTAAGGGAGCTTTAACCCGAGGCAGGCCTGGAGGAACACCAAAAGAACTGCAGCACCTCCCACCTCAGTGATGGAAAGTAATCGCGAGAGGAAACCTCACGGTAATCGGTTTTCCACCAGACCTCGGTACCGTGGTCTTCCAGTGTTTCGAGGCATCTTTCGCTTTCTTGAAGAAATCCTTGTCGGCGTCTCCCTCTTTGTCGATCTTTACGCCTCCGGAGGCGTCCACAGTGACAATAAGGTTGAGGGTGTACGGCAGCCTCCCCGGCTGGCTGGCAACGTCCGGGAAATCCACCATCGGATTTCCCAGCCACTGCAGCGGAGCATCCTGATCCAGTTGCGAGCAGGCTACAGCTCCGGCCAGCGTCGGCAGAGCATGGGGGCTTGGACCCACGTTGCAGGAAATCGGCGGGAGCGCCAGCTTGTTCGTATTTTGATTCATACCCTGAAGCGCCGAAGGAATGGTGGAGTTCAGGTAGATCTGCGCCTGTTCCTTGTAAATCCCCGTCCCGTTGGCGATTTTCTGGAACTCTTGAGCCACGGCATGACTCATCTGATTCATGTCGCGTTTGGCTTCTGCCTGATGGAAATGAGCGACGGCCGCATCAAATGCGGTTCTATCCCCAGTATTCTCAACCGCTTTCGCGTAGGCGTCGGCGAGACGTTTGTCCAGCTCTTTGCATGCCTGAAGAATCGAAGCCTCATCGGTGCGCACCTGGAATTTGTGCAGTTCATCCTGGGCGTGCTGGATGCCGGCAGTGTCGCTCTTGGCCTCCGCGGCCTGCGCATTCGCGCGCAGCGCCTCGAACTGTTGTTGCTGCTGCGCGCGCAGTTCCTTGGCTAACCGTTCATGCGTCTTGGGCCAGGATTGCGATCCATCGATCTGGGTCCTGGCATTTCGGAAATTGCCCGCGCGGAGCGACTCTCCGAAAGCGTCCTGAATCTGAAGGACCTTGTTGATGGCGTCCAGTTGCTTCTTCGCGTCGCCGCTCATAGGGCCGCGGCGTTTTGCCACTTCCTGGAACTGGTCACGCGCCTCGGTCCAGTTCTCCGCTTTCATATCGTTCAGAGCCGTGTCGTACAGTTTTTTCTCATCGCCAGACTGCCGAATCCTATTTAGGAAACCCTCTGCCGGAGTCTTGTAGAGGGAATCAGGCACCTTGAGGTCCAGCACGGCCCGGAATCCCTGCCTGGATTTCTCGTAGTCCTTGTTCTCAAAGAGCAAAACCGCGCTCTCAAACAGGTCCTTCTCCTGTTTTCGGATGTCGTTGTCGCCCGAGGCTGCCTTCGCGACCGATAACTCCCGGGTTGCGTCTTCCGTGCGCCACAGATTCATCTGGATGACGTCCTGGAATGCCTGTTGGGCACCTGCAAAATCTTTCTTGTCCTTGAGGAGGCCCTCTCCTTGATCAAACCGTTGCTGCTCGTCCGTGCGTTTTTGCTCGATCTGATTAATCTGTTGGATGGCTTCGGTCTGCAGCGATCCTTTCGCCTGCGCAAGCTGCCGCCAAGTCTGTTCCGATTGGTCGAGTTGATGATCCTGCCATAGCTGATTCGCCTGCTCCCTGAGCTTCAAATCCTTGTCCGGAACGCGCGGTTTGCTTGGGCTCATGCCCCAGGCAGTCAGGATGACAACCACCAGCACCGCGGCACCCAGCCCGACCATCACCGGCGGCCGCCGCAAAATCGGCAGCAGTTGCGTCAGTACCTGAGCCTTGGCTTGCCAGTTGACAGGGAGTTCCTTTGCCCGCGGCGCAGCATCCGCGAGCGGAGGAGGAGACGCCGGGCGCGCTTGCGCGGGTCTGACTGCGGCCGTGGCCGTACCTCCGCTTGCGCCCGTTGCTGCGACGCGCGGCATCTTTCGCGTCGCAGAAGCGCTTCCGTCGAATTCCGTGCGTCGTGCTGCAGGTCCGTCAGTCCACACGCTGGGAGTTTCGGAGCTAACCATGCGCGTGGCCGAGAATGCCGCCTGGGGACCGCTCTGCCCGGACAAGGATGCGCTTGCGCTCGCCGCGATCCCCGGCGAGGGCGGCGCAGGCATTGGCGGAACTGCCTTCGGGACCGTGGGCCGGCGTTCTTCTTCCTCTTGTGGACTGCTCTCGAGAGAGGCTATTTTTCTTTGCAGTTCAAGGGCCCGCGGGTCGTTGGGTTGCAGGATCTGCGTGGCCAGCACTTCGTTGAAGAGCTGCGTGGCGCCGGCATGATCTCTCTTGTCCACCAGTGTGTGTAAGGCCGAGACTTGACGCTCCTGTTCTTCCCTTTTTTTCTTCTTGTCCTCGGCTCCGTGCAGCAACTGCGTCACGTTTGGATCCGGCCCCATGGCCTCCATCGTGCGCTGCGCCAGGTCGATGGCGTCGGTGATCTTGTCCTGACTGATCTTGCTGTTGATCTCGCGCACTCGCCGCTGCATTTCCCGGCGGGCTTTTTCGCGCTCGTCCTGGTCTTTTTGCCGCTGATCGGCTTCACCAGCCAGCCTGCGGAAAGAATCCTGGGCCGGGAATTCTTGCATCGCCTTCCGCGCCACTTCAGCAGCCTGCAGAAATCGCTCGGAGTCCAATAGTGACTGAATTTGCTTTTCCCGCTCCTGCTCCTTCTTTCCCTGTTCCTGCTGCGCTACTTCCCCGCGCGCGTAGGCCACCAGCTCCTTCAGTTCGTATTCTTCCGGATACTCCTTGAGCAGGGCCTCGCCTTTTTCTACAACCTGCTTGACTTTCCCTCCGCTCAGGAATCCGCGCAGTGTGGCGAGTTCCGCTTCCAGGCGCTTCTGGCGTTTTTGCTCCTGCTCTTCCCGCAAAGCCAGGGCATTCAGATTCTTCACGGCCGTGTCTTGAGGATGCTCCTTCAAAAGGACGTCCAGCACCTTCCGCGACTCCGCAAAACTCTGCTGCGCCAGGAGTTTGCGCACCTCCGCCATCTGCCGCTGCTTCTGCTGTTCCGCCTGGTCCGCCCGCGCCGTCTCCTGCAGTTTGATCAGCTCCGGCTCCTTTGGAAACTCCTTCAGAGCAGTGCCGATGACCGACAGACATTCCTCATAATTCAGTTCCGTCCAAAGCGTGCGCGCGCGGTGGAGGACTTCGCCAAGTTTCTTGCGCTTCTCTCGCCGCGTGCGCTCTTCGTCGATTTGCTTTTTCAATTCTTGCGCCTGCGTGTTTGCGCCATCCAATTCGAGCGCCTGTCCCAGCGCCGCCGCCGCTTCGGTCAGGGCGCCTTCTGCCAGGCGCTGTTTTGTGAGGCGTAGCTTCTGTTCCAACTGCTGGGCTTTGGCGGCAGCGGCTTCCACTTCCGCGAGGAGTTTCTGCGCGGGCTCGTGTTTCGAATCCAAACCGAGTGCGGCTTCCGCTTCCGATCGCGCCTCCCGGAGATGCCCGGACTTCAGGAATCCTTCTCCCCGCCCCAGGTGTTCTTTCAGGCGAGGGAGAATTTCCGTGCGGCGAAGATCCGCCGACACTTTTTCCAGCATGCTCTTCGCCTGGCTGTTTCCCACGTCAATGTGCAGAGCCTTGCGCAAAAGAGCTTGCGCGCGCTGGAGGTCATTTGCGGCCACAAGCTGCTGGCAATCGGCGAGGAGTCCGGTGACGGTAGACTGTTGCGCCGCCTTCCAGAGCGGCTCGAGGGCGTGAAGAAGGTCGTCCATCGACTGGAAGCGATCGTCGGACTTCTTCTCGAGCATCTTGCCGACGATGAACGCCAGTTCTTCAGTGCAATCTTGTGAAAGACCGAGGAGATCGGGAGGCTTCTCATAAATGATGTGGAACATCAATTCGGCTTCACTGTCGCCTGTGAAGGGCCGCTTATAAGCGAGAAGTTCGTAGAGCGTCACGCCCACGGCCCAAATGTCGGAGCGTGCATCAGCGCGCTCTCCCTTGTACAACTGGGGAGACATATAGGCGCGGGAGCCGATCATCATGTTCGGCTGCGTCATGGACATATCGGTGAGGCGGGCGATACCGAAGTCCACGACTTTGACCACGCCTTCTTTGGTGACCATGATGTTGCCGGGCTTAATGTCCCGGTGAACCACGTTGTGCTGGTGGGCGTAGGCCAGCGCCTCGCAAACGCGCACGATGTAACCGAGCTTGACGGACAGCGGTAGGACCGGGTGTTGATCGATGATGCGGTCGAGGCTGTCCCCTTCCAAATACTCCATGGCGATGAACGGAGTGTTCTTCTCGTGGCCGAGTTCGTAGATGGTAACGATGCTGGGATGCTGGAGGGTGCCGGCAGAACGGGCTTCCTGGTAAAAGCGATCGAGAAGGTTGGTCTGTGCGCTGGGGCCGCCGGTAATGGTCTTGAGGGCGACCAGGCGGTCGATTAGGGGGTCACGGGCTTTGTAGACTGCACCCATGGCCCCGCGGCCGAGCTCAGCGATGATTTCGTATTTCCCTAGATACTGCACGCAAGGACCCCTGTGGAGCTAGATAGTAACAAAACTGGGGCCAAACTACGCACAAAGTATGCGCACAAGGGGCCGGAACTTAGGAATGGACTTGCCCGTGGGAATCCGCCTTCGAGAACGTAGCGAACTATCCGTATGTTATTGAAAATAGGATAGTACAGTGCGAATCTGTCCCAAAATGCTATCCAGGTTTTTCAGAAGGGCATCCTCTCCCTGAGTGCGCCACCCGATTTGATCCAGTTTAGTAGTGATTTTGCTGGCCTTACCGCTTCCGCAAGTGGCCCATTGGTTCCGAAATTGTGGCAAGTTTTTCACAGTGAAACCCGGGATGGTTCCCCTCGAAAACCCGGTTTCCACGGCGACGCAAGGATTAGGATTCTCACTCTGATAGCTGTCAACTTGCGGTGTTAGCCCTGGCCACAAGCAAAATGGCGAGAAGATAGAAGAGAAACATGAAAGAGAGATAGGTCTTGGCGGTTCGGTTCGCGCCTTGAAACTCTTTCCACACGAAGACGCCCCAGAGCGCAGCCACCATAGGAGCGGACTGTCCGATGGCGTAGGAAATCGCCACGCCCGTGAAATTGGCCGCTACAAGATTGAAGACTGTGCCGACGCCCCAGATCACGCCGCCGAGAATTCCGAGCAGATGCCCTGTTGCCGGGCCGCGAAAGAATTCTGCGAAATTCACGGGCTCGCCGACGAGCGGTTTTTTCATGAGATAGATATTCCAAACAAAACAGGAAAGCAGCGCACCGAGGGTAAAAAATACGCCGACGCTGTACGGCCCGAGCGTTTTTCCTTGCGTCATGGCATGCGTAACGAAGGGCGCCCAGAGCCCCATCAACACACCGGACACCATGCATGTGGTGATGCTTTTTTTCGAAACCGCGCTGCCCGACTTTGCGAGGCTGCCGTAGGCCTTGCCGTCCAGAAACACAGCGATGACGGCGCACGCCACACCGACGGCGAGCAATCCGGCGTTCCCTTTTGGCTGCAACAAGTAGCTGCTGACCACGCCCACAACCAGCGCGATGCCAATGGAAACCGGGAAGGCGATTGCCAAGCCGGCCATGTCGATGGCCGCGACGAGCAGCAAATTGGCGAGATTGAAGACGGCGCCGCCGATCAGCGTGTAAATGAAATTCGAACGGTCCGCGGCGTGAACGTTGTTCAAAAAGGAGCTTGCGTCGTTCGAAAGACTGCCCACAGTCAACGCCAGCACAAGAGAGGCAAGAAAAATGCCGACGGCATAATCCCAGTAGAAGAGTTCGAAACGGTAGTTTTTGACGCCTTTGTACGTGTTCGCCCAGGAACCCCAGCAAATGGCGCTGGCGATCATCAGCAGCAGGGCGATTCCCAAACTGTGCGGGATGAACATGCAATCGCTGCTCCTTGCCGAAAGCTTTTCGAACAGAGCCGCGCACACGTTCGAAATCCGCCGCTTGGAAAGTAGTGTGCGCGCGTTACGCTGCCGCTGCTTATAGTCGGCAGCACCTGGTGTGTCAAGAAAATTTCCCGATGGCGCTTGGCTTTTGGTTTTCACGGGGGAATTACGCGGGCGTCTCAATTTCGGGGCGAGTCTTAGTGGTCCGGATGCCGAGTTCCTATATAATCCGCGCGGAGAATGAGGCTTTGCGGATTCAAGTGCCAATGGGAACGCCCGGCTGAAGACCAGTGATTGAGACGGGGCCGCCCCCGAGGATCCAAGGAGAACAGATGGCGGGGCAATCTTTCATTGTGGTAGTGGGCAGCGCAAATGTGGATTTGACGACCTTCAACGACGTCTTTCCACGGCCCGGCGAAACCATCTGCAGCGCAAATGTGGATTTGACGACCTTCAACGACGTCTTTCCACGGCCCGGCGAAACCATCTTTGGAAAGAGGTTTGACCTCGGCTTTGGCGGAAAAGGCGCGAACCAGGCAGTGGCGGCTCGGCTGTGCGGCGCCTCGGTGGGGATGGTTGCAAAGGTCGGGAGCGATCTGTTCGGACCCGCGACGATCGAGAATTTCCGATCGCTGGGCATCGACGCGAGCCATGTGTGTGTCGCCGAGGGAGTTTCCAGCGGCGTCGCGCCGATCTTTGTGGAGCCGAATGGCCAAAACCGCATCATCGTGGTGAAAGGCGCGAACGACACGCTATCGCCGGAAGACGTGGATACCGCGGCGCCGCTGCTCAAGAAGGCCGATACCATCGTGATGCAATTCGAGATTCCGCTTCGCACCGTCTACCACACGGTGCGCTTCGCGGAAACGAACGGAATCCGCTGCATCGTGAATCCAGCTCCGGCTCAGCCCG
>WNFG01001283.1_pt1 | contig 21174 bp, 17 predicted proteins | sample 5400431 | NCBI WGS metagenome assembly WNFG01 (sample SAMN13153346, study PRJNA577476) | soil metagenome | isolation source: 120 cm saprolite under Douglas fir tree site 2 hole 3 replicate 2 | place: USA:California | collected 2015-04-18 | reverse complement strand
GAGAGAGCCGCGAACGGAGGCCCGCGCGGACCAAGGTGTCATGCGCTTCGCGCAACCCGATTTCCCAGGGAAGACCGGTGTTCTTGATGGAGGTCAGTGGAGAAGAACCGGTACCGCCGTTGTGGCCGCTGATGGTGATGACGTCGGCGCCCGCCTTGGCAACACCCGCGGCGATGATGCCGACTCCGGCGCCGGAAACAAGTTTTACGCCGATGCGGGCGCGCGGATTCACGGCGCGGAGGTCATGGATCAACTGCGCGAGGTCTTCGATACTGTAAATGTCGTGATGCGGAGGAGGTGAAATCAGCGGGGTGCCGGGCGTGGCGTGGCGGATGCGCGCGATGTATTCGCTGACTTTCTTCGCGGGGAGCTGGCCGCCTTCACCGGGTTTTGAGCCCTGAGCCATCTTGATTTCGAGTTCTTCCGCGTGGACGAGATAATCCGCCGTAACACCAAAGCGGCCCGAGGCGACCTGCTTGATTTTGTTGGCGGCGGCGGGCTCGAAGCGGTAGGTCTGGGGATCTTCGCCGCCTTCGCCGGTATTGCTGCGGCCGCCGAGCTGATTCATGGCCAGCGCGAGGGTGCGGTGGGCTTCTGGGCTGAGCGAGCCGAGAGACATGGCCTGGGTGCTGAAACGCTTGACGATGGAGTCGAGGGGCTCGACTTCGTCCAGCGGAACGGCGGTGTCGGGAACGGTCTCGAGCAAATCGCGCAAGAAGACAGGACTTTGGTGTTCGGCCAACTCTTCAAACGCCGAGTAGGTTTTCGCACTGGGGGCCCGCACATGGGCATGGAGGCAGCGGACGACCTCGGGCGAACTGGCGTGAAGTTCGGCGCCTTTGCGGAAACGGTAAAGGCCAGAATCGGTCAAGTCATCGGATTGGGCGGAGAAGGCGGCCTTGTGCAAGCGAAGATAATCGGAAAGGAGATCGTCTAGCGATTTCTGGCCGGGATAATCGGCGGCGTCTTCGAAGACTTCGGCGCAGAGCTGCTCGGAGAGACCGACGATCTCAAAGAGATGGCTGTTGCGGTAGCTGGCCAGAGTGGAGACGCCCATGCGGGCGAGAACTTTTCGCAGGCCGGCATTGATGGCCGCGCGGGCTTTTTCCATGCCGCCTGGTTCCAGGGATTCCGCAAACTCATCGGCGAGATAGGGGACCACGGCGCTGGCGCCAGCGGCCACGAGCAGGGCCACGTGATGCGTGTCAAAGACCTGCGCCGATTCGACAATCAGAGGCACATCCCACAAGCCTTCGCGAACCATGGCCTTCCACACCGCGGCGGTGGCGAGCAAGGCGGGCAGCGGCGCGCGATCGGCGCTGATGGCGCGATCGGAAAGGAGGAGGAGCCCCGGACGCCCGCTGCTGCTCAGAGGGGTAGTAGAAAGCTGAGCAAAGCTGCAGCGCGCTTCCGGGACTCCGGTGCTGGCAGGAAAAGTTATGTCGATGCGATGCTCGGGTCCAAAAATCGCGGAGAGCTGCGACAATTGCCCGGCCGAGATTACGGGACTCGGCAGAGTGATGCCATCTTTCAAGTGGACATCAAGAGACATCACGTGAGTTTCGCGCAGGGGATCGATGGGCGGGTTGGTGACCTGGGCGAAGCGCTGCTTGCAGTAATCCCACAAAGTTCTGGGGAGCGCGGAAAGAAATGCGGGCGGCGCATCGTCTCCCATGCTCCAGTCCGCCTCTTTGCCGTGGGTGAGAGCGGAAAAGAGAATCTTGAATTGATCCTCGGTCCAGCCGGCAGCGCCGGCGACACGCTTTGCGTTTTGGATGGGGACCAGCGGGATGGCCGATGGAACGGACAGCATTCTTTGGGGAATGGCGTTGCGCGATTGATGGATGGCGAGGCGCTTGAGAATGTCGCGCCAGCGCAAAAAAAGCCCGGTGGCGGGATTGGCGAGGATCATTTCTCCGGGGCCGAGGCGCTGGCGCTCGGCGATGCGCGATTCTTCCAGATCGACCAAGCCGGTTTCGGAGCCAGCGATCAGCAGGCCATCATGCGTGAGGGTGTAACGGAGCGGGCGGAGTCCATTGCGATCCAACTTTGCTCCCACAAACTGGCCGTCGGAGAAAACCAAGGCGGCGGGGCCATCCCAAGGCTCGCCATGCTGCGAGAGAGCCGTGAGAGCGCCGCGCACGTCGCGGGAAAGCAGGGGATCTTTTTCAAAGGCCGGAGGAACCATGGCGAGCATGGCTTCTTCCGAAGAAAGGCCTTGGAGAAGACGGAGCTCGAAAGCGTTGTCAAAACTGGCGGAATCGCTGACGTTTTCTTCGAGGAGAGGAAACCACGGCCCTACCGTAAGGCGGGAGCGAAATTCGGAGGCTTTGGCGCGCAGCCAGCGGCGGTTGGAGACAATGGTATTGATTTCGCCATTGTGGGCGACGTACCGGAAGGGCTGCGCGAGATGCCAGGAAGGCTGGGTGTTCGTGGAATAGCGCTGGTGAAAAACGGCAAAGGTGGTAGCGAACGAAGGGTCGCGCAGGTCTTCGTAGAATTGAGGGAACTGCCAGGGCGTGAGCAAACCTTTGTACACGATAGTCTGCGAAGAAAGCGAACAGATGTAACAGCGCGGAGGCAAGAGCGATTCCGCGCGCTTTCTGAGGAGAGACAGACGCCACTCGAAACGGGCCGCGACTCGGGCCGGATGGAAGGGTTCGACGAAGAATTGCCAAATTTCGGGCATGGTTTCGAGAGCGCGGCGGCCCAAAGAATTGGTGTTGACAGGCACGCGGCGCCAGCCAATGACGCGGAGGCGCTCGGTGTCCGCGGCAGCTTCGACGGCGGCGCGGGCTTCGTCGATGACCGAAGAAGGAAGAAAAGCGAAGCCAACGGCAAACATTTCCGGCAGTGCAATTCCCTGCTCTTGAGCGCGGGCGCGGAAGAAGGGCTGTGGTAGCGACGTGAGCAAACCGGCGCCGTCGCCGCTGGCTCCATCGGCGTCGACACCACCGCGGTGGGTGAGGCGTTCCAGTGCGGTCAAAGCAAACTGGATGATGTCGTAGCTGGGAGCGCCGCCGAGGCGGGCGATGAAGCCGGTGCCGCAGGCGTCGTGGTCGGGGTGGCCCCAGTTGGGATGGCGGCCCTGAGATTGAGGCGAGCAGGGGCGCGAGTGCTGAGGATCGCTCAGGCCTCGACCGTCAGGGTAGGACATACCAGTTTATCGAACGGGAGGGGGGTGGTTGTACAACGCAGAATTTTGATTCTGTGAATTGAATTCTTGATAGGGAAGGTTTGGACAGGGAAATTGGGGTTCGTTCTAGGGCGCAGAGTGCGTGCACAGGCGCGGGAAGAGGCCAAAGGGGGGACAGTAGCGCCAAGCTGGGGCCCAACCCCCGCGGCGGGCGCCCCTACGGGGGAGTGGGTCAGTTCCGGTTACCGCGTTTACCAGGGGTGGTTGCTCCTTGCAACCCCCACCTCGAACTTTGCGCAGTCCCCGATAAGTCGTGTGACCGGAAATTGAGGCGTTCCCAGATCGTCTGACGGCTTGACACAAAACCGGCGCGGGCCTATGGTTTTGCGCAAGGAAAGTGGAAGTCGCACGCTCCCGCCTGCTCTGAAAGATTTCCACTTTGGAGGTACCCCATGCCATTAAGCCTTGCGACGCTATCCCTGGTGGACTCGCCGGTGACCCTACAGGAAGGCTTGAAGATCCTAGAACGGGACGATCATCGCTGCCAGTACTGCGGGCTGGACGGCCGCGCCAGTTTCGAGAATGCGTTGGTGATGCGCGTAGATTTCGTGGTTCCGCGGGCTCGCAAAGGTAAGAAGGATCCGGGCAATCTGGTGGCCTGCTGCACTCCCTGTAACACCATCAAGGGCACGCGCGTTTACGGCAGCTTCGACGAAGCCAAGGCCTACGTGCTCAAGAAGCGCGAGGAGTTGCGCAAGAATTGGGAATCTAAGATCGCGCGACCGATGGCCAAGTCCGCGAGAGCGTGAATAGACCGAAGGCCATGCGTAGCGGGAAGCGCTTCAAGGACGACGCCGCAGCATCGTTCAGCGCGTGCGCCAGCAGCGGCCGCGCGATCATCGCCGTCGCGGCCTTGGGTTTCCCTGCCCGCAGGTCTTCCTACGAGGACCGCGCTTTATTTCCGCGCCATTCCTTCGCCGAGATGAAGCGCATGCACGGGCAGAAGCCTTTGTGGTCGCCCGGAGCCTGGCAGGAGTACTTGTGCACCGCGTGGCTGCTGGCGCGGTGCCCGCAGGTGCACAGCTCTCGCGCTTGCGCAGGCGAAACCACCGCCGCGCGGCCTCGCGTGCCGATCACCTGCTTTGCGTCTTGTAGATTCTTGCTGGTCACGGTTCCTCTCCCTTTGTCTACCCTGGGCATCGCTCTTCCGCCCCATGGGTCTCGTTCCTCTTAGTCTCGCATCCGCATGGGCTGAAGCCAAGCGCCCGAGCACCGGTAGAAGGCTCAGAATTCCACGGCTGCTCGATGAGAGGGATGAAACTCCCCTCTATTTTGCGCTTCACCCCTTGTAACTACAACTCATTCCAGCCTGATCTGTTCCCCACACTTCTACCTCATTATATACTTACTTCGTCTTTTCATCCTTCCGGCTCATCGTACTTCCTGCATCGTGGAGACTAGCTCTGGAATCTCGATGCGGATCACCGTGCCCTCGCCGGGCCGGCTCTGGATGTCCAAATGAAAATCGGTTCCGTACAAGACGCGCAGGCGCTCGCGCACGTTGCTGAGGCCGATGCCTTCGACGTAGACGTGGGGGAGCTTTTCCTCGGAGATGCCCACGCCGTTGTCTTCGATTTCGATGCGCAGGCGGCCGTCGCGGCTCGTCGTTCTTAATTCGATTTTTCCGCCGCCGAGTTTGGGGGCCAGCCCGTGCTTGAGGCAATTTTCGACCATGGGCTGCAGCAGCATGCTCGGCACAAAGGCTTCCAGGGCGGCATCGTCAATCTGCTTGACGATGTCCAGATTGTCTTTTCCGAAGCGCGCCACTTCGATGTCCAGGTAATCGTCGATGAATTGCAATTCCTCGCGCAGCGGGACAAATGTTTCATGCTTGCGAAGCAGGCGGCGCAAAATGTTGCTCAGCTTCAACACCACGCCGCGCGCCGAATCCGGATCGAAGCGGATCAGCGCCGAGACAGTGTTCAGGGTGTTAAACAGAAAATGCGGATTGATCTGGCTGGAGAGGGCGTCCATGCGCGCTTTCAAGAGCAACTGCTGGTGGCGCTCGAGGTTCATCTCCACGCGCGTGTTGTTCCAGATTTTCAGCGGCGCGGCTACGGACATCAACGTGGCGATCACCACCAGCACTAGCCACCAATCTAGCTTGTCGTCGGTGGCAAACAGCCACTTGGGCTTGGTCGCCAGCACCAGCGCCACGCGGCCCAGCTCGAGACCAACGCACGCGCCCAACGGCGCCATTTCCCACGACAATTCCGCTTTGCGCAACAGGCGCATGGTCGCTTTGGGGATGTTCAAGAAGGTGAACGGCCCGAAGTTCCAGAGATCTTCTTTGTTCGGAATGGCCTGGCGGATCAATCCGCCGAGCAGTCCAGCGGTGGAGGCCGCGGGCATCGCGAGCCATTCGTGCGAGATCAGCGCAGGAATGGTGATGATCGCGCCGCCGATCGGACCCACGACACGGCCTCCGAGCAGCCCCATCAGAAAAGCGCCTTCGAGCGACAAATCGGCGAACGCGTACGGAGGCCCGCCCACGAGCCGCAGCGTCACGCCGACGATCAGCGCGGGGGTCATGAAGAGCATCAATTTGAGTTTTTGGTCGGGATCGCGTTCCTCGGTGAAGAGCACGCGGCGAAAGGCGTTCCAGCGCGCCAGCAGCGCGGCGATGGAGGAGGCCACGCCCACTTTCAGTAACAGGGTGAAGAGCAGGTCACGAACGGAGGTGGCGGTGTCCATTTTTGGCGGCGCGTCTCAGGCTAAAGCTAGCCAATCCGGCGCGCGATGTAAAGCCAGTAGCATCGGCTGGGGCCCGAGGATCCAATAGCGGGCAGGGAATCTATCGCTGGTCGTTTGCAGCGCGAGCGAAAATCGGAGCGAAAGAGAGTCCCTGCTATACTTCTCGTTTCTCCATGAGCGCAAAATCACGGCAAGGCAACAAAGCGAATCGAAAATCCAGCGGCCCGCGGATGGTGGCGCGCGCCGCGCTTCCGACGCGTTATGGACGCTTCACCGTTTATGGCTTCCAGGGACGCGGCCCGCAGGAAGAGGCAGTCGCGCTGGTTCGCGGAAACGTGAGCGGAAAAACCGCTCCGCTGGTGCGCGTACACTCGCAGTGTCTGACCGGCGACGCGCTCACCTCGCTGCGGTGCGACTGCCGCGCGCAACTGGAAATGTCGCTGAAAAAGATCGGCCAGGCCGCGTCGGGAATCCTGTTGTATCTGCCGCAGGAAGGCCGCGGCATCGGGCTGATGAACAAACTGCGCGCTTACGAACTGCAGGACGGCGGCATGGACACAGTGGAAGCCAATGAAACGCTGGGCTTCGCGGCCGACGCGCGCGACTACGAATTCTCCGCGCAAATCCTGAAGAAGCTCGGGGCCACGAAAATCCGCTTGCTTTCCAACAATCCGGAAAAAGTGCGCCAGCTTGAAAGCTCCGGCATCCGGGTGGCCGAGCGCGTGCCATGCCAGCCGCGCGTTTCAAAAATCTCGCGGGCTTACCTTAAGACGAAAAAACGCAAGATGGGGCACCTGCTGGAAGGAATCTGAATCCCAAATCCTGAATCCTGAAGACATGCAATTACCCGCCGCCGACGAATTGCACGATTTCGTAGCGGTCTCCAGCTTCGACCATGGTTTCGGTCCACTTCGGGCGCGGCAAAATCTCCAGGTTGCGTTCGATGGCCATGCGCCCGGAGTCGAGTCCCAATTCGCGGAGCAAATCCGTGACCGTGGCGCCAGGCTTCGCCGCGCGATTCTCTCCGTTCACCACAATGGGAAAGGTTGACTGCATTCGCTAACTCGCGGACGGCACGCGCGGCTTGCTGCGCAACTGAAAACGCAAAACCCCTTTCGCATTTCTGTGCAATGCTTCGATGACCAAGGCCGAGTCTGCGCCTGTTAGCCGCGGCATGTCGAATTCGAGTTGGGCCTGGCCAAAGTCGCCGGTCTGCACGGAAAACTCCGCCGCCTCGGCAGCGCCTTCGACGCGGGCTCTTATGGTAGCGCCGCCCACCGCCTGGTGAGCTCCATTTCGGACCGCGACTTTCAGCAAGGCGCGCTTGCCGGAGAGCCATGTTTTGGCGTTGACCAGTTCGAGATGAAGAACCTGCGATGACGAAGCCGACGGAGCGGCGGGCGCTGGCGACCCTGATTTTTCGTCCTGTGGCAGGGCGAGATGCAGCGCGCCGGTTCGAATCGCCTCGACAATGGTGTGGTGCTGCTCGTCAATCCGCTGCTTCAGCTTTTTTTCGCTTTCCTCGTTCAACGGCAGCAAGTCGAAGTAATTATTTGTACGGCGGTGCAGCACGCGCCCGCTGAAATAGACGGTGGTATCGATGAGCGCGTTGGTGACGCCGCGGTCTTCCGTCTGGACGTGATACGTGGTGCCGCCAACTTTGACGTTCGTATTGTGACCAAAAAGCATTCCGCTGTTTGCCTTGGCCTGCGCGTGGGACTGAGGCCGCTCCGCAGGAATCTTTCCACCGCATTTGACCGACTGGCGGTTGAATCGTTATTATAGCGCTTCACCTATGAGTGGTTCCGGTTTACATACGTATGCTCCGCTTCTCTTACAACTGCTGATGGCATCGGCGCTCGCCGGTGCGCTTACCGCCGTCTCCGTTCTGGTGGGCTGGCGCCGGCCGAGCCGCGCCAAGCAGCAGCCGTACGAATGCGGCATGGAACCCACCGGCGACGCGCGCGAGCCTTTCTCGGTCAAGTTTTACCTCGTTGCGATGGTTTTCATTCTGTTCGACGTGGAAGCCATCTTCCTGTACCCCTGGGCGTACATTTTTCGCAGTTTGCGGTGGTACGGCTTCGGGGAGATGATGCTCTACATTGCCATCCTGTTGGTCGGTTATCTGTATCTCTGGAAAAAAGGCGCGCTGGACTGGCACAAATAGCCGGCGCATGCGGGATTCGAAATCGTGACGGAGTCCTCCAGTAAAAAAGCTAATGTTGTAGCCGAATGCCTGCGTTCGTGGAACCCGAAAGCGGTCGCGGAAGTGCTGGAATTCCGTGGCGAGACCACCATCGTGGTGCCGCGCGAACTCCTGCGGGCCACGGCAGAGCGCTGCCGCGACGACGCCAACCTGAAGTACAACCTCCTGACAGACGCCACGTGCGTGGACCGCACTCCGGCCGAACCGCGATTCGAATTGAACTATCACCTGGTTTCCATCCCGCGGCGGGAAAAAGTGCGCTTGCGGGTTTGGTTGGGCGGTAACGATCCGGTTCTCGATTCGCTGGCTCCCGTCTGGCCGGGGGCCAACTGGCTGGAGCGGGAAATTTTTGACCTCTTTGGCATTCGTTTTTTGGGCCATCCGGACTTGCGGCGCATCTTACTTCCAGATGATTGGGAAGGCCATCCTTTGCGCAGGGATTATCCGGTGGAGGGCTATCGAGACGTGCCGAACACGGGAGAATTGTTCCGGAAGAGCAGCACACCATGACCACCGTTGAAACCGCCATCGGAACAGCAAAAACGATGGTCCTTAATATGGGACCGCAGCACCCGTCGACGCACGGCGTGTTGCGCATCTTGCTGGAGCTGGATGGCGAAACCGTGGTGAAAGCGGTTCCGGATCTCGGGTATTTGCACACGGGAATCGAGAAATCCTGCGAGGACAAGACTTATTCTCAGGTCATCACGCTCACGGACCGGATGGATTACCTGAATCCGCTGGGAAACAACCTGGTTTACTGCCTGGCCGTGGAGAAACTGCTGGGGCTGGAAGTGCCGAAGCGCGCGCAATACATCCGCGTGATGATGGTGGAGCTGCAGCGCATTTCTTCGCACCTAGTGTGGCTGGGGACGCATGCGATTGACCTGGGGGCGATGACCGTTTTTCTTTACTGCTTCCGGGAGCGCGAAGACATTTTGAAGATTTTCGAAATGTTCACCGGGCAACGGATGATGACCAGCTACATTCGAATCGGCGGCGTCGCGCTGGATCCGCCGGCGGGCTGGCGGCAGCCGGTGGAACGATTCTTGAAGATGATGCCGAGCCGAGTGGACGAATACGAAACGCTGCTGACGGAAAACCGCATCTGGATCGGGCGCACCAAGGGCGTTGGATATATCTCGCCCGAGGATGCGATTGCCCTGAGCATGACCGGGCCGACACTACGCGCGGCGGGCGTGGCGTACGACAACCGAAAGGCGTTTCCGTATTCGAGCTACGAAGAATTCAACTTTGACGTGCCGGTGCGCACGGAATCGGATTGCTACGCGCGGTACCTGGTGCGCGTGGCGGAAATGCGCGAAAGCCTGAAGATCATTCGCCAGGCCTTCGACAAGATTGCGAATGAAGGGCCGATCAAGGCGGAAGCGCCGGGCATCATCCCGCCGCAGCGGGAAAAGATGAAGACGGAGATGGAAGCGCTCATCTACCACTTCAAGATTTTCACGGAGGGATTCTCTCCGCCGCCAGGCGAAGTGTTTGTTACCGTTGAATCGCCGCGCGGGGAGCTGGGCTGTTTCATCGCCAGCGACGGTTCGCCGAAGCCGCTGCGCGTGCACTTCCGCGGCCCTTCGTACATCAATTTGCAGGCGCTGCCGAAACTGATTGAGGGCCAGTTGATTTCCGACGTCATCGCCTGCATCGGCACCATCGATATCGTTCTCGGAGAAGTGGACAGGTAAGCATGGAACTTTCCCCAGCACTTTCCGCGAAGTTTGAAAAGTTGCAGAGCAGCTATCCGGTGAAGCGCAGCGCGCTAATCCCCATGCTGATGTACGCGCAGGACGAATATGGCTGCATCAGCGACGAGATGATCTCGGAGATCGGGCGGCGGCTGGACTTGAACAACGTGCAGGTCGAAGAAACGCTGGCGTATTACTCGATGCTGCACCGCAAGCCCTGGGGCAAGCATCACGTGCAGATTTGCACCAACGTGGCGTGCATGCTGAAGGGCGGGAATGAGCTGCTGGAGCGCGCCAAGAAGCGGCTGGAGATCGGGCACAAGGAGACGACCGCCGACGGTGTTTTTTCCCTGGAGGAAGTGGAATGCATCGGCGCGTGCACGGGCGCGCCGGCGATGCAGGTGAACTACGACTTTTACGAAAATCTTACCGCGCTCAAGTTCGACCGCATCATCGAGGAACTCGATGCCGGTGGGCACCCCGCTCCGGAACCGGTGATCTCCGGCGCGCTGCACGAACGGCACGCGCTGGAGACTCCGCTCATCAGCCGGCGATGGGGGATGAAGGACTCGCACAAAATCGACGTTTACCTGATGCAGGGCGGCTACCAGGCGCTGGAGAAAGCGCTGAAAGAGATGACACCTGAGACGATCATCGACGAAGTGAAAAAGTCGAATCTGCGCGGGCGCGGCGGTGCGGGCTTTCCTACCGGAATGAAATGGTCATTCGTGCCCAAGGATTCCTCGAAGCCGAAGTACGTAATTTGCAACGCCGATGAATCGGAGCCCGGCACGTGCAAAGACCGGCCGCTGATGGAGATGGACCCGCACCAGATGATCGAGGGAATGGTGATTGCCGGGCGGGCCATCGGCTCGCACCAGGGATTCATTTACATTCGCGGCGAATACCGTTACGTGCTGGATATCGTGGATGCGGCGCTGGCCGAAGCCTACGCGCGCGGGTACCTGGGAAAAAACATTCTGGGCACGGGATTTGATTTCGATTTGCTGGCGCACACCGGAGCGGGCGCGTACGAATGCGGCGAAGAGTCCGCGCTGATGGAATCGCTCGAAGGCAAGCGCGGGTATCCGCGCATCAAGCCGCCATTCCCCGCGGTCGTGGGATTGTACGGATGCCCGACCATCATTAATAACGTGGAAACGCTGAGCGCCGTGCCGTCGATCATCAGGGAAGGCGGAGACGCGTACGCCAACCGCGGCACGCCGAAAAACGGCGGCACGCGCATGCTGTGCATCGCGGGACATATCAACAAGCCCGGAATCTACGAAGTGCCCCTGGGCATGAACATGAAAAGATTTATTTACGACGTGGCGGGGGGGATTCCGGAAGGAAAAAAGCTGAAGGCCGTGATTCCCGGAGGGAGTTCCTGCCCGCTGATGACCGCCGACGAAATCGATATCCCCATGGATTACGATGCGGTGGCCAAAGCGGGTTCCATGCTGGGCTCCGGCGGCATGGTGATCATGGACGAAGACACCTGCATGGTGGACATGGCCCGCCGCATCATGCACTTTTACGCGCACGAATCCTGCGGCTGGTGCATTCCCTGCCGCGAAGGAACCACCTGGCTGCGCAAGATGCTGGAGCGCTTCCATGCGGGCTTGGGGCGTCCGGAAGACATCGACATGATCGCGGACCTGGCGAAAAATATGCTGGGCCGCACCTTCTGTCCGCTGGGAGACGCGGCAGCGATGCCCACGATCAGCATTATGAAGAAGTGGCGCGGCGAGTTTGAAGAGCACTTGAAGGGACCCTGCCCCTACGAATCTGAGGAAGCGTTGCTTGTTTCGCGATAGGAATCCATGGCCGAACCGAAACTGATCAAGCTGAAAATTAACGAGCGCGAAGTGCAGGTGCCGCAAGGAACGCTGGTGATTGAAGCGACACGGCGCGTGGGGACGGAAGTGCCTTCGTTCTGCTACTACCCCGGGCTCTCGCTGCAGGCGGCCTGCCGCATGTGCCTGGTGGAAGTGGAAAAGGCGCCCAAGCTGCAGACTGCGTGCACGCTGATGGCGACCGAAGGGATGATCGTTCGAACGGACACGGAACAAGTGCGCCAGGCGCGCAAGTACATGCTGGAATTCCTGCTCACGAATCATCCGCTGGATTGCCCGGTGTGCGACAAAGGCGGCGAGTGCGAATTGCAGGACATGGTGTTCCGCTACGGCGCTGATTCCAGCCGGTTCGTCGAGGAAAAAATTCACCGGCCGGAAGAAAAATGGTCGGAGCTGGTTTATTACGATGCGCCGCGTTGCATTTTATGTTTTCGATGCGTGCGCGTTTGCGATGAAGGCATGGACGTGAAGGCCCTGGGCGTGGGCATGCGCGGGGCCAATAGCGTGATCATTCCGAATCGCGAGGATCATCTTGAGTGCGAAGAGTGCGGCATGTGCATCGACATTTGCCCGGTCGGAGCGCTGACCAGCGGGACGTACCGTTATAAAACGCGGCCGTGGGAGATGAATTACGTTTCGACAGTGTGCGCGCATTGTTCGAATGGCTGCAAGACCACTCTGAGCGTGCGCAACCACGAGATCCTGCGTTCCAACAACCGCGACCTCAGCGGGATCAACAAGGATTTTCTGTGCGTGAAGGGGCGCTTTGGATTTGACTTCACGAAGCACGCCGAGCGCATTCGCCAGCCACTGCTTCGCAAGGGCGGCAAACTTTATCCCGTTCCCTGGGAAGAAGCCGCTCAAGCCGCGGCGACAAAGCTGAAAGCCGCGTACGACGCGGGCGGCGCGGATGCGATTGGGTTCATCGGGTCGAACCGCACTTCGAATGAAGAGAATTATTTGCTGCAGAAGATGGCGCGGGCGACCTTTGGAACGAACAATATTGATCACCACCGCACGGCGGACTACACGGGATTGATTACTGCGCTGGGCGAACGCGCGGGCGATTCCCTGCTGACGATGGAGCAGTTGTATCAATCGAAAGCGGTTTTGCTGGTGGGGAATGATCCGACGAATCAGAATCCGCTCGTAGGATGGCAGATTCGCAGCGGGATTCGCCACTTTGGCGCGAAACTGTTCGTCATCAACTCGAACGAAATCAAACTGAAGCGCAAGGCCACGCAGTTTGCGAAAGTGGACGCAGGCCAGGAAGGGGCTGCTCTGCGTTGGCTCGCGCATGAGGAAGGGCAACTCTCGCCAGAGCTCGTAGAACAACTCGTGCTTTTGAAAGCTGGCCTCGGGGCGGAGACGGACGTCGCGATTGTTTTTGGCGCGGAAATTTCCGGCGCGGCGATTTCGCAGTTGGTGGCCTTCGGTTCGAAACTGCCAGGGAAAACGCGCTACATGGCGCTGGGCGATTATGCGAATTCGCGCGGCGCTGCGGATATGGGCGTCTTGCCGGACCGCTTGCCGGGTTACGCATACGTCGGCAATCCGCACGCGCACGAATCTTTTGAAAAGGTGTGGAGCTGCGGACCGATTCCGATGAAGCCGGGGCTGACGGCGCCGCAAATGGTGGAAGCGGCGCAAACAGGCAAGCTGAAAGCGCTGTACGTCATGGGCGCGAATCCACTGGCGCATTTCGGTACGCCAAGTTCGGAGCGCGGCAAACTCGAGTTGCTGATCGTGCACGAAATGTTCCTGACCGAGACGGCGAAAGCGGCGGACATTGTTTTTCCGGCGGCTTCGGCGTACGAAAAAGACGGCACGGTCACCAACACTTCCGGCGAAATTCAAATGCTGCACAAAGGCGCGGAAGTGATGGGGCCGCGGAGCGACTTCGATCTATTGAGGATTTTGTCGCATCAACTGGAAAAGCTGGGGCTGGGGAAAGCGTTTCACTACAAGACGCCGGCGGCGGTGTTTGAGGAAATTCGCAAGGCGGCGAGTGGGTACGACGTGCAGCCCGCGGGACTTCTGCTGGGCGCCGCGCAACCTTCGCGCGTACAGTTTGCGCGGAACGGGCACGCGCCCTACGACGTGCCGGTGGGATTGATTCGCTCCGCGAAGGACACTTTGTTCACGAGCGGGACGCTGGGGCGCTTCTGCACGATGATGGAATCCCTGCCGGAGGCCAAGACGGCGCCGTGAATTCCTTCTTGAATGCGAACGCAGAGCTGGTTATCACGGTCGTCAAGATCGCGCTGCTGCTGTTCATCGTGCTGACCGTGAACGCGTATCTGACATGGTTCGAACGGAAAGTCGTGGCGCACATTCAGTCCCGGTGGGGGCCGCACCGCGTGGGCCCGCATGGATTGCTGCAGCCGCTGGCGGACGGCGTGAAATTTCTTTTCAAAGAGGATCCTACGCCGGCCGGCGTGGATAAATTCGTCTATTATCTTGCGCCGCTGCTGGCCCTGGCGCTGGCGCTGACGGCCATCGCGCTTATTCCCTTTGGGCCGGACCCGATTCGATTGTTCAATCACGACATTTATTTGGGGATCGCTCCTCCCGACGTGAACATCGGAATACTGGCGCTCTTTGCGATCACGGCGATGGGCGTCTACGGCGTGGCGCTGGCGGGATGGTCTTCGAACAGCAAGTACCCGCTCCTTGGCGGGCTGCGCAGCTCGGCGCAGATGATCAGCTACGAGCTGGCGCTGACGATGTCGGTGGTCGGCGTTCTGCTGATGGCAGGCAGCTTCAATTTGAAAAAAATCATCGAAGCGCAAGCGCACCATCCGGAGTGGGGCATCCTTGGCTGGAACATCTGGCCGCAAATTCTGGGCTTCTTTTGTTTTTTTGTGGCGGCGATTGCGGAAACGAATCGCGCGCCGTTCGATCTGCCGGAAGCGGAGTCGGAACTGGTCGCGGGCTTCCATACGGAGTACGCCAGCTTCAAATTCGCGATGTTCTTTATCGCGGAATACACCAGCATGATCACGGTTTCGTGCTTGTGCTCGATCCTGTTTTTTGGCGGATGGCTGTCTCCCTTCCCTGCCTCGTGGACATTCACGCATTATTTTCCGCCGGCGATCCTGATTCTGTTCGGCCTGTGGGTGATCTGGGACGGGTTTCGCTATGAAACAATTTTTGGGCGAATGATACTGCCGGTTATTGGGATGGTATTCGCCGGACTGGGCGCGGTTTTTATCTTGTTGCCCCATGTAAATGAATTTATTCAGGCGCCGTTCTGGCTGCTCTCCAAGATTCTTTTTTTCCTGTTTGTGTACGTGTGGATGCGCGGGACGCTGCCGCGTTTCCGGTACGACCAGTTGATGGCGTACGGGTGGAAATTGCTGCTGCCCCTTTCGATCGTGAACGTGATAGTCACCAGCTTTGTGATTCTGGCGAAGATGACGTGGTGGGGTGCGAAATGACGGCGCCGCTTGTGATTTTCTTCGTGCTTGCGGGGCTGGCGGTGATTGGCGCGCTCAGCTTGATCTTGCAGAAGCATCCGATTCACAGCGCGCTTTCGTTGATCGTGGTGATGATTGCGCTGGCGGGGCTTTATTTGTTGCTGGGCGCGGAGTTCGTGGCCGCCGTGCAGATCATCGTTTACGGCGGCGCGATCATGGTGCTGTTCGTGTTCGTGATCATGCTGCTGAACGCGGGCGTGGAAGAGCACACCAGCATTTCCAAGATGGCGGGGGCGCCGGGGTTGCTGCTGGTGGTGGCGCTGGCGGGTTTGGTGGCGGCGACGATTGTGCGCTCGACGGACAGCATACAAGGCACGATGCAAACCGGGGTGATGTCTTCGACGTCCGGAATTTCGAGCATGATTTTCAAGGAGTTCGTGTATCCGTTCGAGCTGACTTCGTTTCTGATTCTTGTGGCGGTGCTCGGCGCCATGGTGCTCGCGCAGCGGGAGAAAAGCTGAGATGGTGCCGACGAACTATTACGTGATCCTGAGCGCGATTTTGTTCGGGCTGGGCGTGTTTGCGTTTATTTTCAAGCGCAACATCATCACCATTTTCATGTCCATCGAATTGATGCTCAATGCGGTGAATCTGGCGTTCGTGGCCTTCAGCCAGGCGCTGGGAAAACTGGATGGGCAGGTTTTTGTGCTGTTCGTGATTGTGGTGGCGGCGGCGGAAGCGGCCGTGGGACTGGGAATTATCATTCTGATTGCGCGCAACCGGCGAACGCTGAATGTCGAACGCGTGGACCTGCTCAAACTCTAATGCCGACATACCCGATGCTCGAATACCTGTGGATTGTTCCGCTGCTGCCGTTGCTGGGCTCGGCGGTCAATGGGCTTTTTGGCGCGAAGTGGCCGAATAAGATTGTTAATTGGGTTGCGATCGGGTCGACCGGGCTTTCATTTCTTGCGGCGCTTGAAGCGGTGCGCGAGTTTTTCGAATCAGGGCAGGTTCTGTTTCATAAAGAATTCTTCACCTGGATTGCGGCGGGAAATTTTCGCGCGGGCTTCGATCTGCAAATGGACCAGCTCACGGTCGTAATGGTGCTGGTAGTGACCGGAGTTGGCTGGCTCATTCATATCTACGCGACCGGGTACATGGCCCATGAGGGCGGTTACTACCGTTTCTTTTCGTACCTCAACCTGTTCATGTTTTTCATGCTGATTCTGGTGCTGGCGGCGAATTACGTGCTGCTCTTCGTTGGCTGGGAGGGCGTGGGGCTTTCGAGCTACTTGCTCATCGGATTTTATTTTCTGAAGAAGTCGGCTGCGGATGCGGGAAAGAAAGCGTTCATCGTCAATCGCATCGGCGATTTTGGGTTCATGCTGGGGATGTTTTTGCTTTTCCGTGCCTTCCATACGCTGGATTTTCAAGCCATCTTCACGAGTTCCACGCTGCAGGGCTGGCCCGTTGAATTGAGCGGGCATCTTGGCACTTTGACGTTTGCGTGTTTACTGCTTTTCATGGGCGCCTGCGGAAAATCAGCGCAGTTGCCGCTGTATGTCTGGCTGCCGGACGCGATGGAAGGGCCGACGCCGGTGAGCGCGCTGATTCACGCGGCGACGATGGTGACGGCGGGCGTGTATGTCGTGGCGCGTTCGCACATTCTTTTTGCGCATGCACCGACAGCGATGCTGGTGGTCGCCATCGTAGGCTGCGCGACGGCACTCTTTGCAGCGACCATCGGGCTGGTGCAAACGGACATCAAGAAAGTTCTCGCGTACTCCACCGTCAGCCAGTTGGGCTACATGTTTCTCGCTTGCGGTGTTGGCGCGTTTTCGGCGGGAATTTTTCACCTGATGACGCATGCGTTCTTCAAGGCGCTGCTCTTTCTTGCGGCAGGCAGCGTGATCCATGCCATGGGCGGCGAGCAGGACATGAACCGCATGGGCGGTTTGCGCAAGAAAATCAAATGGACGTTTGCCGCCATGCTCACCGCGACGATGGCCATCGCGGGTATTCCGCCGCTGGCCGGCTTCTTCAGCAAGGACGCCATCCTGCTCAGCGCGTTCCAAAACAGCGGCGGCCAGCATTTGCTCTATCTATTTGGGCTGCTTACAGCGCTGCTTACTTCGTTTTACATGTTCCGGCTGATCTTTCTCACCTTTCATGGCAAGCCGCGTTATGACGAGCATCATGTTCATGCGCACGAATCGCCGTGGAACATGCTCGTCCCGCTTGCCGTACTCGCAGTTCTTTCCATCATCGGCGGCTGGCTGGCCGCGCCGGCGCTTTGGGGCGGCCCAGACTACTTCGCCAATTTCCTCGCACCGGTGTTCGGCTCGCCCGCAGGCGCCGAAGCGGTGAGTGAAGGAGCGGTGGGGGCGCACCAGATCGAACTGGTCTTGGCGGGAGTAGCCGTGGGCGCGGCGGTCATTGGGCTGGCGGTGGCCTACTGGCTGTATATCAAGCGACCCGGGAAGGCTGACGGACTGGCGCACTTGCTGAAGCCCGCTTATACCACTTTGCTAAACAAGTATTACGTGGACGAACTTTATGCGGCGGTGGTGGTGAAACCGCTGCTCTGGATTTCAACCGCCGTGCTCTGGAAAACGGCCGATGTAGCCGGCATCGACGGCGCAGTGAATGGGATTGCAGACGGCGCCAGGGCCGTCGGCGACGGCATTCGCCACACGCAATCCGGTAACACGCGCAGCTACGCGGTGTGGGTCGTTGTCGGAGCCATCGTGATCATCGCGGTCGTCTTTTTCTGGCCGTCCGGCGGAAAACCGGTTCTCGGGATGGTGCGCTGATGCTGCCCGGCGGACATTTGCTTTCGGTGCTGATCTTCTTCCCTGCCGTGGGGGCGCTCGCGCTTTTGCTGCTGCGCGGCGACGATCACAAGTTTATCCGGATTATCGCGTTGATCGTTTCCCTGGCCGAACTTGTTTTCTCGCTTTTTATGATCGTCAAGGTGCCGATTGGCGCTGCCGGATATCATCTTGAGGAATATTTCAAGTGGATCAACCAGCCGCCGATCAATTATCACCTGGGCGTTGACGGAATCAGTTTGTTCCTCGTCATCCTGACGACGTTCCTGACGCCGATTTCGATTCTAGCTTCTTGGAAGAGCATCGAGTACCGCGTGAAAGAATTTTTTGTGATGCTGCTGATGCTGGAAGTTGGCGTCGTCGGCGTGTTCCTCTCGCTGGATCTTTTCCTCTTCTTCCTTTTCTGGGAAGTGATGCTGATTCCGATGGCGCTGCTGATCGGCATCTGGGGCCACGACCGGCGCATATACGCTGCGGTGAAGTTCGTGCTCTACACCATGGCGGGCTCAATCCTGATGCTCGTCGGGATTGTCTGGCTGTACAACGCGACGGGTACGTTTGACCTGCCGACGATCCAAACTCTGCTGCATACACCTGCGTCGCAAGGCGGGCTGGAGCTTTCTTCCTCAACCGAAATGCTTTTGTTCCTGGCATTTTTTGTGGCGTTTGCGATCAAGGTGCCGCTTTTCCCATTGCACACCTGGCTGCCGGATGCGCACGTGGAAGCGCCGACGGCCGGCTCGGTGATGCTGGCAGGCGTTCTGCTGAAGATGGGCACCTACGGAATGATCCGCTTTTGCCTGCCGCTCTTTCCTGGCGCGTCGCGGCGCGCGGCGGGGTGGGTCGCGGCGCTGGCGATCATCGGCATTATTTACGGCGCGCTAGTGGCGATGGTGCAGCCGAACCTGAAGAAGTTGGTGGCGTATTCGTCAGTGAGCCACCTGGGCTTCGTGGTGCTGGGCATTTTCGCGTTTCAAAATATTTCCATGCAGGGCGCGGTTTACCAGATGCTCGCGCACGGGATTTCGACGGGCGCGCTCTTCTTGCTTGTGGGCATGCTATATGACCGGCGGCACACGTTTGAAATCAGCGAGTTCGGTGGGCTGGCCACGCCGATGCCGAAACTGGCGGCGTTTTTCTTGTTTGTGGCGCTGTCATCGATCGGCTTGCCGATGCTGAATGGTTTTGTCGGTGAATACCTGGTGCTGCTCGGCACGTACCAAAGACACTGGGGATGGGCTTCGTGGGCCGCGCTCGGCGTGATTCTCTCTGCATGCTACCTGCTGTGGTCTTATCAGCGCGTGTTCTTCGGAGAAATTACGCGGGAGAAAAACCGTACGCTGCCCGATGCCTCTGCGCGCGAGAAGTGGATTCTCGCGACCATGGCGGTCGTCACACTATGGATGGGTATTGGCTCGACGTTTATCACCAAGCGGACGGCCGCAGCGGCGCAAGACGTGATCGACCAGGTTGAGCCACAGCGGCCGTATGAGGCCGCGGCGCCCAACGTGACCACACCGAGCGTGATCATGCCGAGCCGGATTCCATTGCAGGCCAAGCGTGATTCGACGAGCGCCGCGCCGAAAGTCATCACGGCTGAAAGGTTAGGCCTCCGCTAAATGCTGCCCCGCGCCATCGACGCTTATCGAGTGCTTCCGGAACTGGTGTGGTGCGGCTTCGGCGTGCTGGTGATGCTGATGCAGCCGTTTGTGCGCAGCCGGCACTTCTTTTCGTTTCTTGCGCTGATCGGCGCGCTTGCAGGAACGGCGGCGTCCGTCACGGCGGCGATGCATGCGGGGCCGGGGTTCGGCGGGCTTGTGCAATCGGATTCCTTCAGTTTCTTTTTCCGGCTGCTGGTGGGGGCGGTGGCGTTTCTGGTGGCGCTGGCGGCGGGACCGTACCTGGAGCGGGAGCGGCTTCCCTTCGCGGAGTTTTATGCGCTGCTGCTGTTTGCGACGGCAGGGATGGGCGTGCTGGCTTCGGCGCAGGAGCTGCTCACGGCGTTTATCGGGTTGGAGATGAGTTCGATTTCAAGCTACATCCTGGCGGGATACCGGCGCGATTCGCTGAAGTCCGGCGAATCGGCGATGAAGTATTTCCTGCTGGGGTCGTTTGCGACGGCGTTTTTTCTCTACGGGATTGCGCTGGTGTACGGCTCAAGCGGAACAACGATGCTGCTCAAAATGGATTCCGCGGAACTGCTCCACAGCACGCTATTCGAGCTGGGGCTGGCGATGATCCTGATCGGGCTGGGCTTCAAGGTGGCGGCGGCGCCGTTCCAGGTGTGGACGCCGGACGTTTACGAAGGGGCTCCAACGCCGGTTACGGCTCTGTTTTCAGCGGGACCGAAGGCGGCGGCGTTTGCCTTGCTGCTGCGCATCTTTGCGACGGTGCCGGCAGCTACGCACTTCTGGTTCTGGGCATTCTGGGCGCTCGCGGCGCTGACGATGTTTGTGGGGAACCTGGGCGCGCTGGTGCAGACGAACGTCAAGCGGCTGCTGGCGTACAGTTCGATCGCGCACGCAGGGTATATTCTCGTTGCGTTTGCGGCGGTCACTTCGATGGCGCAGGGCGAAGGCGGCTCGGCCAGTGCGGGGCCGGCTTACGCCGCGGTGCTTTTTTATCTGCTCAGCTACGCGCTGATGAAGGTGGGGGCGTTCACGATCGTTTCGCAACTGGGCGGCGCGGGGGAGAAGAATCTTTCGCTGGACGATTATGCGGGACTCTCGCAGCGGCAGCCGTGGGTGGCCGCGGCTTTGAGCGTTTACCTGCTTTCGCTGCTCGGGCTGCCTATTACGGCCGGGTTTTTCGGAAAGCTGTACATCTTCAAGGCGGCGGTGAACTCGCACCTGCTGTGGCTGGCGGTGCTGATGGCGATTAACAGCGTGATCGGGGCGTACTACTACTTCCGGCTCATCGTGGTTATGTACATGCGCGAGTCCAGCGCGGAAGCAACGGCGCTGGGACCGGTGCGCTTCCCGCTGGGCGTGAGCGTGGTGCTGTTTGTGACGTTTGCGGGCACCATTTTATTCGGCGTATACCCGAATCCGGTGCTCAAGTTCATTCTGCAACCTACGCTTCTCGGGCGGTAGGTTGGTTGTGTGCGGCGATATACTGAAGGGCACCTTGCAGGCAGAAAAGCGGCGGCGAGCCGCCGCACTCCAAAGGGCTTTCTAGTTAACCATAACCGGCTCACCCCCCATGTTTTTTGTAAGTGTTGCATCTAAAGGACTTGAGTTCCGTGTAAGTGATTTAGAATCAACACT
>WNFG01001281.1_pt1 | contig 21198 bp, 21 predicted proteins | sample 5400431 | NCBI WGS metagenome assembly WNFG01 (sample SAMN13153346, study PRJNA577476) | soil metagenome | isolation source: 120 cm saprolite under Douglas fir tree site 2 hole 3 replicate 2 | place: USA:California | collected 2015-04-18 | reverse complement strand
TAGATGGCGATGGATGGTGCCGTCACCGCCGAAGATCAGGGCTGCGGAAGTAGAGACATCTATTTCTTCTTGAATCGATAGGCGCGGTACGACTAGTCGAAATGGTTCGACAACGTTTCGCGGAACCTTAGGGTGAAGCACGGCGACTGCAGTCATTTAGGCTCGTGGAGCGCTAGGGTTCGAAAACGCAGGCGAGGGCCCCTGCGCTCCACGCTCCTTTGGTATTTTTAAATTTCAACATTGCCGGTGAGCTTGATGCGCTTCATTCTTTTTCCTACTTTTAAAACGAACTCTCTAGGAACAGACGAAATGGGTTCTTCCTGAACATCATCGTTGATTCTCACAGCGCGTTGCTTCCTCTTCCGCTGCGCGTCAGTCGCCGAGTCCGCCAGTCCGGCTGCGAGAACCAGCTTGTCCATACGTACAACAGTGGGGAGATTCCATGCTTGAAGGTCTTCACCAGCGATGACGTCCTTGGCAGAGATCTCTTGCGTCTCCACATTCTCCGGCACCTCATCCCGCTGAAACTGCTTGCTCCAGTTGGCCTCCGCGTCTTGCGCTGCTTGCGGGGAATGGAAGTCCTGGACAATCCTTCTGGCCAGCGCTTTCTTCAGCGCCATGGGATGCTGCCTGCCCGACGCCGCATCGGCTTTCATTTGTTCGATCTCACATGTTGTCACATCCGTCAGCACCTCGTAGTAACGCCACATGAGCTGGTCTGAAATGGACATGACTTTGCCGTAGATCTCCTGCGGCGGCTCGTTGATGCCGATGTAGTTGCCGTAGGACTTTGACATCTTGTGCACGCCATCTGTGCCTTCGATGAGCGGGGTGGTGAGCACGATCTGGGGCTGCTGTCCATAATCTTTTTGCAGAACGCGTCCCATCAGAAGGTTGAATCTCTGGTCGGTGCCGCCCAGTTCCACGTCGGCCTCAAGCGCGACCGAGTCATAGCCCTGGCAGATGGGATAGAGCAGCTCATGCAACGCGATGGGCTTTTCTTCCTGGAAGCGTTTGTGGAATTCTTCGCGCTCAAGCATTTGCGAGATGGTGAACTTCGCCACCAGACGGACCATATCTTCTGACGTCAGTTTGGACAGCCAGCGCGAGTTGAAGTCAATCACGGTCTTCTCCGGGTCCAAAATCTTGAAGACCTGCGCTTTGTAGGTTTCGGCGTTGCGGTCGATTTCTTCACGCGTAAGTGGCGGACGCGTCACGGAGCGGCCGGTGGGATCGCCGATCATCGCGGTGAAATCCCCGATCATAAAAATGACGGTATGGCCCAGGTCCTGAAAATGTTTGAGCTTGCGGATCAGCACGGTGTGGCCCAGGTGCAGGTCGGGCGCCGTGGGATCAAAGCCTGCCTTCACGCGCAGCGGCTTGCCGGTCTTATAAGAATTCTCCAGACGCTCGCGCAGATCGGATTCACGAATGATCTCCGCCGCGCCCTTCTTCAGGTACGCTAGTTGCTCTTCAACAGGAGGAAATTTTGGCATCGGGATGATTATAGAGAATCGGATAGGACGGATTTGTGATTGGTAATTGGTGATTGCAAGCGGAAACCGCGCGGACCAAGACAAAGGGCCCCCTTGGTTCAGAGGGCCCTATTGTCGTGATGGTTGATGGCTTTATTGGTTGGCCGGGCCGGCGCGCCGCTGGGCCATTACACGGCGGGCATTTTCCGCGATCTGTTTGGCTTCAGGCAGCATGCCCAGAGCTTTCTGGATCATCGGGTCGGACTGCGCGCGCGCTTTCAGGCCTTCTTCCTGCCCAAATTCCGCGGTAAAGAGTTCGCCCCTGATTCCGGTCTTGACCCAGTCAAGATCATGAGTGAGATCGGCTTCGCTGTAGGTGACCTTCTGGTCGGTGAGGAACTTGCGGAAGTCCTGGATGAGTTCATCGTTCACCGCGAAGTCCTTGGTGATGTGCTTGTTCAGCAGATAGTGCTTGGCGAAGTTGAAGAACACGTAGTGCTGCAGGACCATTTCCTGGAAATGATCAAGCTTGGGCGTTTCGACCTTTTCGTCGGGCGTGATGCCGCCGCCGCCGTATACGGTGCGTCCGCCGTCAGTAAGTTTCACTTCGCGGTCGCCCACGGGCTGCGTCCCGCGATTGTAGTAATAGTTGTAAAGGGAGACACCGTTGTAGTCGCGCTGGATCAGACGGCCACTGGGCGTGTAGTAACGGGCGACGGTGAGGGCCAGTCCAGTGTTGTCGGAAAGATTGTAGACGGCCTGCACCAACCCTTTGCCGAAGGTGACTTCCCCGATCACCAGACCGCGATCATGGTCCTGAATCGCGCCGGCGACGATCTCGGCCGCTGAAGCGGAGCCGCGGTCCACCAGCACTACGAGCGGATAATCCGCGCCGCCGTTCCCCTGACGTGCGTAGAAGGTCTGGGTAGGCTGTGCGCGTCCGCGCTGCGAAACCACGACCGCGCCCTTCTTCAGGAACTTGTCGGCCACGGCGACTGCCTGGTTGAGCAGGCCGCCCGGATTTCCGCGCAGATCGAAGATGAGACCTTTGAGGTCTCCGAATTTTTCCAGGGCGTCCGAGACTTCATGGGCTGTGGTCTCATGGAAACCGTTCACGTGCATGTAACCGATTCCGGGAGCGACCTCAAACGCAAGGTCAACCGAGTTGCGGGAAATCTCATCGCGAATTACGCGGAACTCAATGGTGTGCTCGGAGCCTTCGCGCGCCATGGTGATAATCACCTGCGTGCCTTTGGGCCCTTTCAACATGTCAGAGACCTGGCTGCTGTCCATGTTGTTGGTGGCCTTGCCGTCGACGGCCAGGATCACGTCTCCAGGACGAATGCCGGCGCGGTAGGCGGGCGATCCGGCAAAGGGCGCGACCACGATGATCTTGTCATTGCGCGGGCTGATGACCATGCCCACGCCCTGGTACTTGCCCTGCTCCTCTTCGCGGAACGAAGAGTACGTCTTCATATCAAAGAAATTTGAGTGCGGATCGAGCACGTGCAACATCCCGGGAATCGCGCCGTTATAAATCGCCTTGCTGGGATCGACCGGCTCGGAATAATTCTGTTCGATCAGGCTGTACACCTCGGCGAACTGCTGCATGCTGTTGCGTATATCGGTATCGCTGCGGTCAGAGGAGGTGCGCTGGCCAACCACCACCCCCAAACAACCGCAAATCAGAATAAAAAAGACAACAATGATAAGTGAACGGAGTGGATTGCCCTTCGTCATTGAAAACCGCCTTCGTGATCTGCCTGGAGAAAACAACTCTATTAGTTTAACGCAGATGGCCCTTTCTGGTTAGCAAAAGAGAGGACGGGCGCGGGATTTTACGCCGAATTTGCAGCGGTCTGAGGCAACCGGCCCGGCCATAGTGCAAAACACCTATATGGCCCTTGATAACAGTACAATAGTATGGCACGTCTAAGTAGGTACGGAATAGAGCGTGTTTAGCAATCCGCCATCAAGCCGCACTCAGTTGCCAGCGCCGTGGCTGCTCTCGGTGTTGCTGCATGTGGCCGTGTTGCTTGCGCTGGGAATCCATGCCGCGCCCATCTTTGTGCAGCCCGCGCTGGTGGCCCAGGGTGATCGCGGGACATCCAGGGCGACGTTGGTCTATGTACCGAATGTCGTGGCGCCGGAGACGCGTGATGTTCCCAAACCGCAGAAGGCGCTCCTGAACTTTCCCGTGCGCCGGCCCACTCATCCCAGGACCCAGCCTACTCCGAATCCAGTGCAAGCGGAACGTGTCCCGCCCACGCAACCGCAGACCGCTTCCCTGGCCGGCTCACCTTATGGATCAGACTTGAACGGTCCGCTGAACGGGGATGAGATTCGTCCGGCGCTGCCAGTGATCTTCAACGATCCTCATGTTGCGCGTTCGGAAATTCCACCCGGAGTGCAGGGCGACGTGATTGTCGAAATCACGATTGATGCTGAAGGCAAGGTAGTCGAAGAGAAGCTGGTGAAGTCGTTTGGATACGGTATTGACGAGAAGGTAATTACCGCCTTGCAGGCATGGAAGTTTCGTCCAGCAACCAGAAATGGCGTAGCCATTCCTTCCAAGCACGACGTTCACTATCATTTTCCGGGATAGGGCGGATTGCGATAGATCCTTTGTTTGTCGCCAGCCTGATTCCGCCGCAAGAAGTCAAAATTTAAGCCCATTCTGCCTAAAAAGAATTGTACACAACATCATGTACAAACTAGCCAAATAGTGCGTATACTTCTCAATGCATAGACGATGCTTGTGGGTAAGTCAATCCTAGCAATAAGAGTTCAAGTGAGGAGCCATATGGACACGAATCAAATCATCAGTGAACTAGAAGCAGAGAAGACGCGTCTGGACGAAGCCATCAACGCACTACGCGGGCTGGGTTCAGGCGCTAATGGGCGACGTGGCCGCAAACCCGGCCGGAGAGGGCGCCGTCATTTGAGCGCCGCCGCAAAAAAGCGCATCTCGGAGATGATGAAAAAGCGCTGGGCGGAAAGAAAAAGAGCTGCGAAAGCAGCATAGCTTAATAGTACCAGGAGGGGCCGCATTCCCCAGTGCGCCCCTTTTTGCGTTTTGCGGCCAGATTGATCGGACTTGAGTTAGCCTCGCGAGTGGGGTTATATGCAATGGTCCCATCGATGCAACCCCTCCATAGTAATATCGGAATCTGAATGAATCGAATCTTCCTTCTTTGCGCTGCCGGCGCATCCTCAGTGTTCCTCTGTTAGCGCGGTACAACTATTAAGATCCAGGTCTACGGCGCTGATGCCGTGGAACCGCCCAGGACCTTGGCGGAGTTCCATACCGACTTCACCGTGAACGGAGGCAAGACCGCAGTCGACGGGGCCATAAGTCAGAGAAGAAAGCCTGGGTACTAAACCAAGCAATGGCGCGGCCAAGTTCTGTACAATGATTGACGTTTGATTCCACGCAGCCAGAGGTGCAGATGCTTCGGCGAGTTTGTCTGTTAGCCGCTCTGATTTCAGCCATGACCATGACGATTGACCTTTCCGCCCAGGACCGCTCCTATGGCCGCTCCATGGTCGTCACCGATCGCGGCATTGTCGCGACGAGTCACTATCTGGCTTCACAAGCCGGCGCTCAGGTGCTGGCCAAAGGCGGTTCGGCCATGGATGCCGCAATCGCCGCGAACGCGACGCTCGGCGTGACCGAGCCCATGATGAATGGAATCGGCGGCGATCTCTTCCTGCTTTATTGGGACGCCAAGACGGGCAAGCTTTACGGACTCAACGCCAGCGGATTTGCCCCACGCAAGCTGACGATTGAGTTTCTAGACAAGCAAGGCATCACCGCCATGCCGCATGACGGTATTCAGTCTGTGACGGTGCCGGGCGCCGTGGAGGGATGGAGCACAGCGCACAAACGCTTTGGCCGATTGCCATGGAAAGACCTCTTTGCTCCGGCGATCTACTACGCGGAGCATGGGTATTCCGTGCCGGAGATCATCCAGTCCTATTGGGCGGATGAAGAAGCCAAGATGTCCAAAACCGAGGAAGCGCGCCGCATTTTTCTGCGTGATGGCAAGGCCCCCGCTCTGGGCGAGAAGTTCAGCAACCCTGACGTCGCCAAGGCTTTGCGGTTGATTGCGGAACAAGGACGCGATGCCTTCTACAAAGGCGAAATCGCAAAGGCGATCGTGCAGACCTCGTCCGCACTAGGCGGCACGATGCAACTGGATGATCTTGCGGATTATTCCGCGGAATGGGTCGAGCCGATTGCCACAGACTATCGTGGTTGGAAAGTTTACGAGCTTCCACCCAACGGCCAGGGTATGGCCGCGCTGGAGATGCTCAACATCATGAGCAATTTTGCTCCCGACAAAGACGGCCCGCAGGGAACGGTCGAGTTGCACAAGAAGATCGAGGCCATGAAGCTGGCGTACGCCGATCTATACCGCTACAACGCCGACCCAAGGTTCGCGAAAGTGCCGGTGAAAGGACTGCTGGCCAAAGAGTACGGCGCACAACGTGCCGCGCTGATAGATCCGGCAAAGGCCAATTGCAATCCTGGAGCCGGTAGTCCCTCGACCAGTGACACCACCTATCTTGCCGCCGTGGACAAAGATGGCAACATTGTTTCGCTGATCCAGAGCAACTATTCGGGGTTTGGTTCGGGCATCGTCGTCAAGGGTTTTGGATTCGCTTTGCAAAACCGCGGCGCGCTGTTCTCTCTCGATCCGCAGTCTCCCAATGCGCTGGCACCGCACAAACGTCCGTTCCATACGATTATCCCGGCATTCATGGAGCGGGGCGACCTGCACATTGGCTTCGGTATCATGGGCGGCGCGAACCAGCCGCTGGCGCACGCGCAGTTTGTCTCCAACCTTGTGGACTACGGAATGAGTGTGCAGGCAGCGGTGGAAGCCCCGCGCTTCACCGTAGACGGCGGCCAGGTGAATTGCAATATTCTGATTGAATCGCGCGTTAAGCCTGATGTACTCCAGGCGCTGCGCGGCAAAGGCCACAGCCTGATCGTACGCGGCGACTACACCAGCAGAATGGGACGCGGGCAGGCCGTGCTCCACAACGCGAAGACTGGAATGAACTTTGCCGCCTCCGATCCACGGGCCGACGGCGTAGCCGAGCCAGAGCCGCTGCCGCAGTGAGTTCAGAGGCTAGTTATTTCGAAGGTGGTTACCTCTCCGGCGCGAAAAGTCCTTGCAACCCTGCCCCAAGTCTCCTAACCTAACTAACTAGTTAATTAAATGCCTGTCAACCCTAAAGCTGCACGTTCCGGCTCCCGTGGCGAGCCGGAGAAGACCCGCGCCGCCATCCTGCAAGCTGCGTTGGAAGAGTTTGCAAACGAAGGCCCTTCGGGCGCCCGCACAGATGAGATTGCCCGGCGCGCGGGTGTGAACAAAGCGCTGTTGTATTACTACTTCAAAGACAAAGAGGGCCTTTACGCGGCGGCGCTGGAGCATGTCTTTTCCGGCCTGATTGCCCGCGTCTCCTCCGTGCTGGATCGCACTGACCTTCCGCCGCGGGAGCGTCTGCTGCTTTATGCGCAAACGCATTTCGACTACATTGCCGGTTCGCCTGCCTATCATCGTGTGGTGCAACGTGAGTTCATGCGCTCGGCCAGCCGCACACTGTCGCCGCTGGCCAGCCGCATTTTCGATAAGCATGGCCGGCCCTTCTATTCCAAACTAATAAAGCTGATTGAGGAAGGCGGAGAGTCCGGCGATTTCCGCAAGATCGATCCGCGGCAGGCGCTCACGTCCATTTTGGGCACAATAGTGTTTTATTTCATCAGCATTCCCGCGTTGCGTGTCATGCATCCCGGCGATCCATTTTCGCCGGAGTCTCTGGCGAAACGCCGCGCCGCCGTGCTGGATTTCTTGTCCGCCGCGCTCTTTACATCGAAGGAGCCGAAAAAAGGAAAAGAGAAGTGAGCCAGAGAAATAAATTCTTCGGATTTCTCGGAGTGCTGCTGCTCGCAGCGGCTGTCTACTATTTTTTCTCGATCGACCGGTCGACCGACTTGGTGCTCGTTGGCACAGTGGATGCCAATCAAGTCGTCGTTAGTCCCAAGATCATGGGACGCATCGAGCGCCTCGCGGTAAAGGAAGGCGACGAAGTCAAAGCGGGAGACACCATTGCCGTGCTCGACTCTCAGGAACTCAGCGCGGACCGCAAGGCCGCACAGGCGGTACTGGCCGCCTTCCGCAATCAGGTCTCGCAGACACGCGATGTCGCGGAGGATACCCGGGGAGAAACCAGCAGCGGCGTGGTCAATGCGCAAGCGCGACTTCGTACCGCGCAGGCCACTCTAGCGCAGGTGCAAGCCGACTTACAGCGCATTCAGGGTGATGCCCGGCGCTCGATCGAACTCGCGAAACAGGGCGTAGCGTCGCAGCAACAGGCCGACGACGCTGAAGCCCAGGTCAAGGCGCAGCAAGCTCTGGTCCGCGCCGTGGAAGACCAGGTGCGTGCGGCGCAAGCCGATCTGGAAACCGCAAAAGCGCGCATTCATCAGGCGCACGCGGCTGAGAGCACAGTAGCGGCAACGCGGGCGCAAGCTACCAACGCGCAGGCACTGCTGGAGTCGGCGGAGACGCGTCTGGGCTACACGAAAGTAGTTGCGCCGGTGAATGGAATTGTTACCGTCCGCGCGGCGCGCGAAGGTGAAGTAGTTACCGCGGGCCAGGCAATAGTCATCGTCACCGATCTTGGCGATACCTGGGTGCAGGCGGCGATTCCAGAGACGCAGGCTGTCCAAATTGCCATTGGCGACGCGCTCAACGTTCGGCTTCCTTCCGGCGAAATTCTTCCCGGCAAAGTATTTTTCAAAGCTCCGGAAGCCGACTTTGCCACACAGCGCGATGTTGACCGCCGTAAGCGAGATATCAAAGCCATCATCCTCAAAGTCACTGTGAGCAACAGCAAGAAGACGCTGGTCCCGGGAATGACCGCCGAAGTCCTTGTGCCCAAATCCAAAGCGGAGGCGAAGTGACGCCCGCGCCAAAAGCGATTGCAGTACTCAACATCGTGAAGCGCTACGGGAACTTCACTGCTGTTGACGGTGTCTCTTTTGACGTAGCGGAAGGCGAAATCTTTGGACTGCTGGGACCGAATGGCGCGGGGAAATCCACGTTGATCCGCATGATGACCACGCTGCTTGAGATCACCAGTGGCGCCGCGGTGATTGACGGCTATGACGTACGCAAAAATCCCAACCAGGCGCGGCGGCGCATCGGCGTTATTCCGCAGGCCATGACCAGCGATGGCGATCTGACCGTCTGGGAAAATCTCAGCATCTACTCCAAGCTCTACGGCATTCCCGCCGCCGAGCGTGAAAACTCCATCAACGAGTTGCTGGAGCTGGTAGACCTGAAGCAGTGGCGCGACGCTCCTGCAAGAAATCTCTCCGGCGGCATGCGGCGACGACTGGAGATTGCGCGCGGTCTGGTGCATCGTCCCAACATTTTCTTTCTCGACGAACCCACCACCGGCCTCGATCCAGTCTCGCGCGTGGCCGTGTGGGAGATGATTACTTCCCTCAAGCAGAAGCGCAATCTTACCGTGCTCATTACCACTCACTACATGGACGAAGCCGACCGTCTCTGCGACCGCATTGCCATCGTCGATCACGGAAAGCTCGTTGCGCTTGACTCTCCGCGCGCTCTCAAGGCCAGCATTCCCGGATCAAGCGTGATTGAAGCGCAGTTTATGAACGCGCCAGCGGGATGGCAGGAGACGCTCGCGAAACTCAGCGGCGTGAACTCCGTGCAGCCGGAAGGCGCGGACATGTATCGCCTGCTCACTGACGATGGTCCGCAAACCACCACCGCGCTGGTGGAAACCGCGATTCAATCGAAGGTCGTCATCAAGTCACTGACGGTACAGAGCACCACGCTCGACGATGTCTTTGTCCACTACACCGGCCGCCAGCTTCGCGACGCTATCGTCGATTCGCCTCTCTACCAGTCTCCCGTGGCGTGGGGCAAGTAAATCATGCAATTCTTCAAGAGCGCGCGCATGATGGCGATTGTAGAGCGCGACTTGCGCAAGTTCTTTCGCTCGCCCGCGCTTATGATGGCGGCCATGGTCTTTCCGCTAGTGCAGTTGATCGTGCTCGGCAATGCGTTCGGCGGCAAGGTGCGCGACGCCAAGCTGGGGATTGTCGATCACGATCATGGGCCGCAGGCGGTCAAGGTGATCGAAGCGCTGCGCGCGGTGCAAAGCAATGCGCGTACTTACAGGCCAATCATCTACGGCGACGAAAAAGAAATGGTTGCAGATGTGCGCAAAGGCAATCTCAACGCCGGCATCGTCATTCCGCTGAATTTCTCGCGCAACGTGTACGAGCACACGCATCCCCGGATCGGCCTGGTGCTCGACAATACTGACAACTTCATGACCTCGGCGTTTGAAGACAGTCTCAACCGCCTGGTGGACGCATTCAATCAACCGGAAATCGAGCCGCGCGTGGTGCAGCGGATCGAACTGGAAGTGGTTGAGCTGTATCCCTACATCGAGTACATGAAATACCTGCTGCCCGGCTCGATCACACTGGCCATGTTCGTGAGCGTGATGATCGGCGGCGGCATTGTCTACATTGACGACAAGGCCCGCGGCGTCCACGAAGGCTACCTGGTCACGCCCATCACCAAGATGGAACTCGTCGCTGGCCTGAATCTAGCCGGCGCCTTCAAGGCCGTTGGCGCAGGGCTGGTGCTGACCATCATTGGCTCGCTGATTGCCGGAGTCGGCGGCACGTTCCAGCCCGCGAACCTCCTGTGGCTGCTTCTACTGGTCGGGCTGACGTCATTTGCGTTCATTTCCATGATGTTCTTGATGATGGTCCGCGTGAACGATCCGCTGGTTCCGCGCGCCATGTTCGGAATCCTGAATACGTTGCTCTATTTCCCCAGCGGCGCCATCTATCCCACGTTGGCGTTTCCCAAGTGGCTGCAGTTTATCGCGTGGATTGATCCGTTCTCGTATTCGGTGCACGGCTTCAAGGCGGTCTTGCTGAAGGGAGTAGGACTGGCTGCAATCTGGCCTGACCTGCTGTATCTTGGTGGGTTCGCCACCGTGATGTTTGTGCTGTCAACTCTGCTGTTCAAACGTACGCTCTAAGGACTTGCATATGGCATTGCTCGACGCAAAAGAATATGACCCCAGGCCGGCCCAGCGCCGTTGGCGGCTGATCGGGGCCGCGGTTGTGGTCGCCCTGATCGCACTTGTGGCGTGGTACTTCTTCCGCTATTGGCCGGAAGAACACGCCGTCAACAAGTTCCTGCAAGCGGTGGAAGCCAAGGACTTCGAAAAAGCCTACGGACTCTTCAACGGCGATCCCGACTGGAAGCAGCACGAAGCCAAGTACAAGGACTACACCTACAATCAGTTCGTCCTGGACTGGGGACCCAGCGGCGAGTACGGGCCGATCACCTCACACCGTGTTGAATGCTCGCTTGAGCCACCAAAGAAAGGCTTTGCGACCCCTTCAGGCGTGATCGTGGTAGTGAGGATCAATGGGCGCGCCGACCCAACGTCACTGTGGGTACAGAAGAAAGACAAGAGTATCGGGAGTTCGCCGCAAAACGCGGTATGCCACGGGTGAGCAAATAGCAATTGGCGGTTAGCAATTAGCCAAATCGGAAAAGTTTACCGCGGATTCACGCGGATGAGCGCGGATCAGAGAAGACGTTGGACGTAGAGAGGTGGCATTGCCACGTCTCACCGTTTATGCTTTAGAAATTTGTTGGGTGTGAAGAACCCAAAGGCAACGACTGCCTGCCGAAGTTTTCGTTGTGTCGGCATTGAGACGTGGCATGCCACGTCTGTACGTTCAGGTTTTTCGGATCCGCGTTTATCCGCGAAAATCCGCGGTAAATCTCTCCAGCGTCTTCTGCAATGAAGCTTCGTCTTCCACATTGACGCAACTCTGCGCGCGGTCAATCTGCCGCATCAGGCCACACAGGACTTTTCCCGGACCGGCTTCAACAAAGAGCTTCACGCCAAGCTGAATCAGCTTCTGCATACTGGGCGACCATTGAACCGCGCCGGTGACCTGGCGCACCAGCGCGTCGCGGGAAGCGGCGGCTGTGGTCTTGGGTTCGGAATCAATGTTGGCGATCACCGGAACTTGAGGGTCACGAAAACTCAGAGCGGCAAGGTCTGGAGACAAACGGTCTAGTGCCGGCTGCATGAGCGCGCAATGAAAGGGCGCGCTGACCTGGAGCATGATGGCGCGCTTGGCGCCGCGTTCCTTGGCCAGCTCTGCGGCGCGTTCAACAGCTTGGGCGTTCCCGGAGATCACGATCTGGTCGGGCGAATTGATGTTTGCCGGGGAAACGATCTCACCCTGCGCGGCTTCGTCACAGACTTGTTGTAAGGGGCCAATGGCCATGCCGAGCACGGCGGCCATAGCGCCCTGTCCGGCGGGGACGGCTTGCTGCATGTACTGTCCGCGCTTGCGAACGGTGCGAACGGCGTCGGCAAAATCCAGCGTGCCGGCCGCGACGTGCGCCGAGTACTCGCCCAAGCTGTGTCCGGCAAGGTATTGCGGAACAATTCCTTTTTCCTTCAGGACACGAGTGACGGCGGTGCTCATGGTCAGGATGGCCGGTTGCGTAATCTCGGTCATCTTGAGTTGATCGTCAGGACCTTCGAAACAAAGCTGCGAAAGCGAGAAGCCCAGAGCATCATCGGCTTCCTGAAAAGTCTGGCGCGCGACCGGATAGAGCGATGCCAGCTCTTTACCCATTCCTGCTGCTTGTGATCCCTGTCCGGGGAAGAGAAAAGCAATCGGGAGAAGATTCATCTTAAGGTCTTGTCCAGAGTGGAGTTCTTAGGCGCTCGCGCTCCCATTGGTAAACTCCTCCTCAATCCGTGCATTGATGCCCGATTCGGCGAACTGCTTGGCCACGCGGATGGCGTTCTTGATAGCGTTGTTGTTCGAAGCGCCATGTCCGACAATGGCAACGCCTTTCAGCCCCAGCAGCGGCGCTCCGCCATATTCGGAGTAGTCGAGACGCTTGCCGAAATCCACAAACGCCTTGCGTGATAGCAGCGCTCCCACCTGGGCGGTGATGGTGGATGTGAGCGACTGCTTCAGCAGGAAGCGCACAGCCTCCACCAGGCCTTCAGAAATTTTTAGCGCAACATTGCCGACGAAGCCATCGCAGACGATCACGTCCACGCGGCCGTTATAGAGGTCGCGGCCTTCCACGTTGCCGATAAAATTCACCGGCAGTTCTTTCAGCAGAGCATGCGCATGACGGGTCAGTTCGTTGCCTTTACTTTCTTCTTCTCCGATGGAGAGCAGTCCCACGCTCGGCTTGCTCGATCCGAAGATGGTGCGATAGTACATCTCGCCCATGATGGCGAATTGCGCCAGGTTCTGCGGTTTGCAGTCTACGTTGGCGCCCACGTCGATGAGGATGCAAGGCTTCCCTGCAGATGTGGGAAACACCGTAGCCAGCGCCGGACGGTCCACTCCGGGCAGCGCGCCCAGTACCATCTTGGCGGTGGCCATGGCCGCGCCGGTATTTCCGGCAGTTACAAATCCAATGGCTTGCTTATCGCGCACCATGCGCAGCCCCACACGCATCGTAGAGTCGCGCTTGCTGCGGACCGCCTGCGCGGCCTTGTCCTGCATGCCTATGATCTGGCTTGCATGGACGACTTCAATGGGCAGGTACCTCGCGGAAGGATGGTTCGTGAGTTCCCGCTTCAACTGCTCTTCCGGACCCACCAGCAGCACCTTGACGCCGTAATTCCGTGCCGCGGCGAGCGCCCCTTCGATCTCAGGTTTGGGGGCACGGTCAGATCCCATGGCATCGAGAGCTATGATCGTTTCCACTGGGTTGGGCTAGCTTTTTTCTTTGACTTCTACAACTTCGCGGCTCTTGTAATGTCCGCATTTGGGGCAAACGCGGTGCGGCAGTTTGCGTTCATGGCAGTTCGGACACTCGGAGGTCGAACCTGCAGTCAGGAAATCATGTGCGCGGCGCTTCGAGGTGCGAGCCTGCGAGTGCCGCCGTTTTGGATTAGGCATTGTACTTGTAAACCTTTCGTTGAAAATTCGGGTCAGCGTTCCAGTTTTTTGCTAAGGTCGCCCAGTGCCGACCACCGCGGATCGGTAACGCTGGCAGCGCAATCGCAGCTCTCGACATTCAGGTTGCGGCCGCAATGCGGACACAATCCTTTGCAGTCGGAGCGGCAAAGCAGTTTCACCGGCAACGCCAGCAGTATCTGCTCTTTAAGGGTGTCCTCCAGCAACAAACCCTCACCTTGATAATAACCAATCTCTGCTTCCGCGCGGCCAATCGAGTCGTCATCGCCCCTGGCGTCCACGCCCAGCGGACGGTACAGCAGATCAAACTCTTCCGCTACGCTCTGGTCCACTGGTTCCAGACAGCGGGCGCAAGGTACGGTCACCTCGGTCGAAAACTTTCCGACCAGGCGAATATCTTCTACTACATCCTTGCCACCGCGATGCTCCGTAATCAGCTCGGCGCGCCCTTCGGTCCGCAATGCCGACTTCTGTTCCACATCCGGACCTAAGTCAATTGTGCCCGGAGCAAAGGTTTCATCAAACGGCAGTTTTCGGAGCGCAAGATCCTTTATTTTTATGAACATACGGTCGCTCCGGAAACTTGTCCGATGTGAAACACCTTGGCGGGGAAACGCTGGGAACAGCTCTTAGGATACTGGCGGCAGTAACGGAGTGTCAAGAAAGGGGATACGGAGGGATACGGACCTAACGGCTTTCGATGAGTCGAATGACTTTGCGAACATTGAGAGATATGCCTCCCAGAGAAAATCCTCGCCCGTGGAAACGTTGTAGTGGTGCGTTGGTGGCAGATTTTCTTTCATGCTGCGACAATGCCCAAGGGACTGAATGAAGACAAAATTGCAGTTGGTATCGCTCGTGGTTGTGTTTGCTATGGCTTTGCTTTCGAGATCACTGCCCGCCCAGTCTTCCCAGAAAGGGCGGGCAAAGAAGCCGCCCGAATACACCTCCAAAGTCATCCACGTATTCCCGCACGATCCCGCTGCTTATACGCAGGGACTTGTCTATCGTGACGGCTTTCTCTACGAAGGCACCGGGCTTAACGGGCGGTCGTCACTCCGCAAGGTTGAGCTCAACACTGGAAAGGTGCTTCAGCGAGCGGACCTCGAGCCGCAATTCTTCGGCGAAGGCATAACGATTTTCAAGAACCAGATCGTGCAGCTCACCTGGAAGTCAGAGACCGGATTCATCTACAACATGAGCGACTTCCGCCTGCTGCGCCAGTTCTCCTACTCCGGAGAAGGCTGGGGAATCACAACCGACGGCACAGATCTCTTCATGAGCGACGGCACTGCAGAAATCCGCGTTCTGCGCGGAAACACTCTGCGCGAGAAACGCCGCATTCGAGTGCACGACGGCGACAGCGCGATAACGCAGTTAAACGAACTGGAATTTGTCCATGGCGAAATCTATGCCAATGTCTGGCGCACCGACCGCATCGCGCGGATATCTCCGCAGACCGGCAAAGTCGTGGGATGGATTGATTTGACCGGTCTGCTCAGTGTTGTCTATCGCAAGGAAGCGGACGCGGTGTTGAACGGCATCGCCTATGATCCGCAAGGAAACCGTTTGTTCGTCACGGGCAAACTCTGGCCGAGCATCTTCGAAATCCAGCTTGTCCCGAAAAATCCGGACAAATAAAAACCCGGCGGCCCCGAGGCCGCCGCTGGTTGATTGTGCTGTTGCTTTTGCTGTTAAAGATTCGAGCCGGTGCCGGTGGCTTCTCCTACGAAGCGCTCGGCTTTCCCGCGCATCGCGGAAACCGTGGTGCGGACTTTTTCTTTACCCTGGTCTACCAGGTCTTTGGCTGAGTCAGCCAGATCGCCTGCGCGCCGGGAAAGATTGTCGCGGGTTTCTTCTCCGCTCATGGGCGCGAACAAAATGCCCAAACCAATGCCAATTCCTAATCCTGCCAAAAAGGACTTCATATCTCACTCCTGATCAACTCGCCAGAACGGTTGTTCTGTCGCTAGAGATACAGATGCGGCACCTTGGGCAAGGTTGGCCTTGGCAGGCTTAATGCCGCTTTATCTCTCAGCGCCGGGACCGGCGAGCTTGGCTCCGGCAATCTGAGCTGCTGCCGTGTTGGGATTATCTTTCTGAATTTGTTTGTAGAGGTTCGCGGCTTCCTGCGGATTTGAGGATTCATACATTTCCGCCAACTCCAGCAGAGCTTCCGCTTTGGCCACCGCGTTGGTCGGATGGTCGGCGAGGTCCTTGTAAATCTTTGCCGCTTCTGCCTGCTTGTTGATGCCACGGTAGTAGTTGCCCAGCGCGAGTTTTGCTAGCGAGGCGACATCCTGGTCACCCGATTCAGACGCTGTCTTCAGCAGAGACTCTCCGGCCTGCGTGTCGCCAGCCTGGATCGCAGAAGTGCCGGCCAGGTAAAGCGCGACCTTGCCCGCTTTCACCAGGCTGTACTTGTCCGCGATTTCCTTGAACTGTTTTTCCGCCTCTTTGCCACGCTCCGTGCTGCTGGTGAAACTCTGTACACCCGGTTGTGGCGGCTCTCCCGGTGCGCGCAACTGGGCGTTGGCTGTCCGTAAGGCCTTGGTAAGAGCGAAGTTTGCCTGTTCGCTTTGATGAGCTTGCCAGGCGAAGAAAGCGCCCACGGCGGCGGCCAGGACCACGGCTATGCCCACGACCCAGATTACGGTCTGGCGGTGGCCGCCGGCCCAACGCGCGGCGTCAGTTGCTGTTTCAGCGAAACGGTCTTGCTTCAGTTTATGCCGGGTATAACTTTGCACTTTTGCGGAACCTTCTTCAGGCGGGATAAGTGTCTTAGACCCAGTAGTTTACCAAGCTCCGTCGTGGTGGTCAATGCGTCGAGCCGGCGGGTAGTTGCGGATGGAGCGTCTCATCCACTCTTTTCAAAAGGTCCTTGCGCAGGAATGGTTTCGGCAGAAGAACAGCTCCCTCAGCAATGAGTCTTTGGGCCAGCGGGACCTGGGTGTATCCGGAAACGTAGAGTACCTTGGCTTCAGGATGGAGCGCTTGGATCTTCACTACGATCGCAGGCCCATTCATGTCGGGCAGTACAACATCGCTGACGATCAGCGGAATCGCTTCTCTATATTGCGCGGCCACGTCGAGAGCAGAGTCACCGCGGCCGGCTTGCAGCACATTGTAGCCGCTCGCGGCGAGAAACTCACAGGTCACCTGCCGCAACGCTTCTTCGTCTTCCAGCACCAAAATCGTTTCTGTGCCGCGCGGATAATTGCCGCGCGTTTCCTGCAGGCTACTGACGGAAGGCGCGGGTTTTTCGTCAATGCGCGGCAGATAGATATCAAAGGTCGTACCGGCTCCCCGCGCACTGGTAGCCCAGATATAGCCGCCGCTCTGTTTCACGATGCCATAGATCGTTGCCAGTCCCAACCCCGTGCCGCGACCTTGCGCCTTGGTGGTAAAAAAAGGTTCGAAAATGTGGGCGCGCGCTTCCTCGGTCATTCCCGTTCCCGTATCGCTGGCCGAGAGGCGAACATACTGCCCCGGCTGCACATAGGAGTTGCGCGCCACATCCTCCGGCCCGAGTCTGGCGTTCTCGGTCAGGACCGTAAACTTGCCTCCGTTGGGCATGGCATCGCGCGCATTGGTGGCCAGGTTCATCAGGATCTGCTCGATTTGTCCGCGATCGGCACGGACCGCGCCCAGTCCCGTCTCCAGCTGCGTCACAATTTGCACATCTTCGCCGATGAGACGTTGCAGGATCTTGCTGACGTCGTAGACAACCGCATTCAAGTTCAGGACAGCCGGATAGATCACCTGTTTGCGGCTGAAGGCCAGCAGTTGCTGGGTCAATTGAGAGGCACGCTGCGTTGCTTTTATGATTTCCTCTCCGTGATGCCTCTGCCCATCGGATTCCATCTTTTCCAGGAGCAGTTCGGAATTCGCGAGGATGACGCTCAGCAGGTTATTGAAGTCATGTGAGATTCCGCCCGCGAGCAGCCCCAAAGCTTCCATTTTGTGCGCCTGGCGAAACTGCGCTTCAAGATTTCTTTTCTCCGTGATGTCCTCAACGATGACCTCGAAATGACTGAACTCGCCATCCTCTCCCTGCACCGCCCCTCCGCTGGTGCTCACGGTGACGATCTTTCCGTCTTTACGTTTCCAATTGACCTCAACGTCGTCCACGCGCCCGCTGGGACCAGGGCCGTACTTGGCAAGGATCGACGCGCGTACGGCCGGGTCCTCATGGACGTCGGTGTTCAGGTTCCTGGTGAGCAGTTCTTCTTTTGAGCTATAGCCCAGCATGGTTACCAGCGCTGGATTCACGTCCAGGAACGTTCCGTCGAGCTTCGAGAGAAAAATTCCGTAGGTGGCGTTCTCGAACAGCTTGCGGTATTTCTCCTCGGATTGGCGCAGCGCCTGCTCGGTCTGCTTGCGTCTACCGATGTCACGGAGCGCGACCGCGATTGCCCTCGCCCCTTTCCAGGAAATGGGAATGGCAACGGCTTCGGCTTCCACGCGCGAACCATCACACGCGATCAGTACGAACTCCCTGGGAGAAGACGCGGTCCCGGTCGAGTAACAATTCCTGATTCGCCTTTCTATGGCAAGATGATGCGCGGAATCTATGATCTCAAAAACGTTCTTGCCCAAAAGTTGGTCGGCGCCACTGGCGGCCAGCAATCGGACGCAGCAGGGATTGACATAGACAATTCTGTTCTCGCTATGGACCAGGATGGCGTCAGGCAGCGCCTCCACGAGTTCGCGGAACCTCTGATCATTTTCCGCAAGCACCTCCAGAGACGGGACCTTGAAGGCCGCTTCGGCCGGTGCTTGCTTGCTGTCCATTGCACTTCTCGATGTTCGGAGAGATTTGAGACTACAGCGCGGCAGACCGCCTGGCTGTGACGCAAATCACAGCGCTTGCCTTAAGTACTTATGTACGCAAAAGTGAGAGTGGTGGAAGAGCATCAGCCTAATTCTTGCCCGGGGGCTTCAGATGACCAAAGCAAGTACGTGATTTTTTGCCGCGCTTGGACAACTCTGGTTTTTTTAGATCGCTCCGTTCATGGCTCTTCTCCTTCACGTTGGGAGCTGCTCTGTTATTTCATCTACCCGCTCGGGATAGAACGCAACATGTCCCTTGATCTGCACCACAGCAGGAAACGGATCCTCATAGGACCACACCGCATTGACTGACTTCTGCCCTCCAGCGAGAACGCTGTAGTAATTGCAGTCGCCTTTATAAGGACAGTAAGTAGCGTGATCTGTCCGTTTCAGTTGGGAGGAATCAACGTCCTCGATTGGAATGTATTGAACAGGCGGATACGCTGCTTCGCGAAGCGTCAGGGCGTTGCGGGTATCGGCAACCACACGGCCCGCGACGGACACGACAACGCGAGCGGGATTGCGCTGGATGGAAATCGGATGATCTGGACCTGGTACCTTGACCTGCTTTTCCTTCATGTTTGGTTCTCCTCATTCTGCTGTCGATCCAAGACATGCTGCGGGGACAATTACTGCGCTGTCTTGCCGCCGTCCACGAGGTACGACGCACCCGTTATGAACGACGCCTTGGTGACGTCGCAGGGCCCGATCATTTACTGAACACTGTGCCAAACATTGGCCGTCCACTTTTTGAGTCTTGCTTGCTAACTTCATCCTCAATCACGTCCCAATGTTCCAGCAAAACTTCATTTGCAATTCGCACAATGTCCGCCGCGATCCAGTTGGCCGGCTGGCCGAAGCCGGAGAAACGACCGTGAACCATCACAAAATCTCCGTCGGCTACTATGGTTCCCGGTTCGTACTTCAACGTGGGCGGCAGGCTCTTGATGCGGCAGGCTCTTGATAAGGTTAAATAGACCTTCACGGCCCGGCTCGATATGCGCGCTGTGCTGGATATAATTCGGCGACCAGAAACGCTCAGCAGCTCCATAGTCACGCTTGTTGAACAGCGTGTCGAAGGCCTCCAGAACGAGGGCTTTATTTTTCGATTCAGTCGGGTTACTCATTTGTTCCTCCAATTCCTCTCTAAGGACTTCCGGCCTCAAAGCCTGCGAGCTGTAGCAAACAGGTTGTCAAAATCCTTTACCGTCCCGAAACACCTGCCCGACGGTTTTGCCATAGGGATAAAAGCGGTCATGGTCACCCTTTGCCCAAGCGGATTTCAGTTCGGGGCTGGTGATGTCCCAGTCCGGACGGCATTTTCTCAGCACCGCGCGCAAGTCTTGCCGAAGCTCTTCGATGGTCGGTCGGCCAAAAAACCAGTAGCCGTTATAGATCTTGAATATGACCAGCCCTGGTTCGAGAACGATGACATGCGGGATCATTGGATCGTGCTCCGGGTCCGTGTACTCGGCGATGTCGAGGTCCTTTTGAACCTTGCGTCCCGGATCGGATAGAAACGTCCAATGAGCACCCGCGCCGCTGCGGTAGTCATTCGTCGCAAGCATGTTGTCGGTACTGATGGTGACGAGGCGGCAGTAACCGACCTCCATCTCGCGGTAAAGTTGGACCAGACCCTCGGCCTGGCGAAGGTCCCTCGGGCAGAATCCTCCCCGGCTCAGCACCAGGATCAATGGATCTGGGCCCTGTAGGTCGGAAAGCTTACGACGTTCGCCCGTATGATCGGTCAGTTCATAATCGGGAAATACCGCGCCAGCTACAATGTCCGCTCTCATAAAACCTCCTCTTCTCAGCCCACCGGCACCGCGTCGGACACCAGCGCCAGGGCTGCTTTCGCGCAATCCTCGTCGTTCTGCACAGTGGGCGCCCCGCTCACCCCGATCGCTCCGACAACTTCTCCATTCACCTTAATGGGAAACCCTCCACCCCAAGCCGCCATACGCGCCAGCGTGGGAATGCCGGCCAAAAGCGACGGGTCGCCCTGGATAAAGTTGAAAAAATCCTGCGTGGAAACGCCGAGCAGAGCTGTGTACGCTTTATTCTGCGCCATCTCGATGGTCGGGATCGGGGCCCCATCCATGCGGCTAAAGGCCTTGAGGTTGCCGCCATCATCGAGAATGGTTACGTTCTCGCTGACGCCAAGTTCTCGGGCTTTGGCCACTGCTGCATTCACCATTTTCTGTGCCAGCTCAAAAGAGATACTGTGTTTCTTCACCACGTTAGTCATTGGACACCTTCCTCCATTTGATCTGTATTGCGTGTTGATCCATTCGTTCGCGATTTATCGTCGATTCAGCTTGCAGTCAAGCGTTCATTCCACCATCCACGGTAAGGTTCGCCCCGGTAATGTACGAGGACTCTGGACCGGCGACAAACGACACCAGCGCAGCCACCTCGTCAACGCGCCCGTAGCGGTCGAGTGATGTGGCGGCCTTCTGCGGTACCGCCCAATCGCCTGCGGCGGGATTCAAATCCGTGTCGATAGGACCCGGCTGCACGTTGTTGACGGTGATGCCCCGGTTCCCGACCTCTCTGGACAGCGCCTGAGTAAATATCTTCACGGCGCCCTTGGTGGCCGAGTAGGGCACAAGCCCTGGCACCACGACACGCTCGCCGACGGCTGAGCCGATCGAGATGATGCGGCCGCCACTCTTCATGTGCTTCAGCGCCGCCTGCGTTGCGACGAATACGCCGCGCACGTTGATGTCGGTCACGCGATCCATCTCCTCGAGTGTGGTCTCCTCGAACGTTTTCGGAATGGCCGTGCCGGCATTGTTCACAAGCACATCAAGTCGGCCGAAAGTTGCGACGGTCTTTTCGACC
>WNFG01002279.1_pt1 | contig 21199 bp, 17 predicted proteins | sample 5400431 | NCBI WGS metagenome assembly WNFG01 (sample SAMN13153346, study PRJNA577476) | soil metagenome | isolation source: 120 cm saprolite under Douglas fir tree site 2 hole 3 replicate 2 | place: USA:California | collected 2015-04-18 | reverse complement strand
CAGCGACTGCGGCGGCATCCTGAACTCGGGGGCCGGTTTCTGGGTGACGTTCGCAGCGAACGCCCCGCGGATCTCGTGCGCTGCGAAACGGACCGGCAGACGGAGTCCGCTGACCGTGTGCGGCGCGATCAGGTGATTCGTGCACAGGAGGCGATAGGTCGACGAGGGTTTGCACGTCCAGCCGTTGCTGGCAGCCGAGGCGTCTGCATCGGTCGGGAAGGTAATGATCTCGGCCGAGACTTCGGGCGCGGGACTGTCGCTGACGTTGCCAAACAGGAACTCCGCGATCACGCCGTTGCCGGCGTCGAGGAAGTCCGGCGGCGGTGAGATCCGGATATCGAGATCGTGGATGTCGTAGACCGGCTCGGTGAGCGCGGCGCGGTTGTCGGCCGGATTCCAATCGGCTTCGGAAGATTCGATCGAGGCGGTGATGGTCACGGCGGGTACCGACCGGGCGGGAAGAACATCGAAGTAGGTGTAGGTGGATCCGTCACGGCCGAACGTCGTAAACGTGCAGCGATACGACCCCGGCGCACCTTCCACGTCGCTGCAAAACGGGTAAGGCTGCGTGACGGCCAGCAGCTCGGGGAAGGTCACGAACGCGGTCACGCTCGCAGGCCGATGCGTAGACTTGTTGCTGACGCTGAGGTAGACACGGGAGCTCTTCCCGGGACGGAAACTGTAATCGTGGGAGAGCGTCACCGCGAGGTCCGCGATGCTAACGGCGGTGGCGCTGGCGCTGGCCGCATCGTTGTCATGATTCGGGTCGGCCGTAGACGATTCCGTCCGGGCGTTGAGAGTGAACGTTCCCTCGATGTCAGGCGGCGAGAACGGCACAAGGAAATCGTGCGATTGGCCGGCAGCGAGCGTTGGGATGTTGCAAAGCACCGAGTCGGAGAATTCGATGCATCCGAACTTCGCCGCGCCGGCGGTCCGCTGGACCGGTTTCATCAACCGTACGCCGGCGCCCGACGCCGCGTCAGGACCGAGGTTGGTCACCGTGGCCGTGACCGTGCCTGCTTCCCCCGCGTTGTAGCGAGCATCCGGGGTGAGCCGCAGCGTGAGGTCGGCGTTCTGCGCGGTGAGAGGGAGTGCGAACAGAACGGCTAGCAGGAGAAGGGAACGAGGCTTCAGGGACATCGTGGCGATTTTATCGCAAATAACACGAGATTGCGTGTGTGAAAATGGTGAAGCCGAACGAGATCGAACCGTCGACCTTCTGAATGCACACGCACCATCACCTCGGCGAATGGGGCGAGGTCCCAAACCTGTCAGAGCAGCCGGCCGTTCAGGTGCCGACGTCGCCGGTCAGGCCGCCGCTGCCTCGCTCTCGCTCTGCGGTTTCTCCAGGCGCTTCTGCATCCGCTGCCAGAGGAGCTTCGTCAGGTCACAACGCTGGTCGCTGCTTGACAACGCTCATTGGATGACGTATATCATCCTACGATGCGCTATCCGGCCGAGCACAAAGAGGAGACCCGCGAACGGATCGTTCACGCGGCGTCGCGCCGCTTCCGGCGCGGGGGGGCGAGCGTCGGGATCGCCGAGCTGATGAAAGCGCTGAAGCTCACCCACGGCGGGTTCTACCGGCATTTCAAGAGCAAGGATGCCCTCTTCGTTGCGGCGTTGGAGGACGCCTTTGAGGACATGAGGGCGAAAGTAAGGACCGCCGTGCAGCAGGCGGCCCCGGGGCACGAGCTCCAGAGCATCATCGAGACATACTTGACCGAGGTGCATTGCGCGGACGCTTCCGGCGGGTGCCCGGTAGCTGCGCTCTCGCAGGAAGTGGCCCGCCAGTCTCCCTCCGTACGCAAGGCATTCGATCGAGCCATCAAGGACGCCGCCTCCGCGATCAGCCGATTCATGAGCGGGGGGAGCGACGAAGAGCGAGGGCTAAAGGCGGGGGTTCTTCTTTCAGGGATGGCCGGTACGCTGGCCCTGGCGCGGGCAGTATCGAACGCACAGTTGCGGCGCAACATCCTGGCCGCGGCCCGTCGTGTCTACACGGAGGCATTTGTCCACGACCGGTAAATTTTTTTGAACGAAAAGATGACGATTATCATCTCAAGGAGTGTTCCATGAAAGTGGTATTGGTTACCGGAGTTTCCTCAGGAATCGGCAAGGCCACGGCCGCCCGGCTGTCGGAGATCGGGTTTCGTACGTTCGGGACTGTCAGAACGCCCATCGCCCAGGTGGGAAACGTCGAGATCGTTCCCCTCGACGTCCGCGATTCCGCCTCGGCCGAGGAGTGCGTGGCCACGGTGTTCGAGCGCGCCGGACGGATCGATGTGCTTGTCAACAACGCCGGCACAGCGCTGCTCGGCGCGGCCGAGGAAATGACCGCGGAAGAAGCGCGCGATCTCTTCGAGACGAACCTCTTCGGCCTGATGCGCATGACCCAGGCCGTCCTGCCGGCGATGCGCCGACAGCGCTCCGGCCGCATTGTGAACATCAGCTCCGTGCTCGGATTCCTTCCCGCCCCATTCATGAGCGCGTACGCGGCGACCAAGCACGCCGTGGAGGGCTACTCTGAATCGCTCGATCACGAAGTGCGCGGGTTCGGCGTACGGGTCAGCGTGGTGGAGCCCGGCTTCACTCGGACCGGTCTCGGACACAATATCCGAACAGCACAGCGGCTGCTGCCGGAGTACAGCGACGTCCGCCGGCGCGTGCTCGAGCGGTTGACGGACAACATCGACCACGGCACCGATCCCGCTGACGTGGCGCGCGCCGTTGCCCGCGCCGTCACCGATCGCGCTCCCCGGCTGCGCTACCAGGCCGGCAGTGAAGCGAGGCTGCTTCGCATTCTGCGATCGATCGCTCCCACCGCGATTCTCGATCAGGGGATCCGCAAGACGTTCGGCCTGGGGGGAGCGTCATGAATTTCATCGCCCTGCGCATGCTCACCGCCGATCGAGCGAAGTACCTCGGCCTGATCTTCGCCATCGCCTTCTGCACTTTCCTGCTCCAGAACCAGACGTCCATCTTCGCCGGCATTCTGAAGCGCACCGGAAGTCAGATCGCCGACATCACCGACGCCTCGGTCTGGGTGATGGATCCGAAGACCGAATACTTCGAGCAGACCAAGGCCCTCAAGGACACCGATCTGCTGCGCGTGCGCGGCGTGGAGGGCGTGGCGTGGGCGGTGCGTCTCTTCAAAGGCAATCCGGTGGCAAAGACCGAGAGCGGCAAGTACGCCGTCTCCACCATGGTCGGTATCGACGACGAAACGCTGGTGGGCGCACCGCGCAAAATGCTCCTGGGCCGATGGGAGGATCTGCGTCTCCCCGACTCCGTCATCGTCGACCGCGCCGGCTACCGCCTTCTCTATCCTGGTGAGCCGGAGCGACTGGGACGTACCATCGAACTGAACGATCATCGCGTGACCATCGTCGGCATCTCCGACGCCTCGGCATCCTTCACCAGCTTCCCGATCATGCATGCGCGATACAGCGAGGCCGTGCAGTTCCAGGGGCAGGAGCGCAAGCAGCTCTCGTTCGTCCTGGCGAAACCGTCTGCCGGCGTGACGCCGGAACAACTCTGCGCCCGCATTGAAAGGGCCACCGGTCTTCGCGCGCGCACCACCGATCAGTTTCGCTGGGATTGCATTCGCTACTACCTGCGGAACACGGGAATCCCGGTGAACTTCGGCATCACGATTTTCATCGCGCTCGTGGTCGGCACGGTCGTGGCCGGTCAGACGTTCTATCTCTTCACCATCGACAACCTCCGTCAGTTCGGCACGCTCAAGGCGATCGGCGTCGCCAATGGAACGTTGGTCGGAATGATCATGCTGCAGGCGCTGAACGCCGGCGCGATCGGGTTCGCGCTCGGGACGGGCATGGAAGTCACGTTCGTCTGGGTCTTCCTCCACAGGATTGCCACCCGCGGCCTTGTCCTGCTCTGGCAGAGCGTGGCCATCGCGGCAGCCTGCATCATCTTCGTGGTCTTGTTCGCGAGCTGGCTCAGCATCCGGCGCGTATTGAAACTCGAGGCGGCCACCGTGTTTCGTTCGTAAGGAGCCCCGATCATGAATGCCGTTGAAACTCAAGGAGTCAGGAAGTACTTCGGAAGTGGTGAGACACGCATCGAAGCGTTGCGCGAAACAGATTTTTTCGCCCGCTTCGGCGAGCTGACCTTCGTGGTGGGCCCGAGCGGATCGGGCAAAACGACGCTGCTATCGGTCATCGCCGGGCTGCTCGATCAGGACGAGGGCTCGCTGCACGTCCTCGATTCGGACATGGAGACGCTGTCGGATGCGCAGCGGCTGCGCTTCCGCCGGCAGAACATCGGCTTTCTCTTCCAGCAATACAACCTGTTGCCGGCGCTGACCGCCGTGGAGAACGTGGCGGTCCCGCTCATGGCGGGCGGAACGCCGCGCAGGCAGGCGGAGGAGCGCGCCGCTCCAATCCTGCGCACGGTCGGACTCGGCGAGCGCCTGCGGGCGCTGCCGTCGGAGCTTTCCGGCGGCCAGCAGCAGCGCGTAGCCCTGGCCCGCGCGCTGGTGCACGAGCCGAAGCTGGTGATCTGCGACGAGCCGACCGCCGCGCTCGATCACAAGACCGGGGACGCTGTCATGAATCTTCTGGCCACGCACGCGCTCGTTCCCGATCGAGCCGTGGTGGTAGTCACGCACGACACGCGCGTGCTTGGTTTCGCAAATCGCATCGCTTACATGGATGACGGCCGCATCGTTCGCACCGAGGAACGCCCGTCACTCGCGGAGGTCTCATGAAACGTCGTTCAGTTCTTCCTATCCTGGCCATTGTCGTCGCCATCATTGCGGCGGTCGCTGTTGCCCGCATGCAGCCGAGAAGGGTGACTACCGATCCACCCGCGCCACCGCCCGCCTCGGAATTTCAACATACCGTCGCCGCGGTCGGCCTGATCGAGTCGAGCAGCGAGAACATCCGCATCGGCTCGCACCTCTCCGGCACCGTCGACGATGTTCTGGTGCGCGCCGGCAACGACGTCGAAGCCGGCGCGCCGCTGTTCAGGCTCGAAACGCGCCACCTTCGCGCGGCGCTTGCGGACGCGGACGCGGCGCTCGACGTCTCGCGCGCCGGCGTCGGCGTGGCCGAGGCAACGCTGGCGGACATGCAGGAGCAACAGCGTCGTCCGTGCTCCCATCGCCGGAACGGTGCTCAAGGTCAACGTTCGATCCGGCGAGTTTGCCGCCGCCGGAGCGCTCGCCGAGCCTCTCATCATCCTCGGCAACATCAAGCCCCTGTTCGTGCGGGTCGACGTCGACGAGCACGAGGCCGGGCGCGTCCGCCCCGAAGCCACCGCGGTTGCAGCGCTGCGCGGCGATGCCTCGGTTCGCTCTCCCCTCCGCTTCGTCCGCTTCGAGCCGCTGGTGATTCCGAAGCGCGCGCTCACCGGCGACAGCGCCGAGCGCGTCGACACGCGTGTCCTGCAGGTTCTTTACGAGATGCAGCGTTCCGATGCTCGCTTCTTCGTCGGGCAACAGATGGATGTCTTCATCGACGCGAAGGGGCGGTCGTGAAAACATCACTCATCCTCATGACAATTTTCCTGGCCGGCTGTCTCGGCCCGCCGTATCAGGCACCGCCCGTCGCTGCTCCTCAACACTGGCAGGAGTCCGCCCCGGGCGTTCGCGCGGAGGGAGCACCGTCTGCGCAATGGTGGTCGACACTCGGCGACTCGACGCTCAACGAGTTGATCCGGGATGCGGTCTCCGACAATCTCGACATACGCGCGGCCGGGGCGCGCGTTCGTGAGGCGCGCGCCCTGCGCGGGATCACGGCTTCGCGCGGCAAACCACAACTCGACGGCTTTGCCGTCGCCTCTCCCGGACATCCGCAGGATCTCTACGATGCAGGCTTCGATGCGAGCTGGGAGGTCGATCTCTTCGGCGGCATCCGCCGCGACATCGAAGCTGCAGTCGCGCAGGTCCAAGCGACCGACGAAGCGCGGCGCGATGTCGAGATCACCCTGATGGCCGAGGTGGCGCTGAACTATGTCGAGCTCCGCGGGGCGCAAAGGCGGCTCGACGTCCTCGACGCGCGCATCGACACGCTGCAGCAAACGCTGGAGATGGTACGTGCGCGGCAGCAGGCAGGCTTGACCAACGATCTCGACGTCGCGCGGAGCGAAGCGCTCCTCGAGGACACCAAAGCGGCGCGGCCGTCGCTCGAATACGCGAGCGCGGCAGCCATTCATCGCCTCGCCGTGCTGACCGGCAGGCAGCCGGGGGCCCTGGCGAACCGCTTGACTGCGCACGCGCCGATTCCGGTCGCGCCGGCAGAGCTGGCCATCGGTTTCCCAAACGAGCTGATCGCGCGCCGGCCCGACGTCCGCCGCGCCGAGCGGGAGCTGGCAGCGGCGACGGCGCGGATCGACGTCGCCCGTGCCGATCTCTATCCGCGGATCGCCCTTCTCGGCGCGCTCGGCCATCGCAGCGACGACGCGTCAGACCTCGCCAATTCTGTGAGTCGCTACTGGTCATTCGGCCCGGCGCTGAGATGGCCGCTGCTCATGGGCGGCCGCGTGCGCGCGCAGGTCGATGCCCAGCGTGCTCGCCGCGATCAGGCGGAGGCGGCCTTTCAGCAGAGCGCCCTACGCGCGCTCGAGGAGGTGGAAAATTCAATCTCGAGCTACGGGCGCGATCAGCATGAGCGGGAGCGTCTGACTGCGGCGGTCGCGGCGGAAAGCCGCGCCGTCGATCTCGCGGACGCACGCTATCGCGCTGGGCTCGACAGCTTCCTCGCCGTGCTCGACGCACAGCGCACGTTGCGCGACGGCGAGGATCGTCTTGCCGCCGCCGAGACGCGCGTGGCCCTCTCGGCGATTTCGCTGTACAAGTCACTCGGAGGAGGATCGAGTCGATGAACGAGCTGGAACGTTTCATTCAGATATGGGATCGCGAGGCCGCGAAAACCGCCAGGGTGCTCGGAGCGCTGCCGGAGGATCAGTATGATTTCCGGCCCGACCGGACGGTCGATCGCGGGGCGAGCTGGCCTGGCATTTAGCCGAGCCCCATGGGTATGGACTCGAATGAGTCGCGGCAACAAATGATTAGGAGTCGTCGCCAGGCATAAGTCATTGAAGGATTTGGTGGAGCCGAACGGGATCGAACCGTCGACCTCCTGAATGCCATTCAGGCGCTCTCCCAATTGAGCTACGGCCCCACGATGCCAGGAACTGCGGGAAGGCACGGAAACTAACGCGATTGCCGTGTCAAAATTTCCGTGAGCGCGCGATTCTAGCTGAGAGTCTACGCTGCAGGAAGTTCTCTCGCGCTCCTGCAGGCAGAGCCTTGGGCAACCAACGCTGGCCGTGGGAACATCAGTTGCGTGGACGGGATCGCTTGAACCGCATCACGCGCGCGCTGCGCCATCGCAACTACCGGCTCTTCTTCGGGGGACAGTCCATCTCCCTCATCGGCACGTGGATCACACGCATCGCCACGAGCTGGCTGGTGTACCGGCTGACCGGATCAGAGCTCCTCCTCGGCGTGGTCGGGTTCTGCAGCCAGATCCCGCTGCTCGTCCTCGCTCCGATCGCGGGCGTGCTGGTCGACCGGTGGGACCGGCACCGCATCCTGGTCATCACGCAGATCCTCTCGGCGCTGCAGTCGGCGGCGCTGGCGGTGCTGGCGCTGATGAACGTGATTACCGTGGCCGAGGTCATCGTGCTGCAGATCGTGCAGGGGGTGATCAACTCGTTCGATACACCGGCGCGGCAGGCATTCGTGGTGGAGATGGTCGAAGACCGCGAAGACCTGCCGAACGCCATCGCCCTCAACTCCTCGATGATCAACGCCTCGCGCATCATCGGGCCGTCAGTCGGCGGCATCCTCATCGCCACCGTCGGCGAAGGTTGGTGCTTCGGCGCCGACGCCATCTCGTACATCGCCGTCATTCTCTCGCTGTTGATGATGCGCCGGGCGCCGATGCGGAAGGTGCACGTCGATACGCGCATGCTCGAAGAGCTGCGCACCGGCTGGAGGTACGTGGCCGGCTTCGCGCCGGTGCGTTCGCTGCTGCTGATCGTGGCGTTGGTGGGAATGATGGGGATGCCCTACGCCACGCTGATGCCGGTCATCGCCTCGAAGGTTCTGCACGGCGGCCCGCACACCCTGGGCATCCTGATGACTGCCTCGGGCATCGGCGCGCTGGCCGGTACGATCTACCTGGCCTCACGCCATACCGTGGTCGGCCTCGGCAAGGTCATCGTGGCGGCCATGGCCGCGCTCAGCATCGGTCTGATGGCATTTTCGTTTTCGCGCACGCTCTGGCTCTCGGCGCTTCTGCTTCCGTTCATCGGCGCCGGAATCATCGCCCAGGCGGCGTCGGCGAACACGATCCTGCAGACGGTCGTCGAGGAGCGGCTGCGCGGACGGGTCATGGCCTTCTATTCGGTGGCCATCATGGGGATGCAGCCGATCGGCGCGCTCCTCTCCGGCATCGTCGCCGAACGGATCGGATCGGAGATGACCATCTTCTACGGCGCGCTGGCCTGCCTGGCCGGATGCGTCTGGTTCGCCATCCGCCGGCCGATGCTGGCGGAGCACATCCGCCCCATCTACATCGAGCGTGGCATCATCCCATGGGACGACGGCAACCTGGCCCCGGCCGCGGCGACGAACGTGAACATTACGATGGACAAAGGAGAAGGAGATGCCCGCAACGAAGAAGTCGGATGACGTGCCGCAGTTTTTCAGGCTCAGCGTCGAGGTTGGCAATCTCGACGAGGCCATTCCGTTCTACACGAAGCTGCTCGGCGTCGAGGGGCGCAAGCAGCCGGGTGCCCGCTGCTATTTCGAATGCGGGCCGGTGACTCTCTCCGTGCTCGATGTTTCCTCGGCGCGGAAGCCCCATCCGGCGGCGAAGGCGATTTACTTCACGGTCCGGGATCTCGATACGGCCTTCGCGCGGGCCAACGAGCTGGGATGCCTCTCGCAGGAGTCGGTTCACGATGCGCCGGGAGGAGGAATCGTCGTCCGGCCGTGGGGGGAGCGGTCGTTTTACGCGGAAGATCCGTGGAGCAACCCGCTTTGTTTCGTCGAGGAGGGGACGGTGTACAAGGGGTGACGAGTTACGGCCGTGAATGCCTTACAGGCACAGACAAGAGTGTCTGTGCCATGCCACATTGATCCTGCCAAGTGGGAACCATGACCGTTCAACCAAACGGACTGCAATGTGGCACAGACACTCTTGTCTGTGCCTGGAAAAGCAGCGGCTGAACCTGCAAACATGTGGTCCGCCGGGCGGCGGCATCACACCTGGCGCTTGGACGTAACGGGAGCCAAACCGGCGAAGCCGGTATAAGAACCGTAGCCCCCGGCTTCAGTCGGGAGGGGGCACAGTGCCGTCCAGGTTGCGAGCCCGCTTCAGCGGGCGGCAGATCATGTCCACCAGTGTCGTGCATCGATCGCGACGAAATGTCGCCGCAGGAGTCGATCAAGCTCCTCCTGAAACTCGGAAATCGTTCTGTCGCCCGCTGAAGCGGGCTCGGGATACCGGGGAATGCCCTGAATCCCCCGACTGAAGCCGGGGGCTACGGTTCTTACGGCGGCTTCGCCGCCGGAATGTGGTGCCGCCGGGCGGCGGCACCACACCTATCACTACCTATCACTTACTTTTTCAGCATCGCCGCCAGAGCTTCGAGCCGCTCGCTCCAGAAGGCGCGCATGCGATCCGCGTCGGCTTTGGTGGCGTGCTTCCGGTGATCGAGCGCCACCTGACTCTTCGCCTCGCCGCGCGCGTAAAACCCGATGTCGACGGGCGAGCCGTCCTCCCAGCGGATGCGCATCGATTTGTTCACCGTCGCCGTTCGGATGGTCAGCTTCACCCCGGGCAGCCACTTCGCGCGTTGGCGGGCATTGCCGAATGCGGCGTACAGCTTCGCCAGCGGAACCGCGATGGTCTTGCTCTTCGTAACCGACCACTCGCCGCTGCGCTTCTGGCCGTGCGCGCGCAGTCCGCGGATGCGTTCGTATCCGACGGCCACCATCTGCGTCCACCAGCCGGGTGTGTGGTACTTCTCGCGGATGAACGCCACCAGCTCGGGATGTGACATCTCCTTGCCGCCGGCTTTGTCGAGCGCGAACACCCACTTCGACCATTCGCAGCCGGTGGCCTTCTTCACCGACTCATCACTGAGGCGGGCGATCGACGCGTAATCGGGAGCGGGAGCGGGAGCGGGAGCCGGTTTGGGAACGAGATGAAGACGGGCCGTGGTGTATGACTCACCGGTCTTCTGCATGCGCGCACGAACGACGCGCTTGAGGTCTTTCTGCTTCGGCATCGCGAAAATCTCCTTCGTCCTGTCCGCGAGCATCGCTCCCAGCAGCGAAGCCCTCGAACGAAGGTTCGCAAGTACCCAACCCGGGAGTATGCCCCCCTTTGCCTCCGCATCGGACCTTCGCTGGGGAAGGTCTCAGGAGGTTAGGCGTTGGTTGACGCCAAAGGCGAAGTGTAGCGCATTTTCACTTCGTCAGACTAGACATAATCATCAGAGGCGTCCCGCGATTCGCCAACCATGCATCCTCTTTCTTCGGATCTGTCGCCAATACTGCCCTGACTTGGATACACCTTTCCGCCGGCAAACTTCTGGCATGCATCATTGAACTTCGATTTGTTTGCCCGACAGATAGAACTTCACGTTCAAGGTGAAGGGTAGCTTCCCTCGTAGATCTCGCATGACGGAAACTGGATAACGGTTAAGCACTTTCGTGACCTCTTCGTGAACGCGCTTGAAAATCTCTTTGCTTTGTTCGACATGCCGACGCACGAGGTACTTGATGGTCATCTCCACCGATGGCGGCGATCCAGGCACGATTCGCAGATCGACCAGTTCGGCCCGTTCAGGCCAATCGCGATCTCTCAAGATCTCCGGCCTTTCCCGATCCCACGTCTGGAGTTGATCAAGAACTAAGAGCAAGCAGCCCATAGGATCGCTGTCCCATGAAATTCTCGAGGCCACGTCTACAGAAGGGAAGGCGCTGTGAAGAGCGGCCGCCCTCGCCGCCTCGCGCAACCACCATTCACACTGTGAATTCTTGAACCTCGAGCCAAGAAGGCGTCCTGCGCTTACGCACCCGTGATCAGGCGCACGCCTCGTGAGCGTCCCTTTAAAATGTTCGATCATCTCGGAGCTCCATACTTGATATCCAGTGCCGCCATCGGCTTTCATCGATACGAACACATCGGTCGCCAATTCGATGTATTTACCACCGAACTTCATCGTCTTTGCGTCACCCCATTTCAGGTCGAGCAATTCGCCCACCCGCAGCACCTCCTTCATTACATTCGCCCCGTCTTGTGCCGGATACCCTACATCATGAAATACCGCCGCGAAAAACCAGATGGCATTCAACGCCTTCGGCGCATCCTCACCCTTTACCGCCTCGCGGTTCGAACGTTTCTCCAGAAGACGAGCCCATGCCACGGACCACACGTCAGCCATTGCCGAATGATTCAGGAGGACGTAACCAAGCCAGAACACGTGCAACGCATGTCGCGCGTGGCCTCGCACCCGACGGTCCGCTGAGCGATCGATAAGTTCCCACTGCTCCACTGCCCGCCACATTGATTCACCATCCTCGCACCCCATGACCTTGCTTATCTCATCGATCGATTCCCCACACCGCATGATCTGATCGTATTCACTCCAACCGGTGTCGTACTTGCGCAACATCGTCAGAACCTTCGTGTGCCACGACGCCCCCGTTGTCAGATCGGCAATGGCCTTCTGCAGAACTCGGCCCGGCCGTGCGCGCTCGATTTCTCGGGCCACCGTTCCAAGCCGCCAAGCGACATATTCAGGCGTCGCCACCGACTTATCCCAGATGTCATAGAACTTACGGCGATTTAGCAACAGACTTTCCAACTCGGTAGTACGGCTAGTGTAAACGATCACGGGAATGCTCTGCTGATCATCCTCCTCCTCCGATCTGCTACGAGAGTGCTCCTCAACCATCGCCAGAATGTCGAACAACCGGTTCTTGTCGCCACCAGCCTTGGCAGGAAAGCCTATATCTGCGAGGATTAAATCCACATCGTCCGCCAAGGCCTCCTCCAGCAGCTCTGGACTCTTAACAGGAATGACTTGAAGGCCCGGCCCACTCCATTTGCCACTCTCCACAGCGGCGACAACCTTACTGGTGTCCTCGTCCTCAACATACAAGATCTTGAAGGTCATCGAATACTCCTTGCGACGGTGGCACATAATGAAATCCAATTGGCACGCTCAACTCAAACACCGGCCAGCCGTCGCCGTCAGCTGTCAAGCTGTGCTTCACGTCCCAGGCCTCAAGTTCGCCGATATCTGCTCCATATTTCGACGATTGCCTGAGAAGCCTAGCCTTCGTCTCAGCGTGAGAAAGAAAGGTCGTTTTCATCCGAATCACTATCCGATCACGCCGGCCAGAATCCACTACGCGCGAGATCACCACGTCATTTCGACTAGCCGGCTCAAGTTTGTGCTTCGGGAGCGGATCAATCAGCCAGTTCACAATCTGATATTTTAACCGCGAAAAATCGCAAAGAATTGTTGCTCCGCTTTCGACCTCAGATCTAATGTCGATTACTAGCCCTGGCGCTCGCTCCTTGGCGGCCGCCTGCACCCGCCTGCAAAGTTCGTCCACCGTTACGTTGAAGCGGTCAGCGAAAGCTCCTAGAAACCGGTCCGAATATCTTTCGAAATGCCACTGCAACGCATCTAGATCGCGCGGGCGGCCTGACGTCTCTGTTTCGAGACTTTGGAGCACGGCGTGTGCACAACGAAGCATGTCACGCGCCGGACCGATGCTAAAAAAGCCTGTGTAACCTTCTAGCGTTTCGACTGCACGAATAAAGAGCGCAAGAAGCTCCGCAGTGAAATGGCGCACGTGCGGAGGATCAGGATCCTGCCGCATCCTTGCGAGCAACTTCAATAGTAGGTCATGCGACAGTTCGGAGCTGAAATCAGGGCTTCGCTCCCTTGATAGGTTTTCTGCGATCGTTTGCAGAGCCCACGACCGTGGTGGTGTATCTTCGTTCGAACCGTTCCAGCGCGCGAGCAGACGAACGACCCCGATCCAGTTGGGCATTTGATTTGGGGCTGCAGCGAGATCTCGCAATTTCTCCTCGTACCTCTTCCAGATATCGACCGGTTGGGTAAGTCGCATCAGAGCGAGGAAGCCAAGCAGACCGGTCTCAAGTGCCACCGCTTTACGAAAAGTTGTAGGATCTTCAGTTGTTAGCCGTCCGGCCTCCGCCAAGGCGCTGAACGTCTCCAATGATTTAACAAAAACGCCAAAACCGTCGGCAGTATGCGCGAGTCGCGAAGCGTGCGTCAACACGCGAGGTAAAGTCCATGTGCCGAAGTTGATGTCGTCGAGCACATTCTTGCGAAATAAATCGTGACCGGCAGAGGGCAGTGCGGCATAGCGCTCCCAATGTTGCAAACACCATGATAAGACGTGCCACCGGTATCGCTCCAGTTCCTCCACCTCCTTCACTTGCCACGTTGAATCATAAGGAGGCCTGTTTAACGCGGCGAGCACGTACGCGACTGGAAAGCCGCGGCTCATGAGCTGTAGAAACCGAGCGATAGCCAAGTCAGCGGTCGGCATATCACCACTTGGATCGTCCTCAAACACGCGGATTGGCCCCGGTAGCGGAGTCGGCAACTCCTCTAAGGCGGTGTCGAGGCGGACCGGTCTGATTTCGGTCAGGCGACCGCTACACCATCGCGTCAGTTGCGGAGAGGCCGCACCGATATTACTAGCCCTAACCGCCTCGATATCCCGCCGTTCTAGGCACGCAGGGCACGATTCTTCCGAGAAGGCCCGAATGCCTGTCATTGCGAACACGGACTCGAACCGAACGAGGAACGCCGGGGCGCCGAATGCGCGCAAGTTACCGGTGAAGCGTTGCTCTTGATCTGCTTGGCGATCCACGAGACATAGGTAACGCACCCACTCGACAGCCGACCGCCTATATCGCGCCGTCCCCTTTTGTGTCGCGTACTGAAGAGTTACTAATAATTGGTGCGCCGTTGCGCCCGTGATCATTTCTTCGTCCAACGCCAGAATACGGAGCGGCTGCCCGTGTTTCGCGGCACTCTTCGCTTGAGCTTGGAGAGAGCGTGGCGTGAGATAGAATGGCGCGTCCCCAAGTTCAATAGTTGATTCCAAGAACCAGAATGGCTGTCGTCGACCTCTTCGATCGAGCAGAGCTTGGACCTTACGCCAAAGATAGATGATCTCGCTATCTAAGGGCATTACCACCACGCTTACGTCCTCTTGCTTATTAGGCCCGCCGTCACAGACATCCGCAATCTGCTGTGCAATCCGATCGCCGATCTCACCCTCGGAAAGACGCCGAATGTCGACGGCTACTTCGTGATGGCGCTCGCCGATCATGTAGTGGCCGGCCCGAATCAACGGCATCGCACCGCCCAGCCGGTTCGCCGCTTCAGTGAGAAGATCCCTGGGCTGTGGCCAGTGATCGTCATGAGTATCCGCCGATCGGAAACTACCGAATCGCGGCTCCAGAAGATTTCTGCCATGAATCGGGCGAAGTGTTCTGGGCTCGACCCAATATGCGTGTTCCTGCGTGAGAAGCGCGTCTGTGGTTCGCGGTCTCGGCACCGTAAGCAGAGCCTGCAATATGACGCTGGGATCCCCGGAGAATGGATGACTGCTTCCGTATCCTAGCGCCGAGGAGTTCTGCATCTCCGCAAACGCTAATATGTGAATCGCCGAAGAATTCGCTTCGCGAATGGCTGCCAGAAGTTTGGTCGTTTGTGTGCCGGTGCTAAGAACGTCCTGAACGATGACAACCTCGCCACGGACACCCAGCGATGACGGACGGTCACGAAAGAGATAACTCCCAAGATCGAGCACGGGGTATTGTGCGGTCTTGTTCTCGAACATGGCCCACCACTTGGCGATTCCAGTGGCCAATATCAAAGCGGGCGTGGTTGCGGCGACAAATGTCGTGATCGCCGAAGTTTGTCCTTTCAATCGGCGTCGAAGAAGACTCACTAGTCTTTGTGCGATTTCGTCGACGTACCGTTCCCGCGAGAAAATGCGCGCGCATTCGAGGAAGCCATCGATCCAGAGGTGGTCCCATGGAAGGTAGAAGGCGTTGAAGGGCGCACCGGTAGGGGCCCAAGGTTTACGCCCTCGCCACGCTTCCGTCCGGTTCAGCACCGTTTGCAGGTCAAAGTAAACTGAGCGTTGGGCCTGTTCGTGCAGAGTGGCGTCATTCCAAGCACAGCTCCAAACGCCTTCCTCAGACTGAGAAAACAATGGTACACTTCTAAGTAGACTTGCCGTTAGAAGCGGCTCCTCTGTTCTAAACTCTGTAGCCAGATTCTCAGCAGACCTAGGCGTATGAATGAGTGATTCGAGCGCTCTCGCGCAGGCCGGGCCCGCGGAAGTTATGATACGGACTCGCTTGTCAGTATCGAGCAAAAGAACGGTGTCCCAAACGTCGTGCCGCAATTGCAACCAATTGGCGCTAGTATCTGTGTTTCCTGAATAGAGTTTAAGTGGTTGCTCTTTGTCGGCAACTACGAAGAGCACGGGCACCGTCATTCCCGACGCTGCGATGGCTTCTGCTGACGTTCTCAGTATCGATAGTGTTGCTTGATCTTTCAGCAGTACTGGCGAAATGCCGATCTCTGCTGCGATTGTCGAAATATTTAACACGTTCGTCGCCGCGACTAGTTTTTTCTGAGCTGAATCCAGCAATGGAGCAGCACGGATTAGAATTCGCTTCCAGACTGTGCGAATAGCCAATAATGCGTCAAGCTCTTCGGACACATCCGAGGCCCTGTTCAGTTCGTCAGCAATACTCGCTGGCACTCGCAGAAAGAGGATCGCGCGCCGGCTAAGGACGTTTTCCATGTAGGTTACAAAAGTTTCGAGATGCCCTCGTGACCAGTTCAATCCATCAAGATCGAACGCGATCGGCTCATCTAGGGGGCGTGCGAAGAGCAGCGATTCTGCGAGCCTATGACAAGTCGACCGGAAAAGCTCATCGGGCGAGGAATGTTGATCGTCGAAGTAGGAGGCTAGTGGAACGTAATGGCCGATCGGATACGCAGGTTCGATCTGAAAGTTCGTTGGCAGCGGCCGGGCGAGGGCGCTTCCTTGGTCCGGACCCGCTTTCGGATATAGGGGTAGAAGGATCTGGATGTGAGTTCCCTCGATTGATGACGGCCACGGGATCGGGTCGGCGGTCGGGAGATACCCGTATCGCGCGCGACTCCGCTTGAGTGGCCCCATAGAAGCGTCAAATTGAAGCTCAGTGCCGCCGGCGCGAATGCGGAGTAGGCCGGCGTACTGCTCGACAAGACTCAAGCATCGAGCCAGAGCATGCCTGTCGGTCGCCAGCGAATCCAGGAAGTCCTTGCGGCTACCTAGCTCGTGGAGAGCGAACGAGACAACCTCACCCGAATTGATTTCGGCCTTAGGCGAAATCTGATGAATCGCTCGAAACGATTTGGTTAGCGAGGAAACAAGACCAATACCCGCGTCGGCTACGCAGAGTTCGAGAAAAGGTCCGGGCTGTCGCTTCCGAAAGTCGGCGGCAAACGCAAAAGATGAGATGTTCGTATCGGCCCTAATTACGTGGGCAGCGAGAAACCCGTGCGCTCCAGCATGCTCGGCGACGTTCAGCGCTAGTTCGTAGCAAAGTAGCCGCCAGATCGCGTCATGCTCTAGCAGGGGCGATTTGGCGAAGCGATCACGCAGAGCCTTGCGCCATATCTCAGTCTTGGTGTTGTCAAGATACTGCGCCGCCTCCCCGTACTCACCGATGCGCATCAGGCCCATCAGAACGGTTCCAAAACGCCCGTGTTCTTGATCTCTCGCTCCACGACGTTGTCGCGCTTCTAGGTCCGCTGCTCCGGCGCCCGTGATGCGAACTTTGCTCTGCGAATATCTGCTTAGCTCCGTGTCAGTCCCGATGACGGATAGAAACCAGGCTAAATTTGGCTCTCGAGCTCTTACTTCTGGGATGTTAAGATCAACGTCGATTCCCCGCGGTAGAGCCCATTTGGCAATCAATGAACAAGCAGACGTCCACTCATACAAATTGATCCACCTGAGATGTCCGAGGTTGAGGGTGACCTTGTTGACACCTGGTTCGATGGAGGAGAGCTTGAGGTTAAGAGCTTCCAGCCATTTCGGTCCGGTGGCACGCCGGCCGTCCTCAATTGGCTCGGAGGAAAGCACTGGGTTTGTCATCGACAGGTTGGGCTTTCGGCCTGCGAAAAGGCGTAGCCTATCAGCGGGTCGCCACCAAGGAGCGGCTGAATTTCGGATCGGATGGGTACCACCTAGTTCAAGGAGTGACGTGAGTGATCATTTCCCTACCCCTCCGATCGTACTTAGTTGACGAGGCGACCGACGTTGTCCCTTTGTCAATCAAGACTGGGTGGAAGATGAGTGCAGCCGATCACTTCGGCAACGTCACCACAAACGTCGCCCCCCCGCCCTCCCCACCCTCGACCTCGATGTTCCCCCGGTGCTGGAGAATGAGGTGTTTGGTGATGGCCAGGCCGAGGCCGGAGCCGGCGATTTCCTGGGAGCGGCTTTTGTCGATGCGGTAGAAGCGGCGGAAGATGCGGTCGCGCTCCTCGGGTGGGATGCCTTCGCCGTGGTCGGCGATGCGGACGATGCCGCGGTCGGGGGTTGACGAGACATCGATGTCGATCGACGTTCCCTCGCCGCCATACTTGATGGCGTTGTCGAGCAGGTTGGCGAAGGCCTGCTGCAGGCGCATGGCGTCGCCATGAATGCGCACCCGCTCGCCGGTGACGATGAAGCGGAGTTGTTTCTGTGACGCGCGGTCGCGGAAGTCTTCGCAGAGGTCTTCCACCAATCGGCGCAGCTCGATCTCCGCCCGTTCCAGACTGAGATCGCCGGCCTCGATGTGGCTGAGCTCCGAGAGATCCTGCGCCAGCCGTTCCAAGCGCGCGAGCTGGCGCGACATGATGCGACGAAGCTGGCTTTCCTGCTCCTCGGTCAGCAGGCCGCGGTCAAATTCGAACGTCTCGACGGCCGACTTGAGCGCGGCCAGCGGCGTGCGGACCTCGTGAGAAAAGTCGGCGATGAACTCGCGGCGCAGTTCTTCGAGGCGCTCGACGTGCGTGACGTCGATGAACAGGGCCACGGCGGCGAGATCGTGTGACGGCAGCGGAAAGGCGCGCATCTCGATCTTCCGCTCCTCGATCCCGCTACGGATGGAGAAGCGGCTGGCGGAGTCGGCGCGGCCGGCAGCATGGTCGAGCGCGTCGTCGAAACCGGAAAGGATGGAATCGTTGCGAAGCACGGCGGCGAGCGGCTGGCCGACGAAGCCGGCCTGCAGGTTGAACATCGCGGCGAAGCGGCGGTTGGCCAGGACGACACGCCGCTGCCGGTCGATGGCAAGCACACCCTCCCCCATGCCATTCATGATCTGTTGCAGCAGCGCGTTCTGAAATTCGGCCGCCGAAAGCTGCCGGGCCAGACCCGCGCGCGAGCGGTAGAAACGCGCGGCAATCTCGTCGACGGCCCCAAAAGAATCGACGTCGAGCGATGCCAACGCCTCGGCGTCAGGACGCCCGAGGCGATCGGAGAGACGGCGGATATCGGAGTGCGTTCGCGACCAGAGGGTGGCGAAGACGATCGCGGCGGCAAGTGCGAGGAGGGCTGTGAGGGCGAGAGGAAGCATTAGTTCTGCCGCTTCGCGGCGTTGTCTGCGGCTTCGCCGCGTTGTCTGCGCTTTGCGCGTTGTCTGCGGCGTGGCCGCGTGGTCGATGTTTGTTCAAACATGCTGACAGATCATGCGGTGAAACCCAGGTGAAGCCTCAGACTACGCCGCCAAGCGACGGACAACGCGCGAAGCGCAAACAATGCGGCGACAGCCGCAGACAACGCCGCGAAGCGGCAGACAACGCGCGAAGCGCAGCTATACAGGCGGATCGTACCGGTACCCGAATCCGACCACAGTCGTAATCCGCTCGGTGCCGATCTTCTTCCGGAGGTTGCGGATGTGGGCGTCGACGGTTCGCGTCTCCACGTCGTCACTCATCTGCCAGACCTCGGAGAGGATGCGGTCGCGCGAGATCACGGTGCCGCGATTCCGGACGAGGAGCAGCAGCAGCTCCATCTCCTTTTTGGCCAGCTTCACTTCCTGGCCGAGGTGGTAGACGCGGAAAGCCTTCTCATCGATGCGCAGCTCGCCGTCGTCGTAGCCGGAGACGTCGCGCGATGAGGTCTGCGTGCGGCGCAGGATGGCGGCCACACGCGCGATCAGCTCGCGGATGGCGAACGGCTTGGTGAGGTAATCGTCGGCGCCGAGCTCGAGGCCGGTGATGCGGTCGCGCTCGGAGCCACGCGCGGTCAGCATCAGGATCGGGATCGACTTCGTCGACGGCTCGCGGCGCAGCTCCCGGCAGATCGTCAGGCCGTCAACGTCGGGAAGGTTGAGATCGAGGATGACGAAATCGAAGCCGCCGCCCTGTACGGCCACGAGTCCCTCGTGCCCGTCGGCATAGAGGAACACGCGGTGGCCTTCGCGCTCCAGGTTCAGGCGGACCGTGAAGGCGATGTCGGCGTCGTCTTCGATCAGGGCAATCTTGGTCATTCGCCCGCCGCGGCGGCATGTGCCGTGTGCTTGATCATCTTCCCTTCGACGAGATAGACCACCATCTCGCAGATGTTCGTGGCGCCGTCGGCCATCCGTTCGAAGTACTTGCCGATGAACGTCAGGCGAATCGCCGAGGAGATGTTGCGCGCGTCTTCGAGCATGTAGGTGAGCAGGTTCCGGAACGAGCTCTCCGTGAGCGCGTCGACGTTGTCGTCCTCGGCGATGACCTGGCGGGCCAGGGCGGCGTCGCCTCGGACGAATGCATCGAGCGCATGGCGCACCATGGCCTGCGCGTCGTGCGCGAGCCGAGGCAGGTCGGAGACCGGCTTGAGCATCGGCTCGCGATTCAGCTCGATGACGCGCTCGCAAACGTCCTGGGCCAGATCGGCGATCCGTTCCAGCTCCGGCGTGATCTTCATGATCGTGGCCACGAAGCGGAGATCGCTCGCCGCCGGCTGCATCTTGGCGATCAGCTCGATCGTCTTTTGATCGATGACGATCTCCATCCGGTCGATCTCATCGTCGCGGAGGATGACCTCGTTGGCCAGCGTCGTATCGCGCTCGAGGAGCGCCCGGATCGAGCGCGCCATCGCGTCCTCGACCATCGCCCCCATGCGCAGAAGGAGATGATTCAACTCCTCGATGTCTTTATCGAAATGACGTTGCATAACGGCGCCTCCGGCGCGTTGTCGGTTATCGGTTGTCGGTTGGTTGCGGCATCGCCACGCTGTCAAATGCGCCGGCCTCTAACGCGCGAAGCGCGATCAACCGACAACCGACAACGCGCCGAAGGCGCAGTTCATCCAAACCTTCCCGTCACGTAATCTTCGGTCATCTTCTCTTTCGGGTTCATGAAAATTGCGTTGGTGTCGGCGTATTCGATCAATTTGCCGAGCATGAAAAAGGCGGTGCGGTCGCTGACGCGGGCGGCCTGCTGCATGTTGTGGGTGACGATGACGATCGTGTAGTTGTTCTTCAGGTCGAAAATCAGCTCTTCGATCTTCGACGTGGCGATCGGATCGAGGGCCGAGGCCGGCTCGTCCATCAGCACGATCTCGGGATCGACGGCTAGAGCGCGGGCGATGCAGAGCCGCTGCTGCTGGCCGCCGGAGAGCGCCAGGGCGCTGGCGTGCAGCCGGTCTTTCACCTCGTGCCAGAGCGCGGCGCGCGTCAGCGAGCGCTCGATGATCTCGTCGAGCTGCCGTTTGTTGCGCATCCCGCCGATACGCAGGCCGTAGGCGACGTTGTCGTAGATTGACTTCGGGAATGGGTTCGATTTCTGGAAAACCATCCCCACCTTTCGCCGAAGCTCCACGACGTCGGTATCGCCGGCATAGACGTCCTTGCCGTCGATCATGATGGTGCCAGTCCCCTTTGCCTCGGGGATGATGTCGTTCATCCGGTTGATGGAGCGGATGAACGTCGACTTGCCGCATCCCGAGGGCCCGATCAGCGCCGTCACCTTCTGCGGCGGAATCTCGAGCGAGATGTCGTACAGCACCTGGGACGCGCCGTAGGAGAAGTCGAAGTTGCGGACGGAGATTTTCGATTCAGTCTGAATGTCGTTCATTTGTATTGGCGCCATTCGAGGAGCAGCAATCTTCTGT
>WNFG01001279.1_pt1 | contig 21205 bp, 18 predicted proteins | sample 5400431 | NCBI WGS metagenome assembly WNFG01 (sample SAMN13153346, study PRJNA577476) | soil metagenome | isolation source: 120 cm saprolite under Douglas fir tree site 2 hole 3 replicate 2 | place: USA:California | collected 2015-04-18 | reverse complement strand
CGGGATTGTCGCGCCGATCGTAGAAGAAGACGTTCACGTTCCCGAGGTCGTCGACGCTGACGTTGGGAGAGAAGTGGATCGCCGTCGTTGCATCGTCATTCATCGTCGTCGGCTCGGACCAGGTCTGGCCGCCATCGTCCGACGAGGTAAGGTAGCCGTTACCAACTCCGGCGCAGGCGCTGTGGAAGGCGACGTAGAGTCTGCCGTCCATCGGACCGCCGCTGCGATCGATCGCAACGCTGGGAAAAGCGGGAACCCCTTGGGCGCGGTTGAATCCCGGCACAGTGAAAGGGCAGACCGGGGAAATGTCCACGGTGGGAGAAAACGACTGGCCGAAGTCATCGGAAAAGGAAACAACTAGGCGCTCAGTTGGGGAGGGCCAACCGGCGAGCCACGTCAGGTACAACCGCCCGTTCGCATCGATGATCGGGAAGGCCCCGATGCCTCCGGGTGCTGGAAGGATGGTCGGCGTTGTCCAGGTCGCGGCTTGATCGTCCGAGCGGACCACCTCGACGCGGGTAGTGTTGATGTCGTAGGCCATATAGACGCTGCCGGTGTTCTGATCGACCGCTAGGGCTTCCTTGTCCGTGCCATTAGAGCCGAACGTTGCTTGGACGGGATCGCTCCATGAAATGCCGTCCGGAGTCACCGTTCCCGCGCTGATCGACATTCCCCGGAAATTGTTCGAGATGCCTGAGATGTAGAACGTGCCACCTGGCCCTACGGCGACCCAGGGATCGCCGTTGCTCCAGGGGGTAAGCCCGCCGGGGAGGGTCCCGCCGTCGGTGAACGTCTGCCCTCCGTCGAACGAGAAAGCCCAACCGACGGTTGAGTGATTCGGGCAGTAGAACCCCCGCGAGTCGTTGAATGCGGCCACGATGACGTCTCCGTAGACGGCCATCGCCGTCTCGCTCTGGGTATTGCCTCGGCCGCCGCACAGGTCCCGGCTGTTCACCGGCGTGTTGGGGCCGACCGCCGCGTCGAGGGTGACTGCTTGATTTTGACCGGCGACGAAGGGCTCGGGCGGGACGTAGTTGGGAGCGGGCTCGATGCCGTCGCCGTCGCCATCGGTCTCCACCGCTTCCTGACTGGTGTTGGATGCGCCAGCAACCACGGTCGTGAATTTCTTCAGCGTCCACGGATTGCCAAGCCCAAGCAAGGCGAGCAAAACCACCCCGATGCGCAGCTTCATGGATGTCCCCTTCCAGGTGAGCGGTGTGGCAAAATGTCGCAGCCGCTATAGCGCGATTCGTCAGAGGGGCCAATCGAAAGGACGAGTATTCGCAGGAAGGAGAGCGGCCCCGGTCTTCGATTGCGGAAAATCCGGGATTCTACGGTTCCTCGAGAGCCAGCGATCGAATGGCGTCGGTGATCTGCGCGAGTTGGGGGACCGAGGCCATCTCGAGATTGTCGGCGAGTCCGATTCCAGGCACGAACTTGCCCGCGAGCAGCCGGGGCGGGGCGAGGAGCCGGTAGAACAACTCCTCGACCGTGCGACGGACGAGGTGCTCGCCGAAGTTGGTCACCTCGGTATCTTCGTTGACGAACAGGACGCGACCGGTCTTCTCCACCGAGGCTTTGATCATCTCCCAGTCATAGGGCCAAAGGCTGCGCAGATCGATCACCTCGGCATCCACGCCTTCTTCGGCCAGGGATGCGGCCGCCTTGGCGCAAAGCGGCTGGGTCCGTCCGTAGCTGACCACGGTGATGCCGCTCCCCTGGCGCACCACCTTGCCCTTTCCAATCGGGATTGCGTAGGGCTCGAGCTTGGGCCAATCCGGCTGCCACTTCGAGCGATCCCCGAGGGGTGCATCGATCATCTTCGAGAGCTTCCGGTAATCCCCCGGCTCTCCGGGGATGAGCTCCTCCCCGCGCAGCCGGAGCAACGCCTTTGGCTCGAGGTACATCACCGGATTTTCGTCCTCGCAGGCCGAAATCATCAGGCCGTACGCGTCGAGCGGCGTTGACGGAATCACGATTTTCCAGCCGGGCAGATGGGTGGCCACGGCGTCGAAGGAATGCGAGTGGTAGATCGATCCGCGAATCCCCGAGCCGACCGGCGTCTTGAGCACCATCGGCAGCTTCCAGTCGCCGTTGGAAGACCAGTGGGCGCTGCCGGCGAGCTTGAGCAGGTCGATCGAGTTGAAGATGTAGTCGCAGAACTGGATTTCGGCGACCGGCCGCTGCCCTGCGAAGGCGAGCCCAATCGCGGCGCCAATGATGCCGCGCTCGTCGAGCGGACTATTCCAGGTGGTCTTGAGCCCCTGGGTGGTGGTGAACACGCCGCCCAGGGGCGGGCCGACGTCTTCCCCGAAGATGTCCATCACCCCGAGGTTCTCCTCGGCGTAGTGGAGCGCCATCCGAATAGCCTGGGCCATGCTCGCCATCGCTACTTTTTCTCCGCGAAGACGTGCTCCCAGATCGACTCCGGGCTGGGCTGGGGTTCGTTGCGGACCTCGCGCGCCGCTTCGGCGAGATGCGTCTCCCAGCGGGCGCGGACCTCGTCCATCTGCGCTCGGGACAGAACGCCGTTCTCCTCAAGCCACTTTTCGTACATCTTCACGCAGTCCGGCTCATCGGCGACGAAGTTCGCGCCGGAAGCGGACGAGTGCCCATAGAGCCGCGACACCATCGCCTCGAGCAGGAAAGGCTTTCGCTCGGTGCGTACGTAACCGATCGCGTCTTTGAGCTCCTGGTAGGCGACGATCGGATTGTTCCCGTCGATCGTCTTGGTGCGCATGTTGTAGGGCTTGCCGCGATCCGAGATGTTCTTGCAGCCCTGGACGGTGCAAGCCGCCGTGGAGATGCCCCACTGGTTGTTGGTGACGACGATCAGGATTGGCAGCTCGTTTCCGGGTCGCGAGCTCCAGTTGAGACAGCTTTCGAAGTCCCCCTCGGCGGTGCCGGCGTCGCCTCCGGTGACGATGGTAATGCCATCGCCGCCGTGGCGTTTCTGGGCGATCGCCGTTCCCGGTGCCATCGAGTAATGAACCTCGATCGGCGAGCTGGCCGGGACGATGTTCCACTGCCGCTTGGAGAAATGGCCGACGAAATTTCGACCGCCCGAGTAGGGATCGGTCGCGGTGTTCTTCATCTGGCGCAGAGCGCCGATCGGATCCTCGCCGAGCGCGAGCAGGGTGGCGGACTGGCGGTAGTGCGCGTGCAGGTAATCGTAGTCCAGCCCCTCGCCTTTCTTCATCAAGAGTCCGAGCGGCACATTGAAGGCCTCTTCTCCGGGCCCGCCGATCCAGAAAAAACCGTCGCCGTGGCGATACATCCGGATCAGCCGCTCCTCGAGGGCGCGGGCTTCCACCATCACCTCGTGGATTCGGATCAGCAAGGCGCGGTCCAAAGGTAGGTTCGCCTCGTCGCGCTTGACGAGCTGGGGTCGCTTCAGGCGTTGGGACATCTCTTTCAAGGTGGCCTCGACTTTATCAGCGAGGGGCAAGGCAGCGCACGAGGAAATCGGCGGCCCTGTCCAGGACTTCCAGGGGAATGGTGTGGCCTCCATCAAAGGGGAGGAAGTCCACCTCGAGGCCGGCCTCGACGAGCAGGTCGCGCAGGGCCACCGCTCGCGGAAACGGCAGCACGGGGTCCTGCCTGCCGTGCGATTGGAAGACTCTCAAACCTCTACGCGACGGCGCCCGCTTGCGCCAATCGGGCTCGCTGACCAGGGTGCCGGAGAGAATGACCAGCCCCCCCGGCGCCTCCTCGAGGCGGAGCGCCACATCGGTCGCCAGCATCGCCCCCTGGGAAAATCCGCCGAGCACGATCTTCGAGGGCCCGCTTCCCGGCTGGCGAGAGATCTCGTCGATCAGCGAAAGGAGCAGTCGCCGAGCATGAGGAAGGCCCTCCGGCGTCGCCTGGCTCAGGCGATGGATTGACTCGGGATCGCGGGCCGCCGCGATGCGAGCGATATCGATCTCCCACCAGGCTCGGCCATAGGGCACTCCCTGGTCGGCCATGGAGACCGGCGCTTCGGGGAACACGAAGCGCACCCGCTGCGCAAGCTCGGGCCGCCGCTCCATCATCGCGGCGCCCAGCGGGACGAGATCATCCCCCGGCGCTCCGTATCCATGACCCAGGACGACGGTGAGATCGGGCGCAGCGGAGGACTCCTGAAGGACGCGGCACCGCAGCGAGCCCATCGTCGTGGTGAGATTCATGTCCGGGGAATATCAAAGACCGGGCCGTTGCGGATCATCGGTAGATCCCACCAAGGCACATGGATCCCAAAAAACGAAGGTCGAGCACGGAAAGCTCCTTCCGCGCTCGACACTTTTGGTTACCGCTGTCCCGCCGCCAGCGCTAGCCCTTGACCTCGATCACTCGAGGCCGCGCCGCCTCGGACTTGGGCAGGGTGACGGTGAGCACGCCGTCGACGTAGCGGGCCTCGGGCTTGCTGCCATCGATGGTGGCCGGAAGCACGAAGGAGCGGCTGTACACGCCGAAGCTTCGTTCCGTTCGCAGGTAGTTCTCACCCTTCTGCTCGCTCTCGGTTTTCCTCTCGGAGTGGATGGTGAGCGTGTCGCCTTCCAGCTTTACCTGGATGTCCTTCGCGCTGTGGCCGGGAAGGTCGACCTTCACCTGGATTTCGCCTTGGGTTTCGACGATGTCGGCGGGCGGATTCAAAGAGACTTGCTGGCTGTCCCCGTTCGCGAAATCACGAAACAAATTGTTGAATTCGGTGCTCAGACCCAGCGCCGAGCCAAACGGGAAGACTTCAGGACTGCTACGATTTCGATTCCAACGGACAATCATGTTTCTTTCCTCCAATGTATGCGCCCAGTCGGCGCTGTTTTTAGGGAAACCATTCCAAACGCGCTGTCAAGGCGCGTCGAAACGCCAAACTTCTCGCTCATTTATTGATGTTGTTATCGCGTATTGATGTTGTTATCGCGCGAGCCAGGCGGCTTGCCGAGCCCTGGGGCTGCGGTTGCGGAAGGGAATCGAGAGCACAATCCCTGCGACAAATCCGCCGGCATGGGCCCACCAGGCGACTCCCCCGGCCATCCCCGCCCGCGCGCTCAGCTCCATCGTTCCGTTGAGCAGCTGCATCAGGAACCAGAAGCCGAGGTAGAAGAGGGCGGGAATCTGCACGAACCAGGGAATGAAGAACAGGGGCACCAGGGTCAAGATGCGACTTCGGGGGAACATCACGAAATATGCGCCGAGCACGCCGGCGATCGCGCCGGAGGCGCCCACGGTGGGCACGGTGGATGCCGGGCTGAAGACCGCGAGGGCCAGCGCCGCGATCGCGCCAGTCAAAAGGTAAAACAGCAGGAAGCGAAAATGGCCGAAGCTATCCTCCACGTTGTCGCCAAACACCCAGAGGTAGAGCATGTTGCCCGCGATGTGCGCCCATCCGCCGTGCAGGAACATCGAGGTGAACAAGGGAATGAAACGCCAGGGGTCGAGTGGGGCCCCCCCGAGCTCAGTCCAGGAGACAAAGCGCGCGGGAATGAAGCCGAAGACTTCGACCAGCCGATCGAGCTCTGGCCCGAAGCGCAACTCCTGAAGGAAGAAGAAGGCGTTAACCGCGATCAGCCCAATGGTGACAAAGGGCGTCGTCCGCGAGCGGATGGTGTCCCGAATGGGGATCATGGGGCCTCAGGGGTAAAGCTGCCGTCGTGGCCGGCGAATCGCCACTGAATAGAGGCAGCCGCGGTCGGGAAGGGACCCAAAGTCAAGGTGCCTGCGCCAATCCCGGGCTCGATTTCGGCCCCGGTACCGCCGCTTCGGGTGACAGGGGCAGCTTGACCAGGAAAGTCGACCCTTCGTCGGGCTTGCTCTGGACCTCGATGCTGCCGCCGAGCGCGTCGACGATTTGACGGACGATCCAAAGGCCCAGCCCAAATCCCCCGTAGCGGTGAACAGACTGAGCTCGAGAGAATCGATCGAATATTCGCGGTTGCTCTTCCGGCGGTATTCCAATCCCAGAGTCGCAAATCTTGAGGCGCGCCACATCGTCGCTCTTTTCGACGGAGATTTCGATCGGCTTGCCCTCGCCATACTTGATTGCATTGGTGAGTAGATTCGTGACCACCTGTTCGATTCGCATCCGATCCCATCGGCCGATCACCGGCCCAGGGACAGAGATCTGCAGCGACGAGCCGGCGCGGCGGCAAGTTTCCTCCAGTCGCTCCACCACCTCGCGCAGCACCTCGCAGAAGTCGACGTCCTCGAATTCCAGCGCCAGCTTACCGGAGGAGATTCTCGATACGTCGAGGAGGTTGCCGATCAGCTTGGTGATGCGCAGGACTTGACGCCGCGCCCGAACCACCCGGTTCCGCAAATGGGTCGCCTCCGGTCCCACTTGCTGCAGGAGCATGTCCATCTGGAGCTTGAGGGCGGTCAGTGGGGTGTTTAGCTCGTGCGATGCGACCGAGAGAAAATCGTCCCTGGCTTGAACCGCCTCTTCCGCCTCCTTGAACAGGCGCGAGTGCTCCACCGCCGCGGCGGCCCGGCGGCCGAGCTCTTCGCCGATCGCGATCTCCGTCTGCGCGAATGAGCGCCCCGAGCGCTCCATCGCGAAGGTGATTGCCCCCCGCACGCGAGGCGCAATCATCGGGACGACCAGCCAAGGTACGCGCGTCGAAACCGCGGTCCTCGGCTTGACCGGAAGCGAGGAGCGACCGGAGTCCAGCACCTGGGTCAGCTCTTCTCCGATCGGCAGAAACTGAGGTTCCTGCTCGACCAGCACGTTGGTGGAGGCGTCGATCGTGCAATGGGTGATTCTTTTCACTGGGCCATCGTTCTCGATCAAGTCAATGGCGCAGCTGTCGGCGAACGTCGGAACGATCAGGCGGGCCAATTCCCGGAGGTTTGCCTCGTGGTCCAACGAGGCACCCAGAACGCGGCTCGCTTCGGCGAGGAAAGTAGACCGGTGCTCGGCTTCTTCGGCGATCGCCCGGAGAGTCTGCTCGCGCATCAGCTCAAGGGCGGTCTGCGCGGCTCTCTTTCGTTCGGTGAAGTCGCGCAGCACTACGGTGCAATACGTCACTTCGCCCGCGGTCCATGATCCCAGCGAAAGCTCGGCCGGAAATTCAGATCCGTCCTTTTTCTGGGCGGCTATTTCGAGTGTTGCACCCACCACTCCGGTCCGTCCGACCAGCGTCTCGAGCGGGCGTTTCAAGATTTCTTCAGCGGAGTAGCCGAACATCCGCTGTGCGCTGGGATTGGAGTAGATCAGGTTGCCGGAGCCGTCCGCCAAGATGATCGCCTCGCTGGCGGTTTCGGCGATTGCGCGGAATTTGACCTCCGCCGCCTCAACCACCCTCATGTGTTCCTTGTAGCTGATTTTGCTTTTCGTCTGCTCGAGGACCTCTCTGGAAATCAGGTGGCCGAGGACGGCGGTCAAGAAGATGTAAGTGATTCGCACCAGGATTTCCTGAGCATGGCCAGCGAGCTGATCCAGGCTTAGCACCAGAGTAAAGTACGCCCCGGAGTAGAGGAGGGAGGCGAAAGTCGTCTCCCTCGCGGTGAAGCGGAAGGCGACCGAAACCATTGCCGGGAAGAGCAGGACGTAGAACGGCGAATAGAACCCGCCGGTCGCATACAGCCACAGCATGATGAATGCCGCGTCGGAGATGGAGCTGAAATAGGCGGAGAGAAAGACGGCGAAGCGGCGGTAGGGCTCGAAGAAATAAACAAAGACCGCATAGACCCAGGAAAGGGCGATCACCCAATAGGCGAGCCGGGGAATCGTGACGCTCTTGTCACCGAAGGCGGCATAGATGAGGCTGTTGGAGGCGATGACAATCAGTCGCACCCCAGCGATCACCCGCTCGGCACTGATCGCCTTCTCGGAGAGCGCTTCCGCAAGGCCAACGGCAGGCGATGCCTGATGGTCGGGACCCGAGCTCATGAAGGGTTTTCCGTCATTGGTCGATGACTGGAACTTTGACAGGCTGAATCGCATCCGGCAGAACGGAAATTTTAGCCTTGGCGCCGTTGGACCGACCGAAGGCCTTTCACATCGACCCAGTTGCCGGAGTTACCCGTCTCATCGCATTGGGGTGGCGCGATGAAGGCGGAAGTCGCAGCCGAAAAAATCAGCTCCTCATCTTCCGTTTTTCAGCGATGCCGAGGAGATCGGGACCTTCGCGCCACTTCGCCCGAACATTCGCGCTATCTCTCCGCTGCGCGAACCCCGAAGTGCCTGGCGAGCAGAGCCAGCTCGACGCGATTTTCCGGCCCGAGTTTGCGGTACAAGCTCGAGATGTGTGCTTTCACCGTCCGCTCGGTGATTCTCAGCAGCGAAGCAATCTTCAGATTGTCCGCTCCGCTTCCCACGTGCCCGAGCACCTCGCGCTCCCGGACGGTGAGCCTTCGCAGCTCATTCGGGGTGGCTTCGTGCGACTCGCCTTGCCGAAGGCTCTCCTCGAGAAACTGGAACGGAAAAAGTCGCTGGCCCTCGGCCACCGATTGAACCGCGGCCAACACCGATTCGCAGCTCGCGGTGAGCTTGTAGAGGTACCCTCCAGCTCCGCTGCGGTAGCAGCGCGCAACCATGTCCGGGCTCCGCGAGGCGGAGAGGACGAGGGTTTTGATCTCTGGATGGTACTCCCTCATTTCTTCGAGAACGGCGAGGCCGTCCATCGACGCCAACCCCTCGTCGCTCTCGAGGGTGAGATCGATGATCGCCAGTTGCGGGTGAAGCTCCGATACTCGAGCAAGAAACGCCTGCGGATCTCCAGTTTGGATCACGACGCTGTATCCCGGTGCTTCGAGCACGTCGGTGAGGCTCTCGCGCATCAGGTAATGATCTTCCAAAATGGCAATCCGGGTCAGGCTCGTGCTGGTCACATCGCCACCTCCAAACCGGTTAGATTTCTGGTCTACGGTCGTTGTACACCATGTCGTACAAACTCTGCCGTACCCCGGTATATGTTCGATGCATAACACCACGACGGCGTTTTTTCGAATTGCATCGGGAAGGCCTCCCGGTACATAGACTGCGCTTTCGCGGTTCTAACCCACGAACGGAGGCAGAGAATGGCAGCACCGAAGAGGCCGGTATGGAGGCTTGCGGTCGGCGAAGAGGCGCCCGACTTCGAGCTGACCGCCACGGGGGACAAGGCTGGCAAAGGTGGCCCCCAAAAGAAGGTCAAGCTGAGCAGCTATCGCGGTCAGAAGAACGTGGTGTTGGCGTTCTATCCCGCCGCTTTCACACCTGTTTGAACGGTTCAAATGCCCTCGTACGAGGAGGATCTCTCCGAGTTCGAGCGGCGCAATGCCCAGGTTCTGGGCATCTCGACCGATGTGGTGTTCAGCAACGAAGCTTGGGCGAAGTCGATGGGGGGTCTGTCCTATCCCCTGCTGAGCGACAACTGGCCTTACGGTTACGTGGCGGTTCAGTACGGAGTGATGCGAGGCTCCGGAACCACGGAGCGGGCGATCTTCGTCATCGATAAGCAGGGGATCATCCGCTACATCGACATCCACGACATCGCCGAGCAGCCGCCCACCGACAAGATCATCGCTGCTCTGGACAAGCTCAAGTAGGGATCTGGAACCGATGAGCGAAGCACCGCTGGAGATGTCGCGCTATGCGATCCCCTACACGCCGTTTCGGGGAAAGCTGGAAGAGGCGACGATCAGCCTGGTGACGACGGCCGGCGTCCGCCAAAAGGACGACCGGCCGTTCCTCGTCGAGGGGGACAATTCGTACCGGGTGATCGACGGATCGAAGTCGGTGGCTGAGCTGACCTACGACGACGATCACTACGATCACGCCTGCGCCGATGCGGATCTCAACTGCATCTTCCCGCTCGACCGCCTGGCCGAGCTCGGCCGGGAAGGGCGCATCGCCGGACCCGCGGAAAAGCACTTCTCGATGGGCTTCAGCCAGGCGCTTCGCGAGCTCCGGCAAACGACGATCCCGTCCCTGGTCCGGGAGTTGGAGCGGGTGCGACCGACGGCGGTGTTGCTCACCGGCGGTTGACGCCTTTGCCACCGCACCGTGGTCACGGTGCAAAGGACGATCGAGATGGTCGGGATCCCCACCGTTCTCATCACCGTCGAGGCAGAGGAAAGCGCGCAAGCGCGCCCGCCCCGAGCGCTCTCGCCGCGGGGCTTCGTGGCCGGTCACTCCCTCGGCAAGGCCGGCAACCCGGCGTTTCAGAAGCGGATCATCATGGACGCATTGGGGCTGCTGCTCGCGCCGGCGCGGCCCGGCGAAGTAATCGCCCGCGACTACACCTAGAATTCCGGAAGCGGACAAGGGCGGTTCCAAGGCGTGATCGGTTCCCCGCGCCCCTTTAGGTCTCGGGCCCGAGGACTTCCGGATTGACGCAGTGGGGCAACCTCTTTCCGGCCAGTCCGGCGAGGAGGTTGTCGATCGCCAGTTGGGCCATCTTCGCCCGGGTCTGATCGGTGGCGCTGCCGACGTGTGGAAGGACGATGGCGTTCGGCAGCTTGAGCAGCGGGTCGTCCGGCGGCATCGGTTCGGGGTCGGTGACGTCGAGCGCCGCCCCTCCAGGCCTTCCCCGGGCCAGGGCGTCAAGCAGGGCGCGCTGGTCCACCACCGCGCCGCGCGAGGTATTGATCAGGATCGCGGTCGGCTTCATCAGCCGCAGCTCTTCCGAGCCGATGTAGTGACGCGTCTTTGGATTGAGCGGAACGTGCAAGGACACGAAATCCGACTCGCGCAGCAAGACCTCCTTTGAGACGAGCCTGGCCCCGGTCTGCCTCTCCGCCTCCGGATTTGGCCGGCCGGTGTAGAGCAGATGCATTCCGAACCCGCGCGCGCGGCGCGCCACCGCCTGGCCGATCTTCCCCAGGCCGACGATCCCCAGCGTCGACCCGTAGACCTCGCGGCCGAGCAGGAGATTGGGATACCAGGTCTTCCAGCTCCCGGCGCGCACGAAGTCGGCCGCCTCCACCAGCCGTCTTGCCGCCGCGAGCAGCAAGGCAAAAGCCAGGTCAGCGGTGGCGTCGGTGAGCACGCCGGGGGTGTTTCCGACCGGAATGCTCCGGGCTGAGCACGCGGCGACGTCGATGTTGTCGACGCCCACCCCCATGTTGCTCACGACGCGAAGTCTCGGAGCGTGGCTGAGCAATTCCTCGTCCACGCGATCGGTGATCAGGGTGAGCAGCCCTTCGGCTTGAGCCACGGCGCGAATGAGCGCTTCGCGCGGCGGAGGAAACTCCTCCTGCCAAAAAACCAACTCGGTGGCATCGGCGAGGGACAGATGCAGATCGCCAGGCAGAGGGCGCGCGACGAATACCGCGGGTTTCGGCATGGTCAATTCCTTTCAGGTGGCAAGCTGAAGGCCCGCGGGCAGGGTATCGCCCAGCACCCGCGCCTCGTCGGCGATTTCGAGGACCGCGACCTCAGTCAGCATTCGCAGCCACGCGTCGGGCGCGCGAACGGCCTTGAGCGCGTCGGCGGCGAGGCTTCGCACGTCATCGTCCAGGTCGCGGGTGCGATCTCCGCTCAGGCGCGCCAGCTGCGCCACCGCGAAGGCGGCGCCGTCGATTCGCTCCATTTTCAGATCGATGAGCAACCGCACCCACGCTGCCGCCTGGGCTTTGGCGACCGCCTTGTGCCCGCTGCCGTAGACGGGCACCCGCGCTCCGATCCGACCCAGGGCCCAGGCCCACGGGCCTCCCCCTCCGCTTTCCCGAAGCCGCTGGGCGATCCACTCCCCCAGCTCTGATTTCTCCAGAGGAGCAAGGTGCTCGAGCGACGCGGCGGTGCGGACCATCTCGTCCAGACCCTCCGGCTGGACACCCTTGAGCTTGCCGCTTTGCGCAGAAATGATCGGAACGCGCCGGGCGAGGTGGGGCCGAAGAAAGCTCCAGAGGGCCCGTTGATCTTCCTCGCTCAGGCCCCCGGACACCCGCCGCCAAAGAATCCAGAATTCGATCCAGACCGATTTTTCTCCATGGAATTGAACCCCCGGAGAGAACAGTTGGAAGGTCTGCTCGGCGCGCCAACCATCGAGCGGATAGCCGAACCCCGGACGCAAGCTGTAGCCGAGCAGGCTGAAAAAGATGCGCTCGTGATCCGCCGAACGCCTCCGCTTGCCCGCGCCCGCGGTGAGCGCGCTCCAGATCTCGCGCAGGACGGGGGCGCGCCAGCTCTCCCGCGGCCCGAGCGTCTTTTCCAGATGCCGCCAGAGCTGCTTCACGTCCTTGGGGCCGACCGGCAGCGGCTTGTGCCCATAGAAACGGTTGACCCATTCCCGCGCTTCCTCGAAGCGGGCGGGCATCGACTCCACCCGCGCCAGCTGATCCGCCGCCGCCCGGCCGCGCAACTCGAACTCCAGTCGCCATCGCTCGTCGGAGAGATCGGAAACGCACCACAGCTCGAGGGTACCGATTTCGGTCAACGTCGCCCGCAAGTGGACCGGCAGCGACGCGGTGCTCTTTGCCTTCCCGCCTTCGAGGACGGTGTGAATCGGCGGCAGCGGCCGGAAGTCCTCTGCGATGGAGACCAGATCGCCGGGCTTGTCGATGCGATCCGAGGACGTTGAGTAGAGCGGGAATTGGACCGGTCTTCCCAGGGTGAGCGCGAAGGAACGCTGGCCCAGGTCGATCGACTCCCCTTCCTGGAAACCGCGGGGAATCAGACAGACCGCCAAGTCCTCGCCTTCGAGCCCGACGTAGAATGCCCTCGCCGCTCCGCCGCCAATCCGAAGCCCCAACCCGCGGCGGACCAGCCCATAGTGAGCGGCGCCTCTGGCCACCGCCAGGTCGAGTGAGTCGTGCGGCAACAACCGAATCCGCGGCGCCGAGGGCCACCAGCCGGAGACCACTTCCACCAGGCGCTCGGCGATCTGCGGCGAATTGAAAACGCCGCCATTGAGCAGAATCGCATCGGGTCGGGGAAGCAGGCCAGCCGACGGCGTCTGCCCCACGGCGGTGAAGCCGGCGGCGGCATGGGCGCGAAGGAACGAGGATAGGTGCCGGGTGACCGCGGGATCCTGGGCGTAGGGCAACCCGAGCTCTTGAAGCGCGATGCGGGCGGTTTTTTGCGGTTCTTCACCGGGATCGGTCCGCGGAAAAAAGCCATCGAGAACCAGCCCCCGGACTTCGGCCGCGGTCAACTCGGTGGACTGCACGCCCGCGAGCAGACGGCTTCCGCCCGAGACCAGGGTCAACGAGTGCCGCTCGAGCCCCCCGTTGCCGAGCAGCGCTTCCTTCGCCTCGCGGGCGGCGAGCGTGAGCTGCGTCCATTGAGCGGCGGCGAGCTTTTTCCCGCCCTGAAGCAGCTTCTGCTCCGCCTGGCGAGCGAGGGCGGCATCCATGTTGTCCCCGCCCAGCATCAAGTGGTCGCCGACGGCGATCCGGCGCAGGACCGGCCCTTCCGGCGATCCGCCGACGTGAAGGAGCGTGAAATCCGTCGTCCCACCGCCCACGTCGACGACGAGCACCAGTCGGGTTCCTTCCAGGGCGCGGGAGAGGTTGTTGCCGTGGCGGGCGGCGAAATCATAGAAGGCGGCCTGAGGCTCCTCGAGCAGGGTGAGCTTGGTCAGGCCGGAGTGCCGCGCCGCCTCGACGGTGAGGGCGCGGGCCACCTCGTCGAAGGAGGCGGGCACGGTGATCGCGACTTCCTGCTCGCTCAGGGGATGCTCGGGATGGGCGGCAGCCCAGGCCTCCGCCAGATGGGACAAGAGCATCGAAGAGGCCTCGACCGGCGAGATCTTCGCCACCTCCTCCGCGCTGCCCCAGGGCAAAATTCGCGCCGAGCGGTCCACGCCCGGATGGCAAAGCCAGCTTTTCGCGGAGCTCACCAGCCGTCCTGGAACTCGCGCCCCTTGCCAGCGGGCAAGCTCGCCGACCGCGAACGGGTGGCTCGGGCGCCAGGGCAGCGTCAGGAGCGACGCCGGCAGCTCGGGTCCCGGGATGTAGACGAATGATGGCAGCAGGCTGCGCGCGGCGACCTCGCCGGGACGCACCAGCTGCACCACTGTAAAATCAGTGATCGCCCGCGACTTTGGATCCACGAACGCCAACGCGCAGTTCGTGGTGCCCAGATCGATTCCGACGCAAAACGTCTCCGCCAACGAAAAGCCTCGCTACTCTTTCATCCGAACGCTGAGCTCCAGCTTCCATCGTCCGGGGCCGTCTTTTTCCAGGCAGCGCAGCTCCAGCGAACCGAGCTCGGTCACCGCGGCCTGGAGGTTCACCGGAACGAGCCGGTCCTCTTTGCCCGGCTGGGATGGCAGTGTGGTCTGGATCGGCGCCAGCTCTTCGAGCTCCTCGCTTCCATCCGCGTCTTCGATGAACTTGCCGACCGGGTCCTCGCGGCGAACCGAGGAGGAGAAAAAACGGAAGCGGGTCGGCTCGCCGACCACCAGGCCGAACTCCATCGGCGGCACGTCGGCCTGGGTCCCTTCCTCCATCCCGAACGGGGCGAGGCAGAGCGCTCTTACGGGAGGGAGCATTCCGGGAACGGCGGGCATCGGCGATTCCACGCCCACGTAATAGGAGCGGGCGGTGCCTCCCCGAATGCGCAGCCCGTGTCCCTGCCGGACCCAGCCGTAGTAGGCCGCGCCACGCGCGACGGCCAGATCGAGGTCGGCGCCTTCGAGCTCCTTGACCTTCGGCGCTCCCGCCTCTTTGAGCCAGGAATTGATCACCTCGAGCAGGCGCTTTTTGAGAGGCTCGGCTTTGAACACCCCGCCATTGAAAAGCAGAGCGGTCGGGTGGATGAAGCTCTTTCCTTTCAAAGCCGCCGGCGCGCCGGGAGAATTCTGGAGCGCGCGCGCCTGCCGGGTGAGAAAGTCTGCGAGATGCCGGGTGATTCCAGGATCCTGCGCATACGGCAGCGCTATCTGGGCAAGGCCGGTGCGCCGAGCGGTTTGGGGAGCGTCGGTCACCTCGGTCTCCGGAAAGAAGCCATTCGTCAAAAGCTCGTCCACTTCAGAGCGGCGAAGCTCGGTCGCGATCGTGCCGGCGACCAACGACGAGCCGCGGCTGGCAATCGAGATCGGCACCTTGGAGAGCTTGGGGTTGGCGAAAAGCTGCTCTTTGGCCTGCCGGCAGGAATAGGTGAGCTCGGCGAATTGAACGGGGTCCAGCTTGCGGCCTTCCGCGGCGAGCCTCTGGCTCAAGGCGTGCGCCAGGGTGAGATCCATGTTGTCGCCGCCGAGAAGGATGTGGTCGCCGACGGCGAGCCGCTGCAGATCCAGGTCCCCCTTCTGCTCGCCGACGGCGATGAGGGAGAAGTCGGTGGTGCCCCCTCCGACGTCGACGACGAGAATGACTTCCCCCACGCCGATGCTCTTGCGGAAGGATTCTCCCGCTCCCTCGAGCCAGGCATAGAGCGCGGCCTGCGGTTCCTCGATCAGCGTCACGCTCGGAAAGCCCGCCTTCTGAGCTGCCTCCAGCGTGAGCTCGCGCGCCGCCGGATCGAACGACGCGGGAACGGTGACGATGACGTCTTGATTCACCAGGGAGAGATCCGGCTTGCCTTCTCCGGCGCCGAATTTGTAGTCCCAGGCCTGGCGCAGATGGGCCAGGTATTTCGAAGTCGCGTCGAGGGGCGAGATCTTCTGGACCTCCGCCGGCGCTTGCCAGGGCAGAAGCGGACTTTTTCGATCGATTCCCCCGTGGCAGAGCCAGCTCTTCGCCGAGGCGACCAGCCGCGTCGGGACTTTCGAGCCGTGGGCGCGCGCGAGCTCTCCGACAAAATCTCGCGGCTCCTTGTCCCAGGGGAGCGCGAGCGCCTTGGGCGGGAATTCATGCGGGTTGGGAAGATAGAGAAACGAGGGGAGGAGCAGTCTTTCCTCGACCGTCGAAGGATGGGTGAGCTGGGGGACGGGGAGAATGGGTTGGGCGCGACCGCGGGGCTTGTTTTCCCGAAGGTTGAAGTAGGAGAGCGCGCAGTGCGTGGTCCCCAGATCGATGCCTATCGCATAGGCGCCTACTTTGACGTCCATCAGGAAAGCTCCACTTCGGCGGGGGCGAGCACGGTGGTATCGAGTGCGTCGGGCACTTCCGGCAGCCGGACATCTTGCGTCCGCCAGCCGTGGTGCTTGAGCGAGCCGGAGAAGGGTGGGCTACCGGCCACCTTTCCGACGAGACGAATCCGATTCGCATCAAAGCCTTGCGGAACCGTGACCACCGATCCCTCGGCCGCCACCAACACGGGTTGCAGCGGCACATACAGATCGAGCACCTTGCGGCATCCGGCATGAACGATTCGCGCCGCTGCGCCCACATTGGCATCGGAAGCGGTGGTGATGTCCTCTTCGACAAAATCGAGCAGCCGCCCCTCGCGCTGAAGGAGGGAGAGAACGAAGAGCCCCGAAGCGTGCAATCTGCGCGGGGACGACGGGGTCGGCCCTGGCAGCGTCTCCTGCTTGCTCCCCGGATCGAGGACCGACCGGACGCGCTGTGCAAAATCAGGCTGGAACACAATCCGGAAGAACACCGCCAGTGCCATCCACAGCCTTGCGAGAAAGGAGAGCTTTCGATCGGGAGCGTTTTCCATCCGGTGCAGATAACACGAGGAGCGGATAGGGAATTCGGAACTTCGCGGAAAGGGTGAAGAGCCTTACTGTTGATCAGCAAGGCCCTTCATGGAGGTGGACGGGATCGAACCGACGACCTTCGCATTGCGAACGCGACGCTCTCCCAACTGAGCTACACCCCCACAACACGGGTTTCCGCATGTGAGTCTTTTCCGGGCCGCGCTGGGATAGTCAACGACAAATTTGGTGTCAAGGACCGCGGGATGTCCTACCCGTGGCGCATTTGACTGCCCTTGGGACCGGATGCAATAAAAGAGGTTTCTCCGCCGCGATGCCCAACCCCCCGATTAAGACGTTGAGCCCGGGCGAGCTCGCGAAGCTGGAGCACGCCTTTGCCACCGACCCATCCTCCAATGCGTACCGGCCATTGGCCGAAGCCTATCTCTCGGTAGGCCGCTTCATGGAGGCGATGGTCGTCTCCAAGAAGGGGGTCAAAGCACATCCGAACATCGCCGAGCCGCGGCTTCTGCTCGCGCGCGTCTATCAGCAGCAGGGCAAGGATCGAAAGGCGCTCGAAGAAACCCTGGGAGCGATTCAGGTTGCTCCGACCGACAAGGTCGCCCTGCGCATCGCCGCGGAGTTGCAGCTCAAGCTGGGCGAGTTGGAAGCCGGCCGGGCGAATCTCCTCAAGGCCTACCAGCTCGATTCCCAGGATACCGAGACGCTCGCGATGATGGGCCAGTGGAAGGTGGAGCCTCCTCGCGCCGCCCCTCCGGTGCTCGCCCCGGTTCAGACAACCGCACGCGTCCCGGCTCGAGCGGCGGCCGAGGAGCGCGCCCCGGGACTTCCGCCTCCCGCGCCGCCGGGCCCCCGCCGATCCCCACCGGCACCGGCACAGCGCGGCTCCAATGGCGCCAGCGGCGCCGAGGAACCGAGCCGCCGCGAACGAGTCGGCTCGGCGCGATCGGTCTTGGAAGAAGAGTCCACCTCCGACCGACTGCGGCCGGCCCCCCGAGTGCCGTCGATGAGAAGGACGGTGGCGATCGTTTTGCTGCTCGCGATTCCGCTCGCCGGAGGCAGCTACTTTCTCTGGGGCCGTTGGAAGGCGCAGCGCAACCGGGAAATCAAGAAGAACCTGGCCACCGCCGCCGAGCAGCTGCGCCACGACAGCTACGAGTCCTACAAGCGCGCGTCGATCGCCGCGGACAAGGTGCTGGAGCTCGACCCGGGCTCCACCGCGGCACACGGGTACCTCGCCTACGCCTACGTGGTCCGCTGGGGCGAGCACGGGGGCGGCGACGAGGCGAGAAAGCTCGCCGAAGAGCATCTCGAGGCCGGCAAGCGCGGCGGAGAGGTCAGCTCGCACCTGTACGCGGCGGATGCGCTGTACCAGCACTACTCCGGAAAGGACTCCCAGGGGCTGCACGATCTGGAGCAGCGGATCCGCAGCTTCGACGCGGAAAACAGAAAGAGCTCCCTGATGTACCTGACGCTGGCGCTGATCCAGATGAACTCGGGCGATCTGGAGCATGCCCGGGAGAGTCTGGACACCGCGCAGGCCCTCGCCCCGGACGATGCCCGCATCTACGCGGCGCTGGGAACCCTCAATCGGCGACGGGGTCAAGACAATGAGGCGGCGAAGAGCTTCGACTTCGCGCTTCGCTACGAGAAGGACCACCCCGAGGCGCTGCTCGGAAAGGCGCTGCTCATCCTCCAGCAGGATCGCCCCGAGTACACCATCGCGGCGAAGGTGATCCGCAAGCTGATCGAATCGGACCCTCCGCCCTCCCCGCGGCAACTGGCCACCGCGCACCTGGTGCGTTCGCTGCTCATCTCCCGCGTTTCGTCCGAGATGCCGGAATACAAGCCCGAGTCGCAAAGGCAGCTCTCGGAGATTACTGGCGTCCCGGTGGACAGAACGCGAGCTCAGTCCGAGGCGCAAAAGGCGGAGGAGACCGGCTTCGCCCTGGACCGCACCAACCCCGAGCTGCACGTGATCAAGGGCCGACGCCTCCTCTTCGAGCAAAAGACCGATGCGGCGCTGTCCGAAATGCGGCTGGCGATCAAGATGGACCCGACCCGCGCGCACTTCTACGTCGAGCTGGCGCGGGCGCTGATGCAGAAGCCGGGCGGAGAAAAGGACGCCCAGGAGGCGCTGGTCAACGCCCTGAAGACTGTGCACGACAGCCCGAAGCTGCTGGTGATGCTCGGCAACGCCTACCGGCGGCAGGGGAAGCTCGACGATGCCTTGGCCCAGTATTCCCGAGCCCTGAACGATCCCAAGGCGCGCAATCCGGAGGCCCGGTTGGCGATGGGCAGCATCTATCGGGAGCGAAAGGAATATCCGAAGGCGGCGCAGGCGCTGGAGAAGTCGGCGCAGGAGTTCATCGGCCAGCCGGGCAAGCTCGCCGCCGTGTATTCGGAGCTGGGGCGGGTCTACGAAGAGAAGGGCGACCGGGCGAAGGCGGACGAGGTCTTTCAGAAGGCGCTGGCCGCGGACGAAGAGTATTCGCCCGCCTATTACCACTACGCGCGCTTCCTTTCCTCGGACGCTCGTCAGGCGAGCAAGGCGAAGACGACGGCTCAGGAGTACCTCAAGCGCGATCCCCGCGGGGAATTCGCCACCGAAGCGCAGCGGATGGCGCAGTAACCAGCCGTCTTTGCTTTTCGTTCACTCCGTTCCGAAAAAGTTGGTTCGCCCCGCGGCTCTCGAATAAGGATGGGCCATGGTCGTGATCGTCGCCATTGCGGGTCTGGCCCTGGGCTTCATCGTCATCCTGCTCATCTCCCTCACCGCGCCGCGGGAAGCGGAATCGTCCGAGGCCGATGGGGCCGGCCGGAACCTGGCGCATGGCTGGATATCGCGCCTCAGCGCCGATCAGTTGGCGCGGCTGCTCACGATGCTCTTCAGCGAGCTCAAGTATGAAGTAGAGGACACTCGCATCGGAGATGGCGTCGTGGATCTCCTGGCGGTGAATCCGACGCCGATCAGCGGGGGCCGGATCTACATTCGAGGCATCGCCCATCCCCCGCTGGGGATCGTCGGCGAGGATGAAGTGCGCGGCGCTCTGGACACCTCGCGAGCGGAGATGGCGGGCAAGGCCCTGATCGCCACCGGAGGGGTCTTCTCCCCGGAAGCACGGGCGGCTGCCGAGGGAGTGCCTCTTGAGCTTCTGGACGGAGCCACCTTGATGTCGCTCATCAAGAAACACTTGCCTCCGATCGCAGTGGCGCGGCGGGTCTGACGTTGACAGCTCACCGGGGTGATCTCTAAGGTGCGCCCCGCGTTTTAAGACTCAGCGCTGCTTGGCACGGTTCGCCTTGCTGCTGACCCATTTCAAAAGGAGCATGACACGATGAAAACCCAAAGATTTACCGTCTCGATTGCCGGCGCGATGCTGCTTGTCTCCGGACTTGCATTTGGCGCCGGAAGCATCGAAGGCACCGCCCTCTTCAGCGGAACGGCGCCCAAGCCGCAAAAGCTCAATCGCAAGTCCGATCCCATCTGCGCGAAGAAGGATTTCAACGATGAGTCGATCGTCCTTGGCAAGAGCGGCAAGGAGCTGCAGAACGTGCTGGTGCGGGTAAAGGACGGGCCTGCCGGAAAAGTACCGACCGAGCCGGTCACGGTCGACCAGAAGGACTGCATGTACCGTCCGCGTGTACAGGGCGCGGTGGTCGGACAGAAGATCCAGGTGAAGAACGACGACGGCACACTTCACAACGTCCACAGCTATGAGGGGACCAAGACGCTCTTCAACCAGGCGCAGCCGCCCGGTTCCGCGCCGATCGAGAAGCCGCTTCCCAAAGTCGACGACCTGGTCAAGCTCAAGTGCGACGTCCATCCCTGGATGGCGGGCTTCGTCGTCCTCAACAAGAATCCCTACTTCGCGGTGACCAAGGAAGACGGAACCTTCACGATCAAGGACGTCCCCGCCGGGACCTACACCATCGAGGCTTGGCACGAGAAGCTCGGCACCAAGACCCAGCAAGTGACGGTGACCGAAGGAAAGCCGGCGGTCGCCAAGTTCGATTTCTCGGACAAGAAGTCCTAGAGCCGCAAGGGGAGGGTGTCGTTTCCTCTTGCGCGAGTCAGACTTGAAGTAGATGCGGCCCTCCGGGATATTGGGAGGGCCGTTCCTTTAGGAGCGTTTCGCCACCCATGGGCGTTCATCGTTTCGCCGTCGCCACCGCGCTCGCCACGTTCTGCCTGCTCATCGCCGGCGGTCTGGTGAGCACCACCGAATCGGGCCTCGCCTGTCCTGATTGGCCGCTCTGCGAGGGCAAGCTGATTCCGAAGATGATCGACGGAAAGCAGTTCGAGCACACCCATCGGCTGGTCGCCTCCGCGGTGGCGGCGATGACCTTCGTCTTGTGCGCGATGCTTTTCCGGAAAAGACGGGAGGATCGAGCGCTGACGCGCCTGGGCGCCTTCGCCGCGGCGCTGGTGGTGGTTCAGGCGCTCCTCGGGGCTCTGACCGTCAAGCTGGCCCTTCCCGCCTGGGTCTCATCCCTCCATCAGGCGACGGCGATGGCTTTCTTCAGCCTCATGATTTCCCTCGCCTTTCTCACCCGGCAGAGGATGCCCGATTTCGCTCCGTCGCCGATCGACCCCGACGCGCGGGCGCGGCTTCGGCGCTGGATATTTCCGGTGATCGCCATCACCTATCTGCAAGTTTGCGCCGGAGCGGTGATGCGGCACACCCGCAGCGGCCTAGCGTGCGGATTTGAATTCCCCTTGTGCCTGGGCAAGCTCTGGCCAATGGATGCGCCTCTGT
>WNFG01001277.1_pt1 | contig 21214 bp, 19 predicted proteins | sample 5400431 | NCBI WGS metagenome assembly WNFG01 (sample SAMN13153346, study PRJNA577476) | soil metagenome | isolation source: 120 cm saprolite under Douglas fir tree site 2 hole 3 replicate 2 | place: USA:California | collected 2015-04-18 | reverse complement strand
TATACGCTTTCTTGTCCTTCTTCGAGATGCGCGGCACGTCGAACGGACACCCGGTCACGCAGTAGCCGCAGCCGATGCAATTCTCTTCTTGGAAATCGACGATGCCGTTGGCGTACTGCACGATCGCGCCCGGCGACGGGCAGGCCTTGAGACAGCCGGGATCTTCGCAGTGCATGCAGCCGTCCTTGCGGATCAGCCATTCCAGGTCGCCCTTGGGATTTTCGTACTCGGCGAAACGCATCAGGGTCCACGAGTGCTCGCTCAAATCGTGCGGGTTGTCGTAGTGACCGGTGCAGGTGCCGATATCGTCGCGCAGGTCATTCCATTCCATGCAGGCGACCTGGCAGGCCTTGCAGCCGATGCACTTGGTCGTGTCGATGAGCTTCGCCACCTGACCCGTATGTGCCCCGCGTATTTCGGGTTCCGGCAGAGTGGTCGCCGAGCGGCGGACGATGTCGAGTGATTGCAAGGGCATGTCGGTCCTCCTAGGCCTTCTCGACCTTGACCAGGAACGCCTTGAATTCCGGCGTCTGCGAATTCGCGTCGCCGACCGAGGGCGTCAGCGTGTTGATCAAGAATCCGGGCTTGGCCACACCCATGAAGCCCCAATGGATCGGCATACCGACCGTGTGCAGGACTTTGCCGTCGACGGTCAGGGCCCGGATGCGCTTGGTCACCATCGCCACCGCCTTGATGTAGCCGCGGTTCGAGCTGACCTTGACGCGCTCGCCGTTGGCGATGCCGATTTCCTTGGCCAGCGCTTCGCCGATTTCGACGAACTGCTGTGGCTGGAGGATCGAGCTCAGGCGGGTATGCTTGGTCCAATAGTGGAAGTGCTCGGTGAGGCGGTAGGTGGTGCAGACGATCGGATATTGATCGGCCGTGCCCAAGGAATCCTTGTCGGAGTGGAAGATCAGGGCGGCCGGATTCGAGGTGACTTTCGGGTGTAGCGGATTCGCAATCGGCGCTTCTACCGCCTCGTAGTGTTCAGGAAGGGGACCGTCCGCCAGCGCCGGCGCGTACAGCCGGCCGACGCCCTCGGGGAGCATGATGAACGCGCCGAACGTTCCCGGAGGCGCATCCGGTTTCATATCGGGAACGTCGCCGGTCCATTTCGTACCGTCCCAGCGAATCCCGACGCGGGACGGGTCCCATGGCTGGCCCTGCTCATCCGCCGATGCGCGGTTGTACATGACGCGCCGGTTGGCCGGCCACGAAAAGGCCCAGTTGTGGTACATGCCGAGGCCGCTCGGATCGTCGGCGGTGTTGCGGCGCTGGGCGTTGTTGCCGGCCTCGGTATAGACGCCGGAGTGCAGCCAGTTGCCGCACATGGTCGAGCCGTCGTCCTGAAGCTGGCCGAATCCGTCGACCTGTTGTCCTGCCGTCCTGACGATCTTCGTGGGATCCTTCGGGTCTTTGATGTCGGCCAGTGCTTTGCCATTCATCTCTTTCAAGACTTCGGAGAGGTCAGGATTGGCGGGATTCGAGTACGGCCAGATCACATTGAGGACGGCCTCGGCAACGGGACCGCCTTCCGTGCGATAGAGGTTCTGCACGGCCAGGAAGATGCGGGACAGAATCTCCTGATCGCTCTTGGCCTGCCCCGGTGGATCGAGCGCCTTCCACTTCCATTGCAGCCACCGCGCGGAGTTGGTGAACGTGCCGTCCTTTTCTGCGAAGTTCGCGGCGGGGAGGAGGAACACTTCGGTCTGAATCTGTTCCGCCGGCGCGCCGCCGTACTCCTGGGGCGCCTTCCAGAAGCCGGCCGTTTCCGTCTCCGCGTTTTCGACGACGACCGCCCATTTCAGCTTCGAAAGGGCGGCGATCATCTTCTTCGAGTTCGGCCCGAGAGCGACCGGATTCATCCCGAAGGTGATGAACCCTTCAGGCCCAGGCTCCTTGCCGCCTGCGCGCATGGAAGAGCCGCGGTACATATCGTCGTAGATGTACATCCACGAATAATTGCCGTCGACTTTCGGCAGCCATCCGTAGCCCCAGTCGTTGTCTTTCGTCGCGGCGTTTCCGTAGGCCGCCTTGAGCAGCGAGACCATGAATTTCGGCGTGTTGACCCAATAATTCATCGACGGCCACGCCTGCTTATTGAGAGGCTGCGGAACCGTGGCCGTGTAGTACTGCTCGAGCGTCTGTTGGTCGCCAGTCGGCGTCTTGAGATATCCGGGGAGGATCTCGAAGGTGCCGGCGGTGTCGGTGGCTCCCTGGATGTTCGAGTGGCCACGGAAGGCATTGACGCCGCCGCCCGGCCGCCCGACATTGCCGAGAAGGAGCTGCAGCATGGCCGCGGCGCGGATCATCTGCACGGCGGTTGAATGCTGCGTCCAGCCGAGGGCGTAGGTGACCGTGCCGGCGCGCTGCGCGTTGCCGGTGGACGTCACGATCTCGGCGACCTTGAGGAACTTCTCGCGCGGCGTACCGCAGATGCGCTCGACCATTTCCGGCGTGTAGCGGGCCACGTGTTGCTTGAGGAGCTGCAGCACGCACCGCGGATTCTGCATCGTCGGATCGAGGCCGTAGGCAGTGGTCTTCGGATCGGCCTCATAGCCCCAACTGTCCTTGGCGTACTGCTTCTTCTGCTCATCCCATCCGGAGAAGAGGCCGTCGTGGAACGCGAAGTCGCTCTTGACGAGGTACGGAGCGTTGGTGTGGATCCGGACGTAGTCCTGATGGTAACGGCCGGTTTCGAGCGCATAACGGATCAGGCCGAGGAGAAAGGCGATGTCGGTCCCCGGACGAAGCGGTGCATAGAAGTCGGCCACGGCGGCGGTCCGGGTGAAACGGGGATCGACGGCCACCAGCTTCGCGCCGCGATTCTTCTTCGCCTCCATGAACCACTTGAAGCCGACGGGGTGGTTCTCCGCCGGGTTGCCGCCCATGGCAAGAATGACATCCGCGTTCTTGATGTCGACCCAGCCATTGGTCATGGCCCCGCGACCGAAAGTGGTGGCCAAACTGGCCACCGTGGGGCCATGTCAAACCCGGGCTTGGGTGTCCCTGTACGGCACGCCGAACGCGGTGATGGCCTTCCACTGCAGGAAATTGAATTCATTCGTGTCAGTGCAGCCGCCGATCATGGCCATCCCGGGATTGCGGTTGACGACCTGCCCCTTGGCGTTGCGAATGACGAAGTTCCGGTCCCGGGTGGTCTTGATATGCCTGGCGATGCGGGTGATGGCATCATTCCAACTGATCGCTTCCCACTGATTGGAGCCCGGGCGGCGCACTTTCGGTGTCAGAAGACGGTCTTTGTTGGTGATGTCGTCTTTGAGCGTGATCCCCTTCGGGCAGAGCGTTCCGCGGCTGATGGGATGATCGGGATCCCCCTCGACGTGCACCACGGCGGGGATGGCGTTCTTCGATCGGTCGCCCAGCGTGTGGATGATCACGCCGCACGACACCGCGCAATAGGGACAGGTGCTGCGGGTCTCGATCGTGCGGGAGATCTTGAAGGCCCGCATTTCCGCCTGTGCTTTCGACAGGTCGAATCCGAGCGCGATCGCTCCGCCAATCGTCGTCGCTTTCAAGAAACTGCGGCGGGAGAGTTCCACGAGCACCTCCGTCGTCAAAGCCGTCGAGCCAGGGGGGCGGCGAAATGTGGAATGCATATCGTGAGCCTGACGAGTCGTAGCGTCAGGCGGCGTAACCGAAGAGGGTCACCCGGCCGCGGAGGCGCGTGCCGGAGAACGATCGGAAACTTTGCCGGTCATCATCAACGATCGCGCGATAAAGTAAGCGCTCCCCGTCGAGAGCTCCCGTGTCATTCATGAGGTGAGTTGATGCAAAAGATTGACGTCGATCCACGCTCCGTCGTGCTCATTCGACTGCTGGTCGGGTGGGTGTTCCTGGCGGAGGGTATCCTCAAGTTCACGCGTCCCGAGGCGCTCGGGATCGGCCGGTTTGCGAAGATCGGCTTCGTCTCGCCCGGTCTCCTGGCCTCATTCGACGGTTGGGTGGAGATCATCTGCGGGGCGTTGATCCTGGTGGGGTTCTTCACACGGCTGGCAAGCGTGCCGCTTCTCATCGACATCATCGTGGCGATCGTCACCACCAAACTCCCGATCCTGCTCGGTCACGGTTTCTGGGGCTTCGCCGATCCAACCACAAAGCCCTTCGGCTGGGGAACGATGCTGCACGAGGGGCGTACCGACGTTTCCATGCTCCTGGGGCTCGTGTTCCTGCTCATCGTAGGGGCCGGCCGATGGTCGGTCGACTCAGCCATCATCGAGCGGCGCTGAGGCAGTGTCATCGTCCAAGGCGGACGAGCACGATGCCACGGCGGATCTCGGTAACCTGCGACGGGACATCCACGAAGCGGCGGATCACCTCCAGGTTCGTCGTCGAGTGTCCGCTTAACGGTGTCGTCGTAAAGGAGCCTCCTTCGCCGAGCGCGAGCGGAAGCAGCAGTTGATCGGCGAGTTGTTCGCCGACCGCGGCGGTGCTGTTGATGTAGCGCTTGGTCTGTTTCGCGGCATCGTGCGCCACCTGTTCCGCGCTCACGCCGCGTGCACCGAACGAGGTGAAGACGTCTGTGACGTTCTCCGAGGCAACCGTGATTGAGACAGCATTGCCGGGGCCTGCCGAGCCGGTGAGCGTGTGCGCCTGCCGGCACTCTTCGCCCCATCCCAGCTCCTCGGCCGCGGCATGCGTTTCCCGCTGAGCGATGGTGTAGGCGAGATTGCGACGACCGCGCGCACGCGGCGGCTGACGATCTCACCCCGCTCCTCGATGTGCAGCGGGCCAAGTCGGCGGAGCGGCGTGATGCGAACGCGGATCTCGCCCCCGCCGGCCGGATAGAAACCGGGGCGCACCAGTTCGAGCTCGACGCCGGCTCCCATCCGCCGCAGCAGGGGGATGAACGCGTTTTCGAGGAACTCGAATGGCGGCGCATGGGGGTTATGCGTGCCGCCTTCGATGGCGAGGGTGGACGGCTCGGCCGCAATCGCCAGCGGCAGGAGAATCGTCTGCAGCACGAGGGTCGTCGAACCGGCGGTGCCGATGGCGAAGCGATAGTCGCCGGACCGCACGGCGCGGGGCACGAAGGTCAGCGTGGTGGCGCCGAGTTGCGCGCCTTCCACCGCGGCGTCGCTGACCTTCGTGGCGGCATTCACGGCCGTGAGGTGCTGCCGCAGGAGTCCCGGTTTCTCGCGCTTCGCGCGGATGTTCTCGATGCGAAACGGCTTGCCCGTCACCAGAGAGAGGGCGAGCGACGTCCGGAGGACCTGCCCGCCCCCTTCGCCCTGTGATCCGTCGATGACGATCATGCTCATGGCATTGCCCATTCATCCTTTGACGCAGACGATCTGTTTCAGGGTATGCACGACGTCGACGAGATCGCTCTGTGCCTGCATCACCGCGTCGATCGATTTGTACGCGGCCGGCGTCTCGTCGATCACGTCCGCGTCCTTGCGGCACTCGACTCCCTCCGTGGCCCGCACATGATCCTCGATGGTGAACCGGCGCTTGGCCTCGTTGCGCGACATGGCCCGTCCGGCACCGTGGCTGCAGCTCTCGAAACTCTCCGCGTTCCCTTTTCCGCGCACGATAAACGACTTTGCTCCCATGCTTCCCGGGATGATGCCGAGGTCGTTGATTCCGGCGCGCACCGCTCCTTTGCGCGTTACGAAGACGCGCTCACCATAGTGCTCCTCGACCGCGACGTAGTTGTGGTGACAGTTCACCACCTCGGCGTCGGCCGTGAACGGCGGCAGCAGGTCAGCGGCACGAATGGCATCGATGGTCGCGGCCATCATCAGCTCGCGGTTCGTCATCGCGTACGACTGCGCCCAATGGACCGCCTTCACGTATTCGTTGAAGTGATCGGTTCCCTCCGGCAGGTACGCGAGGTCCTGGTCCGGAAGGTTGATCATCCATCGGCGCATGTCCTGCTTGGCCAGCTCGATGAAGAACTGGCCTATGCGGTTGCCGACGCCGCGGGAGCCGCTGTGCAGCACGATCCAGACGTTCTGCGCCTCGTCGAGACAGACCTCGATGAAGTGGTTGCCGGTACCGAGTGTGCCGAGGTGGTTGGCATCGTTGCCTCGTCCAAGGCGCGGATGCTTCTCCACGATCTCGCCATATTTCGGCGCCAGGTTCGCCCACGCTTCCGCATTTCGCTGCGGCGGCTGGCGCCAGGCACCGCGGTCGTTCCGGCCGCCGTTGTCGGTACGGCCATGCGGAACGGCCGATTCGATGGCCGAGCGCAGAGCGTGCAGATCGTCGGGGAGATCGCGCGCGTTGAGCGACGTGCGCACGGCCATCATGCCGCAGCCGATGTCGACGCCGACGGCGGCGGGGATGATCGCCTTCCTGGTCGGGATCACACTCCCGACCGTCGCTCCCTTGCCGAGGTGCACGTCGGGCATGACGGCGATCCAGCGGTAGATGAACGGAAGCGAGGCGATGTTGAGAAGCTGCTGCTTCGCCGCATCCTCCACCGGCACGCCGCGCGTCCACGCCTTGATCGGGGCGCCGTGCCCGGCGGAGAAGACTTCGCACGAATGATTGGCCATGACAGATCCTTTGGCGACAAAAACGACTTGAGCTCACGCGGAGACGCGGAGCCGCTGAGGAGATGACGAGGAACTTCTTTCTCCGCGCACTCCGCGCCTCCGCGTGAGCCTTCAGCCCGGAAGCCCACGCCAGTGTATGGGTTCAGCCCTGGACACTGAATTCCGGGTACCTGGTTACGTAGTAGTTTGCAGGTTCATTCGCTATTCGCGAATTGCGAATTGCGAATGATACAATCCCCATCACATGGAGAGTCTTAAGCCCCAGGATGTGCTCGTCGTACTCAAGCTTTGTGCGGTTGCGGCAACCGCTAAGTCGAATGCCGCGAAGTCATCTCCTCTCGCTATGGCGACGCTCGGGATTCAACTTGGGCTAAGTGCTTCCGAAGTCCATGCAGCCGTTCGACGCGCGCGCCTATCGGGGCTGCTTCACCATGAGCCCTCTCGCCCGAAGCGACTTCTTGCAGGCTCAGACGCTCATGTCTTCCGATTCAGACCGCTCCGGTCGGAACGGCTCAATGCCGCGTCCATTCATGAGTTCCTCGTTCACGGCTTGAAATACGTCTTCCCCGCACAGCGAGGCGAGTTTACGCGTGGACTGCCAACGTCCTATGCCGCCTCGCCCCTGAGCGCATTGATTACGAAAGGGCACGACCCCATCCCCGTCTGGCCGTTTGCGGAGGGAACCGCGCGTGGAGTCGCTTTCGAACCGTTGTATCGCACGGTTCCGTTTGCGGCTTTGCACGATCCCGTTCTTTACGAGTTCCTTGCGATCGCAGACGCCCTCAGGGAAGGTCGCGTGCGCGAGCGAAAAATTGCCGAAGCGCAACTCCGCAAACGACTCGAGAAGATCCATGTGGGATGAGAATCGCGATCTGCTGATTCGCGGTGCCCGGGCTCTTCGGGATCTCCGGGAAGAGCTCGTCTTCGTAGGCGGCTGTACCACCGGTTTGCTGATCAGCGATCCGGCGGCCTCCGACGTTCGGCCGACACGCGATGTAGACGTCATCGCCGAAATCGTTTCTCGATCCGCGTACTACGCGCTGTCTAAACGTCTCCGCTCTCTTGGATTTCGAGAAGACGCGGAGGTGATCTGTCGGTGGCAGCACAGCGATGAAATTACCTTGGATGTAATGCCGACCGATCCGAACATCCTCGGGTTTTCGAATCCCTGGTATTCAGGTGCGATCGCAACTGCGACGGATCAGGAGTTGGAGCAGGATCTCATCATCCGTGTAGTGACACCGCCGTACTTCTGCGCGACTAGGAGCCTTCGCGGCAGACCGATAGAGCGAAGATGGTGGCCGAGCCTTGGGCAACCAGCGCAGCCGGCCGTGCAGGCCTAGTCACTACTTCCCCGCCGCCCTCCGCCTTGGTGTCGTCGTCATCGACGCCTTCCAGAACTTCAGCATCGACCGCAGCGCCTCGGGAGAATTCTGCGGAGCGATGCCGCCGAGCTGGTCATGTGAGTTAACGCCGTGGCAGGCGCTGCAGACACGCACCTCGCCGGGCTGGAAGGTCAGCCAGTAGCGCTCGCGGACGACGGGCGTGCCGGTGCCGTCGGTCAGTTGCCAGCTCATGGCGCGACGGGCGGGGACGAGGGCGGCCATGGAGCCGTCGGCGGCGATCTGGACGCTGCCGGCTGGGCCGGTGGTCGGCGGATTCTTCACGGCGGCGTCGTGCATGGTGCGGGCGAGCACGCGGCGCCCGGCTTTCGGCGATGTCGTGCCGCCGAGGCCGCGGAGCTGGTCGGCCTGGAAAAGCTGGAGATGGGCGATGTCGTAGACCTTGCCGCTGCCGGTGGCCTTCTGCGTGCTGCTCCCCGCGATATGGAGGTTGTACGGTTGCTGCTTGTCGGCGGCGTCGCGCGAGGTGACGTTGCGGCTGACGATCAACGCCAGACCGCGGGCGGCGAGGTTGGCGCGGAATGCGGCCGGATCGACGCCCTCGTCGCGGAAGATCTTCGCCTCCGGCTCCTCGAGCGCCGTCGTGCGGAGCGCGGGACGCGGACGCGCGCGGACCTCCACCGGATTCAGCTCCCACATCGTGCCCGACCACGTCACCAACTCGTCAGGATCCCAGTACGAGACGCTACCCTGAATGCCGGACGTCAGCAGCGCGCCCGGTACGTAGACGCCGTTCTGCAACATCATCGTCCGGAGGCGAAACGCGTAGCGCGATGTCGGAGCGGGGCCCGTCCCGTCGTTGCTGTCCCCTCGGAGCTCGCTCGTGTGCACGGCCAGCAGCGTGCCGTCCGCGAGAGGGAGAGGATCGCGATAGTGTCCCGACGCATCCGCGGGCGCTGTGCCGTCGATGACATCGCGCGTCGAGCGTGGCGTGATGTAGGTGACGACGATCTTGTCGGCCGGCAGCCCCGGCTCCGCGCCGAAGCGGACGATCTGCCCGGAGCCGTGCGTCTGGAACTCCGGCGCGTCGACGGCGAAGTAGACGCCGGGATGCGACGGGTCCTCGTGCAATTGCAGGAGGTTCTCGACCTCGTTCGGATTGGTCCGGCTGCTCGAAGCGGCGATGAATTCGCGCACGCCGCTGTCGCCGTTCATGCTTTTGTCGAAATAGCTATGCAGCTCGTGCCGGCCGACGTGATTCATCGTCTCTTCCGACGTGCCGTCTTCATTGATCTCCCACGGAAAGAAGTGATTGATGCTGTTGCCCTGCAGATTCGTGCCGGCCAGAAGATCGGTGCGCGCGCTGCGCGGCTCCGGGAAGATCTCCACGCCCTCGGCGCGCGCCGCGCCCACCGACTCGTCGGCGTAGTCGAATGTCCCGTACGTCCCACCCTCGGTGGCATCGGTGTCGGCCTGCTGATCGCGCTGCAGGTGATCCCAGCGCGTGAAGATCACCCGGCCGAAGCTGTCGATCGACGGCGAGAAGAGACCGGAAGGCGTGTGATTGAGCATACGCAGATCGCCCGTAGCCGGATCGAGGCTCCAGAGTCCCGTGACCGTCGGCGCCTCCTCGTACTCATCGAGCTGCGGATAGAGGTGGCGTTCACCGCTGCGCGGCCGATCCGAGGTGAAGAGGATGCGATCGTCAGTGCCGTAGAACGGGCTGACGTTGTTGTAGCCTGCCGGTTGATTGGCAATCTTCCTGATGACCGGCGTGTCGGTCTCGCCGAGTCCGTTGATCTCGTAGATCTGCCAGGCGTAGTCCTCCCACAGGTACTGCTGTTTCGGCGCGCCGATGACCATGCTGAACAGCGCCTTGGTGCCGCTCCAGTGCACGGACGGCTCGCGCACCGCGATCGCGTTCGCCCCCTGCATTCCGCTCGCGCCAAAGCCCGCCCCGCGCGTGAGGTTCTTCGTCGTGCCGTCGGGATAACGGATCCAGAGGTCGCCGCCTCGCGGCGCCTGCTGAACGGAGGGGATCTGATTGCCGAAGGTCGAGGCGACGGTGGTGAAGTCGCCGGGCACCGGCACCTGGGTGACGAAAAGAATCGGATTCGAGAGCACCGCGGCCAGCAGGAGGCTTTTCATGGCGCAGTTATTATGTGCCTCGAACGGTGAGGATTACGTGCGCCCGGTCACGATCTGGCGAGCCTCCGCCACCGTCACGTCGCGGTTGTACACCGCCGCATTCGGCTGCTGCTTGTGGCTGTCGTGAAGGGATCCGAGGTCGTAGGGGCCGAAGCCGATGTCTTCGATCAGCTTCGAGACGACGCCTTTGGCCTCCGAATCGTCGCCGGAGATGAAGATGGCGCGGCGCTAGTCAATGAGCGCGGTCTTGTTGCCTTTGCTCTTCAGGTGCTCGGACCAGATCGTGTTGAAGGCTTTGACGACGCGAAGCCGCTCGCGAAGAGTCTCGGGGCCGCGGGAGTTGCTGATGGCGACGTTGTGTCCGGCCTCGATGAAGAGAGGGGCCGCCGTTCCGCCGATGTTGCCTGCGCCGATGATGCCGATGTTCATCTCCGACTCCTTCGCTTGCGGGAAACCGGTCTGTGCAACAAAACGGCCACCCTCGCGGGCATGATTGGGCGCAGGGTTTCTTGCTTTACGTGCGTAACCCGCCTCATACTCGGAGACACATGGCTGACGATCTGACACCGCCCGGCGACTCGAATACGCCGCCTCCGCTTCCCTGCGCCGAGCCGCTTGCTCGCCGCAGGCCGGGGCGGGAGGCGTTCGCGGAGGTTTACGAGAGCAATGTGCGCCTGATGCGGCTGATTGCCGTGCGCGACTTCCGTGTTCCATTCGCGGACGCCGAGGCGATCGTGCACGACATCTTCATGCACTACTTAAGCAACCCCGGCGTGGTGCGCGGTGAGTTGAAACCGTACTTTCGAGGGGCGGTGAGGAACGAGTGCCTCGAATACTGGCGGAAGCAGCAGCGTGAGCAGGCGGTCTTTTGCGATGTCGACGAAGAACACGAAGCCTCGGCCGACGAAGCGCTGCTGTCCGACACCATCGCCATTCGGCTGGCGATGGCGGAGACGCTGGCCCGGCTACGGCCGCGATGCCGCGCTGCCCTGCGCAGCTTTTACTATGAAGGGAACTCGATGCGCGATGTGGCCGCGGAGCTCGACGTCGCGCCGCTTTACGTTCGGCAACTTCTTCACCATTGCCGCAAGTCGGCGCGCGTCATCTTCGAGTCGATCACGCGGGTCACGTCCTGAGTCACATCGAAAGCGTATCGTCCTCGTTGCTGCCCGGCTCCGTCACTTCCTCGAATAGCCCGCCACCCCGATCACGCGGAGCGGGAACGAAAACGGCCACCCTCGCGGGTGGCCGTTTGCATTGAACCGATGGAAAAAGCGAACGGCTAATCCTTGATAGCCCTGTCTAACGCTTTGTTGACGTAATCGGGAAACTCATCTTCGCCTGCAGGCTCGGGCGGGACGAAGGTTGAAGCGAGAACCCCCTGCCCACCTTGTGGCAATGGAGCGGGGGCGGGTGACGGAGCCGGTGTCGCCAATGATTTCGGCTTGCGGTGATTGATGACCTTCTTCACCGCGCGCGACATCTCGGCCACATACGGATGGAGAGCGGTGGCATCGGGACGCCTGGCGTAGGACTTGGCCCACGTGTAGACGTCGAGAGCCTGCGCGCCCGCCTCGGCCAGGCCGTTGTTGACGGTGAACTGCAGCCCGTCGGTAAGCGCGGCGAGGCGCTGGATCACCGGTTGAAAGGCGTTCTGCCTGCGGATGGCCATCTGGTTTGCTTCGACGTCGAACATGTTCCGCTGGGCGGCCGGGGCGAATGACGTGGTCGTGGCGATGGTCGGCACGACAAGGTCGGGAGCGAAGCGGGCGATCGCCGCCACGCGGCGGATATCACTCGGATCGTGATGCTGGAAGTTGGGGATCTGTGCCTGGAACTGATCGATCATGGCGATGAACGACACCGCGAGATCCTCGGGTGTGACCTGGGGTGGGGGGGTGGATGGATCGCCCGAGGCCGCCACGCCGCCGCGGGAAACCTGGTTGACGCTCTTGCCCGTAGCCGGGGGATGAGCGCCACGTTTGTCGATGGGCGCGGTGCCATGAACGCGCCTTCCGGAGGTTTGAGGAGCTCTGCTGCGTTTACTACTCGTCTTGTTGTCCATTCTCATCTCCTTTAACCACGCGCGTGGACACGCGCATGAGTTGGGACTCCGCCACTTCTACTCGGATGTGCTGACCGCCAGCTACGCGCTGCCGGCCCGGAAATATTGGTATTCGTCTGGTATGACGCATCAGCCCGGCAAAAGGTTACGGAATGATGCGGAGTCGCGGCTTCCGGCCACTGGGGTTGCGCGTCGGCCAACGCTCCTTTTGTTACCGTCAACCTTTCAGCGTTGACGACAGCATGCTCGATGTTGACGCCAACAAGTTCCGAGTTGCCGTCAACATAAGGTTATTGACGTCAACGAGTTCCGGGTTGCCGTCAACATGAGTTTGTTGCCGCCAACAGATTCTGAGTTGCCGCCAACAAGCTCGGAGTTGCCATCGACAAGTTCGGAGGTGGCGGCAACAAGTTCGGCGTTGCCGCCGACAAGTTCGGAGTCGCCGTCAACAAGCTCGGAGTTGCCGTCAACAAGTTTGAAGTTGGCGGCAACAAGTCCGGTGTTGCCGTCGACAAAGTCCGGGTTAACGTCAACAAAATTTTGTTGACGCCAACAAAGCGGATGTTGCCGTCAACGGTCTTTTTCTTGCCATCAACAAATTTCGGTTTTCTTGCGTTACGTACGTAAGCCAGTTCATACTCAAACGCATGCCCTCCGATCTGACGCCGCCCGGCGACCCGAATACCTTGCCTCCGCTTCCCTGCGTCGAGCCTGTCGCGTGCCCTTTGCCGGGTCAGGAGACGTTTGCGGAGGTTTACGAAAGCCATGTGCGCCTGATGCGGCTGATTGCCGTGCGCGACTTCCGCGTTCCATTCGCCGACGCCGAGTCCATCGTGCACGACATCTTCATGCACTATTTCAGCAACCCCGGTGTCGTGCGGGGGGAGTTGAAACCCTACTTTCGAGGGGCTGTGAGGAACGAATGCCTCGAATACTGGCGGAAGCGGCAGCGCGAGCAGACGGTCTTTTGCGATGTCGATGTGGAGAGTGAAAGCGCGGCCGATGAAACGCTGATGTCCGACACCATCGCCGTTCGGCTGGCGATGGCGGAGACGCTGGCCCGGCTGCGGCCGCGGTGCCGCGATGCCCTGCGCTGCTTTCACTATGAAGGGAAGTCGATGCGCGATGTGGCCGCGGAGCTCGACGTCGCGCCGCTTTACGTCCGGCAGCTTCTTCATCATTGCCGCAAGGCGGCGCGCGTCATCTTCGAGTCGATCCGTTTCGCCGCGGTAACCGCTGTCGTTGCGGTCATCGTCGTCCAACCGGTTCTCGCCGCGGCGAAAACACCGCAGAGCGGCAGTAGCCTTGGATCTCTGATCCGGAAGATCATTCGGGCACTCGATACGATCGATATCCGGCTTCCGCCTGGATGAGGCTCCCATTCGTGGCCCAATTTCCGACCCGCCGTCGGATCTGTTTGAAAAGTTTTCACCTCCGCGGGTAGGGAAATCTCCGTCCCGTGCACTCTCTTGCCAGTGACGCCGGTCCGTCTCCTGCCCGGCGTCCGGAAAGAGGGACGCGATGCCGCGACGCCGAGGACGACCCAGGCAGTCCGAAAGGAACAGCTTCAGCCTCGAAGATGAGCGTGCCTGGTACCGGCGCGGTGTCGAGGCCTATCTCGACGCCAGCTATCGCTCCCGCTCGCGCGCCTCGGCATCGGAGTTCGCCCAGCAGTTTGGTCTCGCTCCGGCCACGCTGACCCGAACGTTCAAGCGCCTCTTCGGCAAGACCCCTCTCCAGTACTTCCGCTCGCAGCAACTGGCCTATGCCGCGAAACTCCTGCGCCGTACGGCGCAGCCGCTCGACGATATCGCCGCCATCACCGGCCTCGGCTCGCGCACGACCTTCTACCGCCTCTTCGTCAAACAGTTCGGAATGACACCCGAAGAGTATCGGTGGACGTAACGACAGCAGCCCCAAAAGGTCAAAAAACGTGACTGGCAACGATCGGAGTCATGGCCTATCTTGGCGTTATCCCATCACGCAATCCTCATGCGCACCTCTCGTCCACTGCAGGAGCTGGCATCGTCCTTCGAACAGAGCGGCGGCGCCTCATTCCACAACGTGGTCGTCGATGCCCTTGCGCGCATTCTGCTGGAGGCGGACGACGCTCTGACGCTCCTGGATCAGGAAGAAGCGAATCAGTTTCTATGGCTGGAACCGCATCTGCGCAAAGTATTCGATGAGATCAACACCGTGATGTTCCGATTGACGGAGTAGAACGATTGAACACCACAGCACGCACGAGATCAGCACCGGAGTGGATTGGGTCCGCTCCCTGCGCTGGCTTTATTACCTCAGAGACAGGAGAGAGAAACCAAATGCGAACACCATTAGCAATGTCGCCTCGGCGTGAGGTGGTCGTCGCTGACTTAGCAAGGTGCCGACTAACTCTTGACCGATAGACAGATCCTGCTTGACAAATGTTGGAATTAGGTCCCTAATCACGCCGTCCCGGAAATAAGCAAGGAGGAATCAGTGAAAAAAGTGTGTTTGGTTCTCGCAACGTTAATGGCTGCTGTGCTCTTCACGTTAAGTTTGGCTGGGCAAGAAGTCCTCAACAAGGATTATGGTTTCGACACCGGAGCAGGAACTACATCTCGTACAGTGTGTGGTGGGTCGTGGAACTTTGACACTCGAACGGGAGGCCTTTATTGCCAGTCACCCGATCCCGGCGCTATGGGAAGCACACATTGTTGGGTGGACAAGTATCCGGACGCAGAGTATTGCACCGACGGCGGAGACAGTTGCTGTATAGACTGAGAAGCCCGTCGCCGGATAGCGCAAAGCGGACCGTTTGAGCTGCTCTATTGCGTGAAAGAGCCTAGCGAAGGTGTTCACTACTGTGGGATGTCATGATTAAAAGAATATCCTTCGTAACAGCATCGTACTTGCTGCTCGCGTGTGCTAGCCATGGAAGCTCAATCGATATTACCGTAAGGTGTCACGGCGAGCCGAAATGTGACGCCCGAGGGGCGGTTGTCCTTCAGTCCGCTTCGAACAAGTCCGTTGTGCGTCGAGTTAACTTCAATCCATCGAGTTTTATCATCACCGAACAGGAAGGTTCCGAGTGGGATGTGAGCCTGGAGGCGAAAGGCTTCTGGGCACTCCCGCAGCGAGTTGTCTTCCAGGCAGGCGGCGCGCACCAGCAATACGCGATGGATGTCTGGCAGACTGCAACATTGCAAGGTCTGGTGAAGGTCCCAGATCCGCAGCCTCCTACTCCGATTACGGTTAGGGTTGTGGTTTCGTCGCGGCCCGACCCTCGCGCGCCGCCAGAGCTGCCGCGCGAGACATCGTTCGACTGCTCGACAGAGAACACCGGCCAATGGAGATGCACTCTACCGGCGACGTACCTCGACATTGCGATTCGCGTAGATGGATACGCGCCTTATCACAAGTGGGACGTGAAGTTACCCGTTGCTGGTGTGATAGACCTGGGAACAGTCAAACTCTTAAGAGGGGCGTCGCTTCTCGTATGGCTGGAGAGTAACTTCGCTAAACGCGTCCAGGTTCCGGTTCATGCCCTGATACGGCATGAGTCCGCGCCTGCGGTATCAGCTGCGGCGATCCGCCTTGGTGTCCCTGTAGCGGAGGGTATATTCACAAAGAAAGGTGTCGTCCAACTAACACCGCTTGCGCCTGGCAGGTACGTCCTTGAGACGAAAGCGAAGGGGTATGCGTCAGTTCTAATTCCCGTTCAGCTTTACGCAGGGAAGGAATCGACACCACGGCGGTCAATCGCGTTGGAGCCCGCCCTCAGCGTTCGTTTCCACATCCAACCGCCCGTTGGTCCTGGCGGCATTTGGTGGCGTGTAGAGCTCTGGCGCAGAGTCGAGTCCGGGTCAGGGTCTCTGAATGTCGGCAACGGGGTCGCTTCGCCTCAGGGTATCTTCGACGCAACGGATCAGATCGAGGGACCCGTTCGCGTTTTTCTCAAAGACTCAAAGCAAAACATTCTCGCTAACCGCGATGTCGTAATCACCGCCGGCGCCACTGACTATGCGGTCAATCTCGACGTTAGTAGCGTCTCCGGTAAAGTGACGATAGGCGATTCGTCGGTACCGTCGGCCAAATTACTTTTCGGAGGCAGCGGTGGCGTGGAAAAGGTCAGAACCACGACCGATCTGGACGGGCGTTTCACAGTCAACCTACCACGGCGTGGCAAATGGATCGTTGATGTCGACGCCCCACAGGAAGCAATCGCAACCACCACCGAAATATCGATCGAAAAGGACGATGTGGATATCAAGTTACCATCCACGGAGGTGTCAGGTTGGGTGCTGGATGCCAACGGCAAGCGTCTATCAGCCGTTCCTGTCACCTTGCTCTCGACCGGGCGCCCCATGGTACGAACGAGCGAAGGCGACGGCCTTTTTCGGTTCCGAGCAATCCATGGCGGACCGGTTAATCTCCAGGCTAGAGATCCACGAACGCACGACTACAGCAAACAGATCGAAGTCAACGTTCCGGAGGATGGAAAAGTTGAAAACATCGAGCTTTCCCTGGAAAGTGTCAGAACGATCAAAGGGTTTGTGCGATCGAACGGGGAGGCTGTCGTGGGGGCACGCATTCATGGATACGCAATCCTGGGAGGATCGGCGCGACAGGAACAAGCGACTACAGATCTCGAGGGAGGCTTTGGATTCGATGTGCCCAACTCGGTCAACGATGTCATCATCGTCGTCTGGTCACCTGGCCGTACTTTAGAGACCTTCGACGTATCGACAAACCAGGACCCGATCGCTCTTGAGTTGGCACCCCGCGGCGGCACCCTCAAACTGACATGGACGTCCGGCGAACGACTCGAGATCAAATTTAACGACCAGCTCCTTCCGCTAAACGACCTGTTCGCTTGGGCACGATCACAAGGAGCCAAGCTCGACTACAATGGTGTGCCAGGCGAGATTCCAAACGTCGCGCCCGGCAAATATCGTTTGTGCGCCGCGACTCATTGCCAGGAAGGATTCCTTTCAATTGGCGGTCAACTGACGCTTGACACGACGCGCTGACGATAATTCTTCGGAAGAGTGCGAGGTCGGCGGATGCTCATAAAGCGGATGCTTATGAATGTGCTTATATCAGGGGTGATCGTCGCTGTTGCGCATCCTTTGCTTCTGCCGTTGTTACTCCCGGCGGCGTGGCGCACGCCATATGTTCAGTCGCTGCAAGCGATGCGCTTTCCTGTGGGTGCGGCCCACATGTCGTTCAACATGCGTGGTATCCTGACGTACGTGAGTGCCGTACACGCTGCGGTCGTGTTTCTTGTAATGTATGGCCTCACGAAGGACGCATCTCGGGATGCCAGCATCCGGACTGGAGCGCCGCGAGGATAGATGCGCGAAATCATCGCAATTGCCGGCATTCTCCTTTCCGCCACCTTTGCCTGCGCCGCACTGACGGCATGTGCGACCTCGATACCTGGTACGTATCACTGGGGCACTCCCGAGGAACAAAAGACGCTGATTCTGCGGCCAGATCATACGTTTCGATTTCACATGAACAGTGATATCGGAACCTTCTGGCTCGTAGAAGGCAAGTGGAAGCTGTGGGATCCGACCGTGCCGAATATTGTCGAAACGACAGTCACACAAGTTTTGATTGGCTCTGAGCGTCCGCCCTACTCGCCATGGTGGGGCTTTGGCCTTTGGCGAGTGAATCGTGGATTTGCGGTTCCATGGGACCAGTACCTGGCAAAGGTATCCAACCAAGCGGCTCCACGCGAGCAGCAGCAACATTAGGTCTCGCGTCCGATCTGAAAGAACGCCAAATTGACGCAGTCTCGCCGAATATCACGCCGAACGGGAGACGAAAACGGCCACCCTCGCGGGTGGCCGTTCGTGTTGAATCGCTTACTCCTTACTTACCAGATCCGGACGCGATCCTCTGGCTTGACATACTCCGCGTCCCCCTCTTTCACGCCGAACGCTTCGTACCAGGCGTCGACGTTGCGGAGGGGGGCGAAGGCGCGCACCTGGCCGGGGGAATGCGGGTTGGTGGTGATGAGCTGGCGGAGGGCATCGTCGCGCGTCAGCGTGCGCCACACCTGGGCCCAGCCCAGGAAGACGCGCTGATCGCCGGTGAAGCCGTCGATCACCGGGGCCGGCTGGCCGTGCAGCGAGAGATGGTAGGCGTCCAGGGCCATCAGGATGCCGCCGAGGTCGCCGATGTTCTCGCCCATCGTCAGCTTGCCGATGATGTGGCTGCCGGGGAGCTGCGGGAAGTTGATCGCCTCGTATTGCGCGCCGTACTTCGCGGCCTGCACCTCGAACTTCGCGGCATCTTCCGGAGCCCACCAGTCGCGCAGCATGCCGGTGCCGTCCGACTTGCGGCCCTGATCGTCGAAGCCGTGCGTGATCTCGTGACCGATCACGGCGCCGATGCCGCCGTAGTTCACGGCCATGTCGGCTTTCGGATCGAAGAAGGGCGGCTGCAGAATGGCGGCGGGGAAGACGACCTCATTCTTCGTGGCCTGGTAGTAGGCATTGACCGTCTGCGGGGTCATGCCCCATTCCTTCTTGTCGACCGGCTTGTTGAGGCGGGCCACGTCACGGGCCCACTCGAACTTCGCGGCGCGCTCGGAGTTGCCGACGAGATCGCCCTCGCGGATCTGGAGCTTCGAATAGTCGCGCCACTCCGAGGGATAGCCGATCTTGACGTTGAACCTGGCCAGCTTCTCGATCGCGCGGGCCTTCGTCTCTGGCCCCATCCACTGCACATTCTCTATGCGGCCCTTCATCGCGGCGCGCAGGCCGGCGACGAGCTGCTCCATCTTGGCCTTCGACTCCGGCGGGAAGTACTCGGCGACGTAGGTCCGGCCGATCGCTTCGCCCATCGTCCCCTCGGCGGCGCCGACGGCGCGCTTCCAGCGGGGACGCTGCTCCGTGGTGCCGTTGAGGAACTTCGAGCGGAACTCCCAGTGTGCATCGACGAAACGCTTCGAGAGAAGAGGCGCCGCATCATCGGCGATGTGGAACGCCTGCCATGCCTGGAGCGTCTCCACCGGCGTGTCGGCGAAGATTTTGGCGATCTTCGGAAGTGCGGTGTTCTGCCGGACGACGGCGCGGTCGACCTTGTCGAGTCCCGCTTCCTTGAATGCCACGAGCCACGGGAAGCCAGGAGCGTTCTTCTCCAGATCGGCGATGGTGGTGGGGTTGTATGTCTTATCGCGATTGCGGCTATCGGCGCGCGTCCAGTGCGCCTCGGCGATCTTCGTTTCGAGCGCGACGACGTCCGCCGCGCTCTTTTCCGGATCGGCCCATCCGATGAGCCCCAGCATGTCGGAGACGTACTTCTGGTAGCGCTCCTTCTGCGGCTTGAAGTTGTCGCGCAGATAGAACTCGCGGTCGCCCAGGCCGAGGCCGCTCTGCGTCAGGTAAAGCGTGTTCTTGTCGGGGTTCTTGGCGTCATCGCCGACGCTGGCGCCGAAGAACGAGCTGCCGAAGCCGCGTTCGGCGCCGCCCATCGAACGAGCCATGTCCTCGCGCGTCTTCGCTTTCTTCACGCCGTCGAGATATGGCTGGATCGGTGTGGCGTCGAGCTTCTCCACTGTGGCCTCATCGAGGTAGGTGCGATAGACCACCGCCACCTTTGCCTCGTCGGAGCCGGCCTTCAGACTCTTGTCGGCTGCCCAGCGGTCGAGAAGCGCATGGACGCGCGCCTCGGAGAGATCGCCGAGGACGGCGAAGGCGCCGTAACCGGTCTTGTCGGGCGGGATCTGCGTCGTGGCGGCCCATTTGCCGTTGACGTACTTGAAGAAGTCGTCGCCCGGTTTGACCGAACGATCCATGCCATCCAGATCGACGCCCCACGTGCCGTAGCGCTGGGCCGTGGTTGAAGGAGCAGGTGTGGTCGCCTTCGCGTCTTCGGCGCGCGCGACGTTTGTAAACAGAAAAAGAACGATCACGGAAATCGCGGAGCCAAAACATTTCGAGCGCATAGATTGGATTCCTCTCGGTTGTTCAGACCCCCCAGGACGGGGGAGGGAGACGCGAGAGGATAGCAAAACCGCGCCGCGGCGGCGGTCGCAACTTGGTGACAGCGTTCTCGGCGGTTCCTCCGAGGCGGGCGCGGCTGCCGACTGCTCCATCCGCGTCACCGAGCTCCGCGTCGCGCGTATCATCACGCATACCGCACTCGCTCCCGGGAGGAACACCAATGTGCAGCAGTTGAGTAGAGCTCGCGGAGCAGTTTCGCTCCGTTCCGTCTGCCGCGATCACCGCGGCGGTCATCGTGATCGTCGGCGGTTCCATGGTTCTCGCTGAACGCATCGCCCCGCTTCGCCGTACCGTCGAATCAAAGCTCCGCCGCATCTTTCGCAACCTCTCCACCGGCGGCGTATCCCTGGCCCTCATGTCACTCGTGCAGGCGCCGCTCCTGCAGCCGGTGGCCGCGTGGATCGTGCGCGACCACATCGGCCTGCTGCAACTAGTCCAGTGGCCTCGCTGGCTCGAAACGCTGGTCGGCATCGTTCTGCTCGACTACACGCTCTGGTGGTGGCATTGGGCGAATCATCGCATTCCGTTCTTCTGGCGATTCCATCTCGTGCACCACGTCGACCGCGACCTCGACGCCTCCACGGCGTTGCGTTTTCATTTCGGCGAGTTGGCGCTGTCGATCCCCGTACGCGCGGCGCAGATGGTTCTCATCGGAGTCGATCCGCAGACCCTTTGGCTGTGGCAGACGATCCTCTTCGCATCGATCCTGTTTCACCACGCCAACGTACGGTTGCCGCTCCGCGCCGAGCGTCTGCTGGTCAGGCTGATCGTCACGCCGCGGATGCACGGCATTCATCACTCCGACCGGCTCGACGAGACGAACACGAACTGGTCGAGTTTGCTCTCGTGGTGGGACTACCTGCACGGAACGATCCTGCTCAACGTGCCGCAGGCGGCGATCACGATCGGCGTTCCGGCGTACGCCGCGCCGTCGGACGTAACGATCGGAAAGATCCTTCTCCTGCCGTTCCGACGGCAGCGTCGCGACTTTCATTTGCCCGATGGACGGCTCGCAGTGCGTGAGAACGGTACTGCTCGTTCGGAGGGTTCGGCTGTGCCGGTTGCGTGAGACAGGAATCTTTTCGCGGGCATAGCCGTCTCATGGAACGAATAGTGCTCGTCTCCGTGTCGAAGATG
>WNFG01003272.1_pt1 | contig 21218 bp, 16 predicted proteins | sample 5400431 | NCBI WGS metagenome assembly WNFG01 (sample SAMN13153346, study PRJNA577476) | soil metagenome | isolation source: 120 cm saprolite under Douglas fir tree site 2 hole 3 replicate 2 | place: USA:California | collected 2015-04-18 | reverse complement strand
TCAGGGCCAAAATTGAGCGCGGCGTCCGGATTGGAAGTGGTGACGATATTCCAGCCGGCGCGGCCGCCGGAAATGTGATCAAGCGAGGCGAAGCGCCGCGCGATGTGGTAGGGTGCATCGAAAGTGGTCGAGCCGGTGGCAACTAAACCGATGCGTTCGGTCGCCTGGGACAGGGCCGACAACAGCGTGAATGGCTCGAACGACGTCACCGTGTGGCTACGCTTGAGCGCATCGAGCGGCATGTTGAGCACAGCCATATGGTCGGCCATGAAGAATGCATCGAACTTCGCCCGCTCCAGCACCTGGATCGAGTATTTGAGGTGGGCGAAGTTGAAATTCATGTCCGGCCACGCGCCGGGATAGCGCCAGGCGCCGGTGTGGATGCTCGCGGGCCGCATGAACGCACCAAGATGGAGTTGGCGTGACGACGTCATGTCCGTTGTCCTGCTCCGGGAAGTCTAAATGTGGCCTACGAAGCGTGAAGATGAAATCCGTCGCCGCGATGCGAGGCACTGGGGACCAGGTCAAAAAATGACGTAGCCGACGAATGGTGACGTTTGCGATATCGCCACCACCGCCGACGCGTTGTTAGTTCTAGGCCCCCGGATTCCGGCCAAGGTCGGCACGCAGCCTTCGTGAATTGCGCAAGGTGTAGCATCCGGGGTGATGTGCATAGACAAGCTCAACTGCCCTCGCTTTTTGTACGCTGTGCGCGGACAAATGCGCGGTCCGTCGACATGAACCGCGCGAGCATCGACGGCACAAGCTTGACGGGCTCGACTCGCTGACCATGCTCTTGCGCAAAAACCGCGGCGTAGGCGACAAGATCACGATGCACGGTAGCGGGCAGTTCGACGGTGAGCTTGACCGGCCGGTCATCGGGAATGGCGGAAAGCTTCAGCTTCGTCATGGGTCGCTCAACTCTGGTAGGGGCGCGAGTACGAGGTCGCGATTAACGATCACGCGGACCGGAAATCCCGGCCGGATGGTGATGGTCGGCTGGATGTTGAGGTTGCGGCGCACGACCTGCTGGCCGGTCTGGTTGAGGCTGTCAGTGCTGCCACGCCGGAGCGCCGTCACGATGGCGCTGTCATTGTTGGTGGCGCCAAGCTCCGCGCCGACGCCGAGCACGGTCGAGAGCGCCGCTGCCATGGCGAGCCGGCCCCAATGCTGATCGACCTCGTCTTCAAGACCCGAGAAGCCCTGAGTGTCGGCGCCGGGCTGGCGCTCCAATACGATGGAGCGGCCGTTCGGCATGATCAGCCGCGTCCAGACCAGGAGTACACGATCCTGGCCGAAGGAGATCTGGCTGTCATAGATGCCGACGAGCTTCGAGCCTTGCGGGATCAGCAGGAACCTGCCGCTCGGGCTGTCATAGACATTCTCGGTTACCTGCGCGGTGACCTGGCCGGGAAGATCGGACCGAATGCCGGTGATGAGCGCAGCTGGAATCACCGCGCCAGCCTGGACGACGTAACGGGAAGCCGGATTTTCCAGGCGATCGGGGCTGACGGTCTTGCGATCGACAGCGCCGTTCAGGAAGGCCGACTTGCGGTCCTGCATGTTGAGAAGCGACTCGGGATCGATTGGAGGCGCATCTGTTTGTCCGGTTGCTGTCGTTGTCTTTTGATCCGCCGGCGGAACCGTCGCGGCCTGCGCCGCGGGCCGCTCCCGCGTGCTGGTGGTGGCGAACAGGCGGCTGGTCCGGGCAGCTTCGGTTTCCTGCGCGACGCGCTGCTGTTCGGGATCGATTGTTCCGGGCCCGGCGACTGCGGGCTGGCCACCGGCCGGCCGATATCGCCCGGCAAGGGTGGGCCGAGCTGTGGTATTCCGGACGCGGCCAGGTTGTTCTGCGGAACGCCGGCATAGTCTCGCGGCAGGGTCGACAGGCCCTCGGGCGTCGTCTTGGTTTCGGTGTTGTAGAGTTCGGGCCCGCCGCCAGACTTCTTGTTTCCCTGATAGAGAGCCCAGATCAGCGCACCAGAGACCGTGATTGCCGCAATACCCATGAGACTCGTCAGCACCTTGCGGGAGAGCCGCATCACCGGTGGCCGTTCACTGCGCAGACGCAATTCGGCAATGGGTGCGTGGCCCCGTCCGGTTTGAGCCTGTTCCGGTTCGTTCACCACGCCAGTCCGTCGGTGCGTACGATGCGAACACGGCGCTCGGAGCCGCTAGCGCCAAGACGCAGTTCGGCGGCGGCGAACAGACGATCCACGATCATGTGATTGCTGCGCACCCGGTAGTTCACGAGCTCTGAGGTCTTGCCCTCGGGGCCAACGATGAACAGCGGGGGCATCTCGCCCTGGGAAATTCCATGCGGGAATTCGATGTAGACCTTGCGTCCGTCATCGAAGGCGTGCAGCGGGCGCCACGGCGGGTTGTCACCCTCGATGGTGTAGCGAAAGCGCAGATGGCCGATGTCGAGGCCAGCGTCGACAGGCATCGCGGCATCGGCGGCAGCATTTTGGCGGCGGAGCGCGATGATCTGGTCCTGGGCATAGATCCACGACACCGAGGCTATGTAGGTCTTCTCGGTTGAGCGCAGCTCCATGTGATAGGTGCGGCGGTCGGTGTTGATGACCAGATTGGTGACGATGTCGGGCCGGGTCGGCTTGACAAGGATGTGAACTCTCTTGGCATTGGCGGGCCCGCTCTCGGTATCACCGATAATCCACCGCACCGTGTCGCCGGCTGCAACGGGACCGGAGCCGACCAGCTGCTCGCCCTCTTGGAGGGCGACGTCGGTCACCTGTCCGGGCGCGGCATAGACTTGGTAGAGGGCTCCCTCGGTGAACGGAAACACTTGCACGGCATTGACGTAGCCGCTCCGGCTCGGCTGAACCCGGGCCGCGGCGTTCGCGAGATCGACACGCTGGCGGGGATCGCGCGGCTCGGGCGCCGATCGTGCGCCCGGCAACGGCTTAAGCTGGCCGGGCAAGGGCAGCGGCTTCGGCAGCTCGACGACCTGTACGGGCTTGGGAGGATCAGACTGCAAGACAGCAGGCTGCTCATCATCGTAGCTGATCAGCGGCGGCTTGAACGTAGCACAGCCGGTCAGCGCCGTAGAGATCAGCAGCATGAATCCTAAAGACCGCGAGCGCATCAGCCCAGCTCCTTCGACCAGTTGATGGCGTGGACGAACACGCCGAGGGGATTCTTGCGCAGCCGCTCCGCGTCGTGCGGGGTATCGAAGACGATCGTCAGGATGGCGGTCCATCGCTCGGTCGCGGCGAGGCTCGCGTTCTCATAGCGGCGTTCGATCCAGGCAACCCGGAAGCTGTCATTTGAGGCGCGGATCACGCTCGAGATGTCGACCGCGACCTGGATTTTCCCGAGCTTGCCGAATGGGTCGCTGGCGCGGGCATAGTCGTTGAGGGCGACTGCGCCCTTGTCGGTGATGAAGTCGTAGGCCGAAAGCCAGTTCTGGCGGACGATGACCGGGTCTGCCGGAAGCGAGCGGACATTCTCGATGAACCGCGCCAGATGCCAGGCGATCTGGGGATCGGTCGGCCGGTAGTCTGCGATCGCTGGCGAGACGGCCTGGGCCTGGCCGAGCTTGTCGACCTCGACCACCCAGGGCGTGACGGTGCCGCGCGCCGCCTGCCAGATCAGGCCGCCGGCAAGAGCCGCGGCAAGGAACAGGTTGCCGAAGGCGATCAGCCGCCAGTTGCGGGCCTGGACGCGAGCTGCACCGATGCGCTCGTCCCAGGCCTGCGCGGCCTTCTGGTAGGGCGTCTCCGGCTCAGGGGCGCGGCCATAGCGGACCGAAGGGCGACGGAACAGCATCAGCGGTCCTCCTCTTTCAGGCTGACAGAGGTGGATGCTCCGCCGTGATCGCCGGATCGGATGGCGTGGACCGCCGCGGAAATCCCCTGGCTCATGGCCTGCTGGCGGCGCATCCGGCGTGCCCATGCGGGCGGACCGCTGGAGCCGCTGGCAGACCCGCCACCACCAGATGACCGAAGAGACGCCCCGGGCGGCGCCGGCCAGTGCGCCGGCGCTGGCGCGCAGGGTTGCGGCGCCGGCGACGCCGATCCCGCCGGCCGCGAATGCAGTGCCGACCGCAGCACCGGCGCCAAGCTGCGGTGCGCCAGCCGTCAATCCGGTCGCGATGCTGGGGCCGAAGATGCCGAGGCCGAGAAGGGAGAGCGCGGCCAGCACCAGGGCGAGCACATCGTCGAGGGATGGCTGGTTGCCGCCAAAGCCTTGCGTGAATTCGCCAAACAAGGTGGTGCCGATTCCGACGATGACGGCAAGCACCAGCACCTTGACGCCTGAAGCGACGACGTTGCCAAGAACCCGTTCAGCCAGAAACGCCGTCCGGCCGAAGAGGCCGAAGGGCACCAGGACGAAGCCCGCAAGGGTCGTAAGCTTGAACTCGATCAGGGTCACGAAAAGCTGGATTGCCAGGATGAAGAACGCCACCAGGACAATGAGCCAGGCGACGAGCAGCACGAAGATCTGCACGAAGTTCTGAAAGAACGAGACGTAGCCCAGAAGCCCGCTTGCGGCCTGCAGGATCGGCCTGCCGGCATCGATCCCGACCTGAGCGAGCCGGCCCGGCTGCAGGAACTGGTCGGCCGTCAGACCCGAGCCAGCAGCCTTCAGGCCAAGGCCCGAGAACGAGTTGAACACGACCTTGGCGAGGCCGTTGAAGTTGCCGATCAGGAAGGCGAAGAAGCCGACGTAGAGGGTTTTCTTGATGAGGTGGGCAAGCACATCCTCATCGGTGCCCCAGGCCCAGAACAGACCCGCGATTGTCACGTCGAGAGCGATGAGGGTCGAGGCCAGAAACGCAACCTCGCCGCCGAGCAGGCCAAAGCCTGTATCGATGTAGCGCGTGAAGACCTCGGTGAACCGATCGATGACCCCGGTATTCATTAAGTCCTCACTGATGAAACATCTGGACGGTCTGTGGCTGATAGCCCCGGCCGGCGGTTAGAAACTGATTGAGCTGCGTGCGGCCCTGCTCCTGGTTGGCAGCGAGGCGGGCGCCGTCCAGGCTCTGGGCGCGAGATTGCGCCGCGATCAGCGCGGTCAGATCGAGGAGCTGCCGTGTCTGCAGGCCGATCAGCTGATTGCCGGCCTGGCTCGCTTGAAGGAGGCCGGTGGCCGACTGGCTGGAAGAGAGCAGTCCGCTGGTCTGGGATCGGGAGGTTTCGAGCCCCTGCACGATTCCGGCCTGGACGCGCAGCGCGTCCTGATAGGCGGCAAGCGCGTTCTGCCAGCGGGTCTGCGCATCGCCGGCGAGCTGTTGTGACGAGGTCGAGACCGGGTAGGTCTGCGGATAGGAACGCCCGAACGCCTGATCGATCTGGTTGATGTCGTAGGCGATACGCTGCGCCTGATTGAGAAGCTGCTGGGTGCGCACGATCGACTGGTCGATCGTCTGCAGGGAGGAATAAGGCAGGCTGGTCAGGTTCCGCACCTGATTGAGCAGCATCTGGGTCTGATTCTGAAGACTTGTGACCTGGTTGTTGATCTGCTGCAGTGCGCGAGCGGCCTGCAGCACGTTCTGGGCATAGTTGGAGGGGTCATAGACGACGGTCTGCCCTGCGGCCGGCCCTGAAGCGAAGGTCAGAGCCACGCCGATCAGAATGGGCCGGATGCACGAGCGGGTCATGAGCTGGTATCCTCGGACGCCGCCGCCGCATCGGGTGCAGCTGCGGGCTCAAGCAATTCGACGGCCCAGTCGAGGCCCTTGTGGCGGAGCCATGCGGTGGCGAAGCCGGCGCGGCCGTGACTGGCGAGCGCATCCGCAATGGCGGCCTGATCGGCCTTGGAGGAGGCGGCCGTGAAGGCGAGGGCGACCTCGCCCAAGCCGAGCTCGAACAAGCGATTGCCGCGCCGGGACTGGCAGTAGTAGTCGCGCTTTGGGGTTGCCCGAGCGAGGATCTCGATCTGGCGATCGTTGAGACCGAAACGGCGGTAAATGCTCGTGATCTGCGGTTCGATGGCGCGATCGTTGGGCAGAAACAGCCGGGTCGGACAGCTCTCCACGATGGCAGCCGCGATGGCGCTGGTCTCGATGTCGGCGAGCGACTGGGTAGCGAACACGACGCTCGCGTTCTTCTTGCGCAGCGTCTTGAGCCACTCGCGCAGCTGCGCCCCGAAGGTCGGATCGTCGAGGGCGAGCCAGCCCTCATCAACGATCAGCAGGGTGGCGCTGCCGTCGAGCCGGCCCTCGACACGGTGGAACAGGTACGCGAGCACGGCGGGAGCCGCGCCGGTGCCGATGAGCCCTTCGGTCTCGAAGGCCTGGACGCTGGTCTCGCCGAGGTGCTCGGCTTCGGCATCTAGGAGCCGGCCCCACGGGCCCCCGACGCAATAGGGCTGCAGCGCCTGCTTCAGCGCACTGGACTGAAGAAGGACCGAAAGACCAAAGAGTGTGCGTTCAGGTATAGGAGCGCTCGCAAGTGAGCCCAATGCCGACCACAGGTGCTCCTTGGCCTCGGGCGTGACCGTCACGCCTTCGCGGGCGAGAATTGCCGCCACCCATTGGGCAGCCCATGCGCGTTCGCCCGCATCATCGATCGCAGCGAGCGGCTGCAGCGCGACGGGCTCCATGGCGTCGTCTGACAGCGCGCCGCCGAGGTCGTGCCAGTCGCCTGCCATGCCGAGCGCTGCCGCCCGGATCGAACCGCCGAAGTCGAAGGCGAAGATCCGGGCGCCGGGGTAACGGCGGAACTGCAACGCCAGAAGCGCGAGCAGCACGCTCTTGCCAGCGCCGGTCGGGCCAACCACGAGGGTGTGCCCGACATCGCCGACATGGAGCGACAGCCTAAACGGCGTCGCCCCGTCGGTCTTGGCGAACAGGAGCGGCGGGCCGTCAAGATGTTCGTTGCGTTCGGGTCCGGCCCACACCGCGGAGAGCGGCATCATGTGGGCGAGATTGAGGGTCGACACCGGCGGCTGGCGGACATTGGCGTAGACATGGCCCGGCAAGCTGCCGAGCCAGGCTTCGACGGCGTTCACGGTCTCGGCGATGCAGGTGAAGTCCCGGCCCTGGATCACCTTCTCGACCAGCCGGAGCCTTTCGTCCGCAACGCGCGCGTCCTCGTCCCACACCGTGACGGTCGTCAGGTCGGAGCCAAGCTCCTGGAGCGCTGCGTCAGCATCGAGCGCTTTGTTATGGGCATCGGTATCGAGGAGGGCTGAGGCCTCGTTGGTCATCACCTCCTTGAGGATCGCCGCCACCGACTTGCGCTTGGCGAACCACTGGCGGCGGATGCGGGTCAGAACGCGGGTCGCATCGGCCTTGTCGAGTGCGATGGCGCGGGTCGACCACCGGTAAGGAATAACCAGACGATTGAGATCGTCGAGGATTCCCGGATACGTGACCGACGGGAAGCCCATCACGGTCAGGGTTCGCAGGTGTGCCTTGCCGAGCCGAGGCGCGAGACCCCCGACCAGCGGCTCATCGACCAGGATGGCATCGAGATACATCGGCACTTCGGGGACGCGGACGCGGTGACGCCTCGTCGAGATGCACGAATGCAGGTAGGTCAGCGTCTCGGCGTCCGAAAGCCATGCAGCTTCCGGCACAAAGCCCTCGATGAGCTGCAGCACCCTGTCGGTCCGGTCGACAAAGCCCTTGAGTATCTGGTGCGCGTCGACGCTTCCGCCGTCGACGCGGCCCTCGTAGAGGAAGGATTCTGCCCGCGCTGCCTCCTCGGCCGGTGAATAGGCGCTCTCGAAATGGGCTCCTTCCTCCTCGAATTGGGCTGCACGCTCGGCATCGACCAGTGAAGAAACCGGATCCGGGAATTGGCTTGCCGGATAGTCCTGGGCTGAATGGCGGCTCGCTTCGACGAAGATCGCCCAGCCCGATCCAAGGCGGCGCAGCGCGTTGTTGAGCCGCGCCGTGACGCCGATCAGTTCGGCCGGCGTGGCACTATCGAGGTCCGGTCCCCGAAAGCGCGCTGTGCGCTGGAGGCTGCCATCCTTGTTAAGGACGATGCCGTCAGCGACCAGCGCCGCCCACGGCAGGAAATCCGCAAGGCTGTGCGGCTTGTTGCGATATTCGGCGAGATTGAACATCACGTCACCTCACGAACCGAGATGAGCCGGATAGCGCACGTGCCGGCGCACTACCTCGACGAACAGGGGGTCGCGCTTCGCGGCCCAGACCGCGGCCATGTGGCCGAGCGCCCACAGCACGAGCCCGGCGATCCACAGGCGAAGGCCGAGCCCGATGGCAGCCGACACCGTGCCGTTGAGGATGGCGACCGCACGCGGCGCCCCGGCGAGCAGGATCGGTTCGGTGAGGGCCCGGTGGACCGGCGCTTCGAAACCCGGGATCGGTTCTTGGCTGACAACCTGTGCCATCAGATCAGCGCTCCGCCGCCGAACGAGAAGAAGGACAGAAAGAAGGACGACGCCGCGAACGCGATCGACAGCCCGAACACGATCTGGATGAGACGCCGGAAGCCGCCGCCGGCATCGCCGAAGGCGAGCGACAGACCGGTCACGATGATGATGATCACCGCGATGATCTTGGTGACCGGCCCCTCGATCGACTGAAGGATTTGCTGGAGCGGCTGTTCCCACGGCATGTTCGAGCCGGCTGCGAGCGCCGGGGCGGTTGCTACCAACAGGCCCACGACTGCCAACACAGCCGTAATTCTGGTGCGGGCGCGCGCCGTCCTCGCCATCATGGGCGGCCTCCTTTGGATGTGCGCTTAACCGCCGGCGCAAGGACGTAGTCCCCGCCATGCTCCAGGCCCTTGACGGTCGCGAGCTCGACCAACCTGCGTTCGGCGCCGCGCCCCGCCAAGACTGCGATGAGGTTGATGGTTTCCGCGATCAGCGCCCGCGGTACCGTGACGACCGTCTCCTGGATGAGCTGTTCGAGCCGCCGCAACGCGCCGATGGCCGATCCGGCGTGGATCGTGCCGATCCCGCCCGGATGGCCGGTCCCCCAGGCCTTCAGAAGATCCAACGCCTCGGCGCCGCGGACTTCGCCTATTGGAATGCGATCGGGGCGCAGCCGCAGCGATGAGCGCACCAGATCCGACAACGAAGCGATGCCATCCTTGGTGCGCAGCGCGACCAGGTTTGGCGCCTGGCACTGAAGCTCGCGGGTATCCTCGATCAGAACGACGCGGTCGGCCGTCCACGCCACCTCGGCGAGAAGCGCGTTGACAAGCGTCGTCTTGCCGGTCGACGTCCCGCCGGCAACCAGAACGTTTTGGCGTTGTGCAACCGAGTCGCGGAGGATTTCTGCCTGCGCGGTCGTCATGATGCCAACGGAGGCATAGTCTCCGAGGGTGAAGATGGCGACAGCCGGCTTGCGGATCGCAAAGGCAGGCGATGCAACGATCGGCGGGATCAGGCCTTCGAAACGCTCTCCGGTCTCCGGCAGTTCGGCGGAAACCCGCGGCGATCCAGGATGCACCTCGGCGCCGACATGGTGGGCGACGAGACGCACGATGCGCTCGCCGTCTTCCGCCGATAATCGCTTTCCGGTGTCAGCAAGGCCCTCGGCGAGGCGATCGATCCACAGGCGACCGTCAGGATTAAGCATGACCTCGACAACTGCCGGGTCTTCCAGCCAGGCCGTGATCGCAGGCCCCATAGCCGTGCGCAGCATCCGGACGCCGCGCGAAGCCGCTTCCGATTTAGGAGAAACTGTCCGCACCGTCGCCCCGTAGCTCGCAACCGCCCAACGCGGTCGAATGTCGGGGACGATTAAAAAGGCCCAGGATCGGGCGAGCGCAACAACAAGAATCGGAGCGTAGGGCTCCAGCGTAGAATGACAGGCAAAAGGGACGGCTGGAAGGTTGGTGTCTGACGCGCCGAATCGTCAAAAATCTTCTTTCGACGGTATCGACCCGCATCGAACCCCCGTCACGTCGGGATTCGCGGAACAGAGCTACGGACCGGCTTGGTCCCGGTAGCTTTATCACCTTGAGGACAGCCCAAGGCTCATAGGCGCGCTCGCCTCGCACGCCGGAGGGTCTCGCAGACGATCCCGAAGCCGACGCGGATTTATTCTGCTGCCTGGGCTGCTACCGGTCGAACGTCCCGGCCGCGCTTTTGTGAGCCCGACAGGTTGCGGCGCATGCTCTCCAAGAAGAGATAGATGACGGGGGTGATATACAGCGTGAGGAGTTGCGAAGTCAGGAGCCCGCCGACGACGGCAACGCCCAAGGGCTGCCGAAGCTCGGCCCCAACGCCAAGCCCAAGCGCAATGGGCAGGCCTCCCATGACAGCCGCCACCGTCGTCATCATGATAGGTCGGAAGCGCAACAAGCATGCGCGATGGATCGCCCGTTCAGGCGGTTCGCCATGGTTACGCTGTGCGTCGATCGCGAAATCGACCATCATGATCGCGTTTTTCTTGACGATGCCGACCAGCATGATGACGCCGATGATCGCAATGACGCTGAGGTCCATCTTGAAGAGCATCAGGGTCAACAGCGCGCCCACGCCGGCCGCCGGGAGGCCGGAAAGGATCGTGATCGGGTGGATAAAGCTCTCGTAGAGAATGCCGAGCACAACGTAGATGACCAAAACGGTCGCCGGCAACAGCCAACCCTGTCCTCGTAGCGATTGCTGGAACACCTGTGCGGTGCCGGCGAATCCCGCCGTAATGGTCGGTGGGAACACCAGCCGTCGCTCCATCTCCTGGATGCGGTCGATCGCCTCGCCGAGCGCGACGCCCGACGCCAGATTGAATGAAATCGTCACGGCCGGAAGTTGTCCCTGATGATTGACCGTCAAGGGACCGGCGCCTTGAGCCAACGTCGCGACGGTGCCGAGCGGTATGAGCTGGCCGGCGCTCGACCGGACGAATACCTTCGACAAGTCGTCTGGACGCTGCTGGAATGATGGATCGAGTTCCAAAATCACCGCGTAATCGTTGCTGGCGGTATAGATGGTCGCGACCTGCCGCGATCCAAACGAGTCGTAAAGAGTTGTGCGAATCTGCTCCGACGTCAGGCCAAGGGCCGCCGCCTTGCGACGATCGACGTTGAGGATGGCTTGCGGGCTCCTGATCTGCAGATCCGAAGATATGTCCTGCAGCACGGCGAGCTTGCGGATTTCCATGTCGACGAGCGGTGCAAAGCGGTAGAGTTCTTCGAGATTGCCGGCTTGCAGGGTGTACTGGTACAGGCTTTTGCTCGGCCGAGCGCCGATCTGGAGATTCTGGGCGGGATTCAAGAATACGTTCAATCCCGCGATCGTGCCAACCCGGCGTCGCAATTCCTGAATCACTTCGCCAATGGGCGGTCGCTCCCCGCGCGGTTTGAGCTGGATGTACAAGTCACCGCTATTTATTCCAAATCTACTGCCGCCGAGGCTGACCTCCAAGTTGTATGACAGGACATGGGGATTGGCTCGCAAGACGGCTTCGAGTTTCATCTGCTTGTCGAGCATGCCGGCAAACGAGATATCCTCCGCCGTTTCGCTGCCGCCGATGATGTATCCGGTGTCCTCGATGGGGAAGAAACCCTTAGGAATAGCATAAAACAGATATCCGGTGATCCCGATGGTCAACAGCGTCACAACGGTCGTGAGGCGCTGATGACGCAACACCCAGCCGAGCGAGATTTCATAGCCTCGAAGCATGGTGGCGAAACCGCGCTCAAGTACGCGCGCGATCGGTCCATCAGGGGCATCATCAAGGTGGGGGCGCAGGAATCGACTGCACAGCATCGGCGTCAACGTCAACGACACTAATCCCGACGCCAGAATCGCGATGCCGATTACAATGGCAAATTCGTGAAACACCCGCCCGACCACGCCGCCCATGAAGAAAACCGGAATGAAGACCGCCACCAGGGAGATCGTCATCGACAAGATCGTGAAGGTGATCTCGCGCGAGCCTTTGAGAGCCGCTTCCATCGGTTCCAAGCCGGCTTCGGTATGGCGAACGATATTTTCGAGCATCACGATGGCATCGTCGACCACGAAGCCGACCGCGAGCGTGAGGGCGAGCAGCGAAACATTGTTAAGCGAATATCCGCCGACATACATGGCGCCAAACGTGCCGATGATGGAGACCGGAAGGGCAAGCGCCGGGATGATGGTTGCCGACAGGCGCCGAACGAACAAATAGATGACGAGTACGACCAGAAAGACAGTGAGCATCAACGTGCGCTGAACATCGGCAACGGCCGCCTGTATCGGTGCGGCACGATCCTGCAGGACATTGATGTCGATGGCACCTGGGAGTTCGGCGCGAAACACGGGGATCAGGGCCTTGACCTGATTGACGACCTCGACCGTGTTTGCGTCAGGCTGCCGAAATACCGCGACTGTGATGGCGCGCGACCCGTTATACCAGTTCCAGGATTCGCGAACCTGGACGCTGTCGATGACCCGGGCAACGTCGTTGAGTTGCACTGGCGCGCCGTTACGATAGGCTACGATGAGCGGCAGATATCCGGACGCCTGCGTCAGCTGGGTGTCCGCCTGCAAGGTAGCGGCCTTTTGCGGGCCGCTGAGCGCTCCAACCGGCGTCGTCGAACTCGCCGCCGCGATCGCGCGTTGAATTTCATCCATCGAGATGCCTCGGGTGGCAAGCAAGTCGGGATCAACCTGGACCCGTACGGCATATTTTTGCGGGCCGAAGATCGACACCTGCGCCACGCCGGGCAGCGTGGAAAGCCGCTGGCCGATGTTGATTTCCGCAAATTCGTTGACGGTCGAGAGCGGAAGGCTCTTGGAGACGAGGGTCAACTGCAGCACCGCCGAAGCGCCCGGATTGACCTTTCGATAGGACGGCGGGGTCGTCATCTCGGCCGGGAGCTTGCGTGCGGCATTGCCGATCGCGGCTTGAATATCTTGAGCCGCGGCGTCGATGCTCCGATTGAGGTTGAACTGCACGGTGATGCGGCCGATGCCGAGCCCGCTGACCGATGTGATCGAGTCGACGCCCGCAATGGCGGAAAATTCTCGTTCAAGCGGCGTTGAGATCGAAGCTGCCATCGTCGCGGGACTGGCGCCCGGCAAGGTGGTCGATATCGCGATGGTCGGGAAGTCGACTTGCGGCAGGGCCGCCACCGGCAGAAAGAAATAGCCGACGCTGCCGACAACTACGATCGCCATCGTCAAGAGGGTCGTCATTACCGGACGTTCGATGCACAGCGTCGGGAGCGTCATGGCACCTGCTCCGCCACCGGAATGGGCTGCGCTTTCGGCGGTGGGGCCTCCTCGGATCGCTGAACGGTAACCCGCGTCCCGTTGGTGAGTCTCAGCTGGCCGTCGACGACGACACGCTCTCCAGTCGCGAGCCCCTCGGCAATTACTGTTTTGTTGGTTAATGTCCGATCGACGCGGACGAGCCGCAGCTCGACGGTCGAGTCCGGTTTGATCACAAAGACGTATGGACCGTTCTGCCCGACCTGGACGGCCGTGCTCGGCACGGAGACAGCGTTTGCCTGGACGCCAAGGGTGACCGTCACGTTGACGAACTGGCCAGGCCACAGCCGCGCATTGTCATTGGCGAACGTCGCCTTGAGGGAGATCGTGCCGGTCGCGGCATCGACCTGATTGTCGACGAAGGTCAGTTGCCCTGCGATCGGATTTAACGGTGAGCTTGGGACAGTTACGACGACGGGCAGGCGCCCCGACACCAGGGCTGCCCGAAGGCTGTCAAGATGCCTTTCAGGCACCATGAACGTAACGTAGATTGGTCGCAACTGGGTGATGGTGACCATGGGCGTGACCGTCGGCACGGTGTCGACCGCTTTGACGACATTGCCTCCCTTGAGGGCGACCGATCCGGTTCGCCCTGTGATCGGCGCCCGAATGGTCGTGAAGTTCAGGTTGATGCGTGCGGTTTCCACCGCCGCTTCGCTGGCCCGCACCGTGGCTTCAAAGACCGCCTCGCTCGTCATCACGTCTTCGAGCTTTTGCGCCGGCGCAATACCTCGGTTTGCCAGCCCGGTCTGGCGCGCAACTTCCAACTGGAAGCGCCGAAGTTGAGCCCGGTCGCGCTCCAGATTGGCCTCGCTCTGTTGCAGCTGCGCGCGAGCCACGCGGTCATCAAGACTGAATAAAAGGTCCCCGTTCTTAACCTCCTGCCCTTCCTCGAAATGAACCTGCGCGATCTCTCCGTCGATCCGAGATTTGATCATCACGGTCGCGATCGACTGGACGTTGCCGATGGAAGCGACCTCGATCGGCGCCGAGATTTCCGCGGCAACGTCGGCCACCACGGGCTGAGCCGCGGGAGGTCGCGTAGGTCGTGTCTCCGTGGCGGTTCCTAGGAAATAGTCCCGGTAGTAATACCCGGAGCCGGCAGCAGCCATCAAAAGCGTGGCCAACAACAGCCTCTTCATGGCACGTTTCCTCGGTCGCGCCACCTTCTGCGAGGGCGTCGCCGGGGTCAATTTGACCCTCAGCCATCAGGAAGTGCAAGGACCGAAATGCCAATGAACGTACTCGCAGGATATCAACGATGGCAGCTCTTGGCCTTTCACGCCGATTGCTGCGGTGCGGCGGCACGGTCGCTATCGAGGGTTAACCGAATACGCCATGCCGATTGACCGAATCGCTGTTGCCAGCTTCCGGTGTCCATACACGCGCCACGCGGCATCTCAGCGATGGCGCGACAAGGGCCGAGATGCGTCGGAGGCTTGCCGGTCAGGCCGATGTCATCTTTTCAAATTGCCGCTCGGAACCGACCGTCGCTCGATCGCGCCGTTATCCACGACGACGGATCATTCCCTTTTCCCGCCCATATTGATTGAGAGGGTAAGCTCTAAATCGCTAGGCAACCGCATGGCCAGTCCCATCTCTCGCTTCGCTACACGAGTCGCCTATAGTGCCAGTCAGCTGCCGCGGGTGGCCTGGTATCTCGGTCACAGCGTGGTCATGCGGCAACTGTCCGAGATGGCCCGTCGACACCCTGCCGAGAGCACGCGGCCCCGGGCCTTTACCGGTGCGCCGGTGCCCGATCGCCGGCGTCTTTACGCGGACATGGCAAGCCTGTTCCTGCAAGACCTCGCCAACGTCGAAGCTGGAATCTATCCCTTGCCGGCTGATCATGATGGTTCGCCGCTGACACTGCTCCACCGATCACGCCTGTTCTTCGAGGATCTGCCCAGCATCCACCACCGTCGTGAAAACGGTCACTACTCGCAAGTGCTGAGCGAGGAAACACGCGGCAAACGGCCCAGCTACTATCTGCAGAATTTTCATTTCCAGTCGGGCGGCTGGATGACGCATGAATCGGCGCAGCGCTACGACACGCAGGTCGAAGTGCTTCTTAACGGAACGGCCAATGCTACCCGGCGACAGGCGCTGCGGCCGCTCCACGAGGTATTTGCCGGGCGTGACCAGCGCCGCCTGAGGCTTCTCGACGTGGGCTGCGGTACTGGACGTGCTCTCGATTTCTTCAAACAGGCCTGGCCCCGCCTCCCCACCCTCGGTATTGACATGTCCGAGGCTTATGTCGCGCAGGCAAGACGCCATCTGAAGCGATGGTGCTGGATCAATTTCATCATTGCGAATGGTGAGGCTATCCCTCTGGAGGACCAAAGCCAGGATGCAGTCACGAGCATTTTCATGTTCCACGAGCTGCCGCCTAAGGTGCGGCGCATTGTTTTTTGCGAGTTCGCACGCGTACTGAAACACGGCGGACGCCTTGTTCTCGTGGACTCACTCCAAACAGGCGATGAGCCGGATTACGACGGCATGTTGGAGCTCTTTCCTCAGAGCTATCACGAGCCCTACTTCGTCAGTTATCTCAAGGACGACTTTGGCGCGATGGCGACGGCTTGCGGGTTGAAGCATATCCGGGATGTCAATGCCTTCGTGTCCAAGGTGATGGTTTTCGACAAGCCATGAAAATAACGCTGGCTCGATCCAGCCCAGACCACTCCCCTAAAATGGTGATCACGACGGCGCGGCTTCATTGGGTGGCGCCTACAATGGGATCGCGCCGCCACGTGAAGCTGTCGACGTAGACCCCCAGCGGATTGCTGCTCATCGCCCCAGTCACATTCGGAGATTTGAACACGATGGAGACCGCCCCCACGAAGCGCTCGCGTTTGACGGCCGCGTCAGTTTCGATGATCCGTTCTTCCCAGCGAATGTCGAAGGCATCATTGGCTGCCCGCACGACTTTGGTCATCAGGACAGTGACGGTGCGCTGTCCGATTTTTGTGAAGGGACTTTCATTGCGGGCGTAGGCATTAAGCGTTCGCGACCCCCGGGCGGTCACGTGATCGAGGGCATCGATCCAATTTGCGCGCACAACGACTGGATCGACAAATAGGGATCTGACGTTCTTGACGAACCCGGCCAGGACATATGCAATCTGCGCGTCGGAGGGCGCGGTAGCTTCCTTCTTCGGGAGGATAGCCAGGCGCTCGTTACGGTGAGTCGTCGCAACGGTGTAGGGTGTGAGGTTCGCGCGAACTACCGATACCGCAAGTGTCAGAGCAAGCAGCGCGGCGAGGCTGGCCGATCCGAGGCCGGCGAGCCGCCAAAAAGAGACTTGCCGCTGAGCGGAGTCGAGCCGATCCCAGCCCGTCGCCGGATGGCGGCCGGGCGTGTCGGAGCCGAGCGCAGTCCAGGTACGCACACGTGAACCGCGACGAAACCCCGAGACTGGTATCAATGCGCGTCTTCGCACGCGGGAGGACACGAACCCGGCCAGTGCTGCGGCTTGCAGAGTCAAATTGAGGCCAAATGCGACCTGATATGCGATTGCGGGATAGTGCCCGTCCTGGCTCGGCCATTGTGCAAGGACCACGCCGATAACGTATTGAATGACAAAGGCGGCACCGAAATGGAAAAGGTTCAGCGCGCCGTTTGCACGTCCGGCAATCTCCTTCGGGAAATACTCCGCAAGGACGGCGTAGCTCAGAATGGTGCCTGATCCGGCCGCGGCCACGATCGACCAGGGCAGATAGGACCACACGGGCAATCGCAGGATCAACATCAGCTGTGCCGCGATAAAGGTTGTTGCCACGAACCCCAAAAGGACCTGGGGGCCGACACCGCGCTGGCGCAGTCGATCGGCCGCTGTGCCCAACAGCAGTGCCGCAACGCCGAGCACGACCGCTATGATGAAGAGATGCCGCGTGACATCCGCCTGTGGGATCCCATCGACATCGGTCAGCCACGGCGCTGCCCACAGTCCCTGCAACGCCCAGGCGGTTCCGGCACAAGTCGCCGAGAGCGGCGCCAGGCCCCAGAAGCGCGGATCGCTATAGATGGTCTTCAGGCTGATGGGTGCTTGCTCATTTGATGATGACTTAGCGGATGTCGCTTCGGGGACGACGACCCAGATCATCAGCGCGGACGCCATCGTCACGGCAGCGAGGAGCCCGAACAGTCCGCGCCAGCCTCCGCTCCAATCGAGCAACAGCTCGGCCGGAGAGGTAGCGCTCAACGCCCCCAGAGTGCCGAACATGACCATGCAACCGTTCATGACAGCGACGCGGTCTTTCGGGAACCACAGGACGATCGCTTTGAGTCCGCCAGTGAACGCCGCTGCGACTCCGAGCCCGATGAGAGCGCGGCCCAGAACGAGCGCTCCAAATTCCTTCGACATGCTGAACAGCATGGCGCCCGCCGCCGCGAACAGCAGCAGCGCGGCTTGGACGCGCCGTGGTCCAAAGCGATCGAGCCATATGCCGACCGGCAGCTGGAGCGCCGCAAAGGTCAGGAAATATACCGAGGTAAGAAAACCGAGATCCGCGGCATCAAGCATCAGCTCGGAACTCAGCTCTGAGGAAATCAGCGCGTTGATGGATCGGAACAGGTAGGAAAGGAAGAAAGCTGCGGTGAAAGGAAGAAATACTTGGAAGATGAGGCGCCAGCTTTGCAGTCGGGTTCCGCCTGATTGCTCCAAGATCGGGAGGCTGGCTGTCGCAGGGCGCGCAGGCGCGACGGCAAAAAGTTCAACCAGTTCCTCGGGAACGTGCACATTGATCTTCGGGCTCATAGCTGAACCTGTTTGGCAGGCAGCCGAACGTCGGCTTGTTGCTTGCGTTGTGGGGCCACCCTCCAACGGTTGGTCCCCACGCTTGCCAAAGAACCGACGACCGACCCGATTGCAGCCGCTGCGACTGGCTTCGCGGTGGAGGGAGCTGTCCAGTCATCGGCCGGCAAGTCGGGCCGGTCGCCGGAAGTGCCCGCGCTGGGGGGCGTCAGCGCGGGTGGAGGCTGGCAATCGTTGAGCGGCAAAACCCCTTGGCGGGCAACTTGTTCGATGTGGGCCCACGAATGATCACGTGGACGTTCGTCGCTTGCGCGCTCTATTGCGAGCCGCGGACCTGCCAGAACACTCGCGAAATCGGCGCGGGTTTTGTCTCGATCAATTTTGATGGTGATCAATGGTGCCCCCGTTGCGGCCAACGGGGACGATTAGAAAAAGCACCAGACGGACTGAATCAACCAGATAAATGGGCCTGTCGTGGAGTGGCGTAGAGTGGCGCGCAGAAACTGGCCACGTCGTAAACGTGTATCGCGCCGCTGTGACGCATTTGACAATGGCACGTGCCGTATTCGGGAACGAATCGTACGGCGAGTCCGACCCCGCAACCGAACAAGCGGAGCAGTCCGTCCGTTTTGGGTCGTGCTCGCCAAGTCGGTCCTTGAGTCGCGGCTTTCAACATGGGCCTGAGCGCAATGCCGACCGCTTCTTCGCTTATTTACGGCGGCAAGCGACGCCGCCTGCGTTGCCAACTTCACCGATCTCGGGACCGCGAGGGCTGAACTGACGATTCGGTTTCCCGTATGTCAGCGTCCGGCGGAGCGTGACTCTCGATATCCTCCGGGATCTCGTTCAGCAGACTCTGCCCTTTCTGGAGCCGCTGCCCCAGGGCTTCCACGAAACCTTCGTACCGCTGACGGCCCTTCAGCTGGGCTGCCGCCTGCGCATCGGCTGGCAGCGGCGGTGTGATGGTCAGCCAGAAACGGATGAACAACGCCAAAGTCTCAATCCCGATTCCGACATTGCGTTCGAGCCGCTGGACCTGCCGCGACAGCCGATCGAGGCGCCGGGCAAAGGCGGCTTCACGGCGGTCTGCGCCATCGGGCGAGAGGAAGGACGCAACGGCCGCCTCCACGACCGCGGAGCGCGAAAGCTTCTTACGATCGGCGAGATCGGCGATCTGCTTCAACAGCTCAGGCGGGAAGTAGACGTTCATCCGCTGACGCATCGGCCACCTCAAAGCCCGAGGCCGTCGCCGGGATCGAGCGAGGCCTGCCGGGCAAGACTGCGCATCTGTTGGCTGAGAACTCGCGCCTGCAGGGCGCTGTCCTCGGTGTCATCGGTGACAATGAACTCCTTGCTTGGCGGCGACACCGTGGCTTCGTTGGCAATTGCCAGATGGTCAGGCAGATCAGGTTCGCGGCGCAGACCGCTGTTGGCGGCATCCTGAGGTTTGTCGGTTTCGGCGAGCAGCGTGGCTGACGGTCTGCGCGGAGGGAGGGAAGACCACGGGTCGGGCACTACAGGCTCCGACATCGCGCCAGGCTTCGGCGGCGGCACTACGCGCTCCGCGAACCGCCTGTCTTCAAAATACCTCGCTTTCTTCGCCCGAACCGGAGGGCATCCGGACATCAGCACGAGTTCGTCATTCGGCGGAAGCTGCATGACCTCACCGGCGGTGAGAAGGGGTCGCGCCGTCTCCTGGCGCGAGACCATGAGGTGACCGAGCCAGGGCGACAACCGGTGACCGGCATAATTCTTCATCGCCCTCAGTTCAGTGGAGATACCCAGCGCGTCCGACACGCGTTTGGCGGTGCGCTCGTCGTTGGTGGCGAAACATACGCGCACATGACAATTGTCGAGGATCGAGTTGTTAGGACCATAGGCCTTCTCGATCTGATTGAGCGACTGGGCAATCAGGAAGCTCTTCAGGCCGTAGCCGGCCATGAAGGCGAGCGCCGATTCGAAGAAGTCGAGGCGGCCAAGGGCGGGGAATTCGTCGAGCATCAGCAGCAGCCGATGCCGGCGGTTCTTCGGATGCAGCTCTTCGGTTAATCGGCGGCCGATCTGATTGAGGACGAGGCGGATCAGCGGCTTGGTCCGGCTGATGTCGGAGGGCGGCACCACGAGGTAGAGCGTTGCCGGCCGATCGCCGGCGGTCAGATCGACGATGCGCCAATCGCAGCGGCGGGTCACCCGCGCCACCACGGGGTCGCGATAGAGCCCCAGGAACGACATGGCGGTGGAGAGAACGCCGGAACGCTCGTTGTCCGATTTGTTCAAGAGCTCACGCGCCGCCGAAGCGACCACGGGATGCGGTCCCGCTTCGCCCAGATGTGGCGTCGTCATCATCGCCTTCAGGGAGGCCTCGATCGGACGCCGGGGATCGGACAGGAAGGCGGCCACGCCAGCCAGGGTCTTGTCAGATTCGGCGTAGAGGACGTGCAGGATGGCGCCGACCAGCAGCGAATGGCTGGTCTTCTCCCAGTGGTTCCGGCGTTCGAGCGATCCTTCGGGATCGACGAGGATGTCAGCGACGTTCTGGACGTCACGAACCTCCCACTCGCCCCTTCGCACTTCCAGCAGGGGATTGTAGGCTGCCGATGCCGCATTGGTCGGATCGAACAGAAGCACACGGCCATACCGGGCACGAAACCCCGCGGTCAGTGTCCAGTTCTCGCCCTTGATGTCGTGGACGATGGCGGAGCCCGGCCAGGTCAAGAGCGAAGGCACCACAAGTCCGACACCCTTGCCGGAACGGGTCGGAGCGAAGCACAGCACGTGCTCGGGTCCGTCATGCCGCAGATATGCGCGCCCGTGGCGTCCGAGCACCACACCGTCGGGCCCGAGCAAGCCGGCGCGTTTCACTTCGCGCGGTGTCGCCCAGCGGGCCGAGCCATAGGTCTCGATGGTCCTGGTCTCCCGCGCCCGCCACACCGACATGCCGACTGCCACCGCGACAGAGATGAAGCCGCCCGATGCCGCGATACCGGCGCCTTCCAGGAAGATCCGTGGCGCATAGGCGTCGTAGGCGTACCACCACCAGAAGAACGCCGGAGGGAGATAGACCGGGATTCCTGGCACAATCTCGAACCAGGGCTGGCCAAGTTGTGGCTGAAAACCAAGGCGCCAGGCGGTCCACTGCGTCGCCGCCCAGCTGGTGGCAAGCACGATCAGCACGACGATGACGATCTGACCCCAGAGTATCTTCGTCGCGGACACAGCGGGCTTTCCGAGCGGACTCGCCCGTCAATCAAAGCGCGCCGCCACCGAACTTCAATATCCGGCAAAGCCCGATCGTGTTCATGCGTGTCGT
>WNFG01001834.1_pt1 | contig 21222 bp, 21 predicted proteins | sample 5400431 | NCBI WGS metagenome assembly WNFG01 (sample SAMN13153346, study PRJNA577476) | soil metagenome | isolation source: 120 cm saprolite under Douglas fir tree site 2 hole 3 replicate 2 | place: USA:California | collected 2015-04-18 | reverse complement strand
TTGGCCAAGCGGGTTCACGACATCGTCGGGCCCCGCCTGGACATCCTAGTGGCCAATGCCGGCATCGCGAAGGCGGCAACCATCGAGGACACCACGGTCGAGGACTTCGACGCGCTCTTCGCGGTCAATGTCCGCGCGCCCTACTTCCTGGTGCAGCAGCTGCTGCCCGACATGTGCCAGGGCAGCAGCATCGTGTTCGTCTCCTCGCTCGCCGCACGCGCTTCCGTCGGCACGCTTTCGGCCTATGGGGCCACCAAGGGCGCCGTTGCTACGCTGGTGACGCACTTCGCTGCGGCACTCGGCGAGCGCGGCATTCGCGTCAACGCCGTCGCCCCCGGCGTCGTCGAAACGGATATGTCCAACTTTGCCAAAACAGACGTCGGCCGCAACCTCACGCTGGGCATGCAAGCCTTGAAGCGCATCGCCCAGCCGGACGACATCGGCGGAGTCGTCGCCTTCCTCGCCTCCGACGAGGCGCGCTGGATCACCGGCGACACGGTCCGGGTCGACGGCGGCTCAAAACTCTGAAGCGCGCGTCTCGTCAACGCGTAACAGTTCTCCGGCTTTCGAGACAATGAGATCCGAAAGGCTCACAGTGAATCGGCGGAACAACGAATTGAGCCGCACGGATCGCGACGCGCTTCGAGCTGCGCTCGAGTCCAAGCGCGCGGAGCTGGTGCGTGCGCACGAAGAGAATCTCTTCGTGGGGACGCACTCGGGAGACGCGGCCGCTGATCCAATGGAGGCGGCCACCCGCGCTACGGAGGAGGACGAGCTGCTCGGCCTCGCAAGTCAGGAGCGCGCGCTGCTCGTGGAAATCGATCGCGCGCTCGCCAAGATGGCCGACGGAACCTATGGCGTGAGCGAGCTGAGTGGCCGTCCGATCCCGATTGAGCGGCTGCGGGCGGTGCCGTGGGCGAGACTCGCTGCCGACGAAGAAGAGGAACGTGAGAGGCGTCGCTAAATGACGCGGATATTGTCACCACGTCTCGTCTAGTAGGTCTCAACCGCCGCCGCGCCAGGCCGCCACCGCAGCAGCCGTCGCTCGAGCATCGTCACGATGAAGTCGAGCAGCAATGCAAATGCAGTGAGCACGAGGATACCGGCAAAGACCGTGTTGATGTCGAATGAGCCCTCAGCCTGGAGGATGAGGTAACCCACCCCGGCCGCCGAGCCTAAGTACTCGCCCACCACCGCGCCCACGAACGCCATGCCCACGGAAGTGTGCAGGCTGGAGAAGACCCAGGCCGTCGCCGACGGCAGGTAGACGTATCGCAGAAGCTGCGCGCGCGAGGCCCCCAGCACCCGCGCACTGGCCAGCAGCAGGGGGCTCACCTCGCGCACGCCCTGGAAGACGTTGAAGAACACGATGAAGAAGACCAGCGTCACGCCGAGCGCGACCTTGGAGAGGATGCCCAGACCAAACCAGACGGCGAAGATGGGCGCCAAAATCACGCGCGGCATCGCGTTCGCCCCCTTGATGTATGGCTCGAGCAGCCTCGCGGCGGTCGGGGCGAGCGCGAGCCAAAGCCCCACCCCCATGCCGAGCAGCGTGCCCACCGCGAAGGCCAGCACCGTCTCGACCAGCGTCACCGCGAGGTGGGGGTAGATCTTCCCGCTGATGAACCAGCGGGCGGTGTTTTTCAGGACCATGAGCGGCGTCCCGAAGAAGAAGCGCGGGAGCAGGCCGGTCTCCGTGAGCAGGTGCCAGACGGCGAAGAACGCGATCAACAACAAGAGTCGATAGGCCAGCAGTCGGACGCCGGCGCTAGACGCGCTTTTTTTGCTCGGCATAGCCCTTGAGGACCTCCGACTTGAGCAACTCCCAGATCTGCTGGTGGATCTCGAGGAAACGCTTCGTCAGCCGCACCTCGGGCACCTCGCGCGGGCGGGGCAGGTCGATGCCGAACTGGCCAATCGGGCGGGTGGCCGGAGCGGCCGAGAGCACGATCACCCGGTCCGCCAGCGCGATCGCCTCCTCGAGATCATGGGTGATGAAGAGCACTGACTTCCGGTTGCGCGACCAGAGATCGAGCACCTCGTTCTCCATCAACTGGCGGGTCTGCACGTCGAGCGCGCTGAACGGCTCGTCCATCAGGATGAGATGGGGGTCGAGGATCAGCATCTGCGCGAGGGCCACCCGCTTGCGCATGCCGCCCGAGAGCTCGTGCGGATAGCGCGATGCAAAACCGTCCAGCCCCACCCGAGACAGCCACTCATCCGCCCGGCGCAGGCGTTCGCCGCGATCGATCCCGCGGAATTGCAGCCCGGCGGCGACGTTATCTGCGGCGTTACGCCAGGGCATCAGGCACTCGGATTGGAACATGTATCCGGCGCGGCGATTGATGCCGCGCAGCGGCTTCCCCTCCACGCGCACCGTTCCCGCCGATGGCGGCAGCAACCCGGCGGCCAGGTTGAGCAGGGTAGACTTACCGCAGCCCGTCGGGCCCACCACCGCGACGAATTCGCCCGGAGCGACCCCGAACGATACCTCCTGCAGCACGGTGTAGGGCCTCTCGCCGGAAAAGGTGCAGGTGATCTGCTCGAAGGCGAGCGCGGGGATCACTTCCTCGGCGCCTTTTCGACGAAGCGGTTGTCGTAGGTCCTTGTCAGATCTACCTTCGCCTGCATCACCGAAGGCTCGAAGAGCTTCAGCACCTGATACACCGTCTCCGCCGCTTCACGGGTGAACTTGCCGTCGGCCGAGAAGCCCGGTCTCACCTTCTGCAGCGCCGCCACGTACGTTTCGCGGTCACCGGCGTAGTACTCGGCGGGCACCGTCTGCAGAATCTTGTCGGCGGACGTGCTCTTCACAAAATGCAGGGCCCGGACGATGGCGTTGACGATCGCCTGCGCGGTGTTGGGATTTTTCGCGATAAACTCTGGCGTGGCGTAGATGCAGGCGGCCGCGTAGTCGGGGCCATACCACTTCTTCATGCCCTCCTCCGTGCGTGTGTCGGCGATGATCTGCACCGCGCCGTCTCGCTCCAGCCTGGTGATCACCGGATCCAGATTGGAGATGCCGTCGAGCTCGCCCTTCTCGATCGCGGCGACCGCGGTCCCTGACGCGCCGACGCCGATGATCGAGACGTCGTCGGGTTTGAGACCGTCCTTGGCGAGGATGGCGCTGACGAAAAAGTTGGTGGAGGACCCGGGCGCGGTGACGCCAATCTTCATGCCCTTCAAGTCCTTCGGCGACTTGTACGAGGCGGCTTTCTCCTTGCGCAGGGCGAGCACGATCGACGGAAGCCGCGTCTGCAAGACGATGCCGATTACCGGCGATCCGCGCGCGGCCATGGTCACCGTGTGCTCGAACGAGCCCGACACCACGTCGGCGCTGCCGCCGATCATTGCCTGGAGCGCCTTGGCTCCTCCGGCGAAGTCGGAGATCTGGACCTCGAGGCCCTCGTCCTTGAAGTAGCCGAGCTGCTCGGCCAGCGTGAGCGGCAGGTAATAAAACAGCGTCTTCCCGCCCACGGCGATCTTGACGCTCTTCTTCTCCAGCGGGCCGGGTGCGGCGGCGAGAACTGCGGCAGCCAGGAACGGGACGATCATCGGATTCCCTCCGGCAGGCGGTGCAGATCGGTGATCTTTCCCGCCTTGGCCACCTGGCCGGGAACCTCGTGGCCGACGATGGCGGGGAGCCTTCTGGCTACCGCGAGCAGCTCATCCAGATCCACGCCGGTCTCATAGCCCATCGCGGCCAACATGTGGACCAGATCCTCGGTGCAGATGTTGCCGGTTGCGCCCGGAGCGAAGGGGCAGCCGCCGAGGCCACCCAGGGAGGCGTCGAAGCGGTCGCCCCCTGCGTCCAACGCCGCGAGCACGTTGGCCAGGCCCATCCCGCGCGTGTTGTGGAAGTGCAGCGTCAATTCGGCCTGCGGGAATCGTCGCTTCACCTTTTCGGTGAGGAGCGCCACCTGCCGCGGATGCGCCATTCCGGTCGTGTCGGCGAGGGTCAGGCCGCGGACCCCCAGATCCAGATACGCCTCGGCGAAGCCGAGCACCCGCTCCTCGGGGACGTCGCCCTCGAAGGGGCAGCCGAAGGAGCAGCTGATGCTGCCGTTCACGCCAGCCTGCGCGCCACCCACCCCCTTGAGGATCGCCGCGAAACCCTCAAGCGACTGCGCGGTGCTGCGGTTCAGGTTGGCCCGGTTGTGCGACTCGCTGGCGGACATGACGAGGTTCAGCTCGTCGACTCCCGCGGCGACCGCCCGTTCCGCGCCGCGCAGGTTGGGCACCAGCGCCGTGTAGAGGACGCCCGGCCGCCGGGTGATGCCCCGCATTACCTCCTCGGCATCGCGGAGGTTCGGCACCGATTTGGCCGAGACAAAGGAGGTGACTTCGATCTTGGCCAGGCCCGTGCACGAGAGCGCGTCGACGAGGGCGATCTTCTCTGCCGTGGGCACGAAGCGAGGCTCGATCTGAAAGCCGTCGCGCACCGCGACCTCCTGAACGTAGACGCGCTTCATACGATGACCCCGTTGTCCCGAAGCGCCGGCTCCAGCGCCTCGTCATAGCCCAGCGTGCACGTCATGAGGGGATTAACCAAGAGACCGCGCACAGATGGATGCTCACCGCGGCTGCCCGCCGTCGGAAAGCCGCGGAACAGTCCAAACATGCAGGCCGCCGTCGTACCAGCTCGTGACAACCATACCGCTTTCGTTCCAGGACACCGCGCCGAAGTGAGTGTTAGGAATTTCGAGCTTGAGCTTGGCTTTGCCGGAAGCAATGTCCCACACAATGATGGGTGCGGCTTTCGCGGTATCGATGGGATTGCGGTACCGAGAGACGACCATGCCTCCCCGAGGAGACAGCTTCAGCGACGCAACAACATTCCGTTCGCGGCCAAAGGTTCGCTCGAGTGTACCCGTCGGCAGATTGAGAAGGAAGATTTCCGAACTTGCTCCGCCCACCATGAGGTGCTTTCCATCTTTCGTGAAGGCGAGACCAAAGCTGGCCATCAAAGTATCCTCGAAGGTATTGCTCAGATTGCCGGTGAATACATCCCATACGTAGACATTCGCGTCATCGGCAACCGCCGCGATTTTGCCACCGTCCGGCGAGAAAGCGACGTCTCTCATGAAGCCTATCTGCGCGCCTGGAGAGACCCACAGCGGGCGACCAGCGACGACGTCCCAAACGCGGACCAAATGGTCGGCGGATGTTGTACCGAGCAATCGGCCATCTGGAGAAAAGGCAAGTGAAGACACACTCGACTCGCTCACCGTCAATCTCCGAGCGAGATCTCCTCTCTGGGCGTCGTACAGGCCAACCGTTCCTTCCACGTCGCTGACGGCCAGAGTCTTTCCGTCTGGAGAAAACGCCCATGATGTAAACCACCCGGCGTTCGCCCGACCGGCCGGATCCCTAAAGGCGCCGATCAAATGAACAGGGTCCCTCTCCCAGAGCTTGAATCCTCCAGGACCCAACGCCGCGATATACCGCCCGTCATCGGAAATGAGCACGAAATTAAGCTTCTCGGATCGGATTACCTGCTCTTCGTGCAGTGAATGCGTACCCAGCGGGCCGGAAGCGACCAGGAGCAGCGCTATGGCAAGCATCCAGATCAGAGAGGCTCCAGGCACAAATCAAACACCACTGCCGCCCACACTTTGTTGGGATCGCCGGTCAACACCACGGGACGGACCACGTCTACACTCGGAACGAGAGGGTCCCGACGAAAGTTCTTGCCCGGATTTCCCTCGAACACCTGGTCTGTTGCGAAGTAAAGCTGCGTGACCAGTGGCTTGTGGCCGCGTGCGTTCACGAGGTAATGCACGTGCTGGGCGACGCGATCCGGGTAATGGCCTGGCACAATTGATTCAAACCCATACTTGCCATCCGCTGTCGCGATAAGCGTGCCCCGGAACCGGTAACCGTCGAGGTCGTAGCGTCCAAAGTGATCCGCATGCCAAACTTCAATGGTGGCGCCGTCCAGGGCTTCGCCACGCGCGCCGAAGATCCGCCCGTTCACCGAAAGACGTAGCCCCGGATCGCTGGTCGCGCGCAAAACATGTCTCTTCGGAGCCAACTTCTTATAAAAGGGGCCCAGGACAGCCGTGGGCGTTGGGCAAGAGATTTGCTTTTGGGCTTCCTGTGCCAGATCGATCGCTGCTTCGGTCGAACGCGATGTCGTAAGCGTAAGTCCGCCAAGCGCGGTACTGATCTGAAGAACCTCTCGACGCGAGAGGTAGTGCGCCATGCGAACCTCCTGATTCGGCGGGGGAGTGTAGCTTAGATGGCAAACAGTCTGTAGCGTTGAATGAGATTTGCGGCGACAGTGGGCGACTTGAACGCGTCGAACCACCGTGGCAGCTATCGATGACCTAAGGGCAGGATCGGTCCACGCGAGTCGACCGGAATTGACTCGATTCTCCCCCTATTTTGGATACGATTTGGAAGCAGTTTTCGGACCCCGACCATCGGATAAGAAACCCGATGGTCGCTTACGTCAGGCAGCTGCGTTGGAAAACGCCGGACGACGCGATCGATTTTAGTGGACCGGCCAGTTCTCGCTGGCGAGGCCGGGAGAGCCGACCGTCGACAAGACTCTCAGGCCTTCAACACCAGCCAGATGGCGAAGCCTCTCGCGCTCCGCGCGTCACCATTGGATCTACACCTGTTGACTCACCCCACGATTGTCGGATGAACTGAGCTCGATGAAGAGCCAATCCGCTGCGACCCCAACCGGTGAGAGCATCAGCGAAGCGGAGCGTGTGGCTCGGGAGCATCTGAGCATCGTTGCCATTGGCGACGAGAACGCCGTCAAGAAGAACGTAACTCCGGATTACTGGAACCACCGTTCCGCCGACGAGCCCATGGAAGCTCGTCAGCGCGGCCCCGCCGGATTGATTGCGACGATCCGGTGGCTTCACCGGGCCTTTGCGGACATGAAGTTCGAGATCCACGAGGCGCTGAACAACGGTGACCGGGTCGTGCTCCGCGTCACGTTCAGTGCACGCCAGATCGGCCCCTTCGTCGTCCACAACACGCCGGAAGGAGATGTCACGGATGCCTTTCCTCCGACGGGAAAGACCTTCGCAGTCTTCCAGACGCACTGGTTCACGATCATCAATGGCGCGGTCGCCGAGCACGACGCCGTCCGCGATGACCTCGGCATGGCGCAGCAGCTCGGATGGGTCCCGCCTAAGCCAATCTTCATCATTAAGACGCTGATATTGGCCGCGCGCGAACGCCGTGCGACGCGCCAGGCGAATGCCGCGAAAGCGCTGACGAAGTAGCGGCCGAGCGCTACGGTCTGCCTCGAACATGGCCTTCGCAATGGAGACCGGCAGTTACCCGCTACGCCTCCGAATTTGTTGAGTTCGACTCCCGCCCTGTTCCGTCCCGTTCCGCCGCGGAACGTTGAAATCCGCGGCGGCGGGGCACAATCGGAACCTCGTTCCTGTAGAAACAGTCGACAAGCGTCGTGTGCTTTCGGTGGATTACTTGGAACGCGCCCTCTAGAAGGCCAACAGAATACCCGGGCCTAGGATGACCGCGCCAAAATCGGTGCCGGTTATCTTCTCGTAGTCCCCGCTGAGGCCCAACCCGAACCGATCGCCGAGGTACACCATGAAACCGGCGCCTGCCATGAGCAGCGCCCCAGTCTGGCTCGGGTTGGAGACGGTGCCGACGCCCAAACCTCCCTCCACGTACGGGCCGAAGCGCCCCACGGGAAAGGTCAGGCGGACGATTCCGGCGCCCAGGTAAACATTTCTGTCGCCGAAGTAGCTCGTGAACATCGCGCCCGGAGCGACAATGACCGAGCCAAGGTCAATCCCGTAACGGGCCTCGAGCCCCAGGCCGAATCCCGTCTTTCCTCCTCCGGTAGGGAAGAGGACTGACGGCATGAGGATCAAATGGAACCCTCGTTCAAACTGCCGGACGATGCTCGTGTCATCGGCCCGGGACTGGGCGGACCAGAGCTGTAGGATCATGACGGAAACCGCGAACCCCGGGAACTTCCTCATGCCTGATACCTTCGGACCGAAAACACCTGCAGCGCGGCACAGTTCGAACTTGGATGCCCTCGCCTGGCTGTTTATCAAAACGGAAACGTACCCGCACTTTCAAATGAGGGAAATACGCGTCCGCTGCAAGTGCAAAGGAGAGCCCGGTTTAGAGCTTAGATTAAGATTAGGTGCCCCTGGTGCAAAACGCTGCCACATGGGAAGCAGCAAACTGCGCGGATTGAATCGCTCCTTCAATACTTGGGCTTGCCAAGTAGTCGCCCGCGAGCGCGATCGAAGCTGGTCCTAGTTGAGCGTTCATCGTCGCGAGCTGGCGTAACCAGCCAACACCGAACCGCGGGACTCCCTCCGAGCGACGCACCACAGAGCGCGCGACGACCCCATCCAATTGGCGACCGAGCAACTTTTCAGCCTCGGCCACGAGTCGTTGCGCTACGACTTCGTCTGATGCCCCGAGCAGTTGCTCGCCGAGCTGGGCCGACGCAACAATGGCAACGGCGCCGCGTCCTGCGTCGATCTGCCCAGTGCCCTTTGCGTCAACTACCGCTATCCCCGCAAGGGCGAGTTCGCCCCTACCGGCGGGGCAAGCCGGGCGAACACCGGGGAGCGGCCGCTCGAGCGCGAGGTGGAGCTTCAACGCGGGCGAGTACCGCGCGCTGAGCGCAAGGCTACGCTCGGGAATTTCGTCGCCGACCAGGCGTACGGCGATGGGCGCCGGAACCGCCACTATGGCTCCATCGGCTATGAGAATATCGCCGCTCGCCAGCTCAACACGTACGCGCTTACCCTCAAACGCCACGCGCACGACATCCTCGTTGAAGTGCACCTCCAGACCTTCCGCTGCAGCTTCCCAAATGATGCCCATACCGCCGATCGGGCACAACAGCCTCGATAAAGGCGCCTCTCGCATTTGGCTGAGTGCGATGACTCTCGAGGTCTCTGCCGCCGGTGACAGCGTGAGGCTGTCCAACGTGCCGCGCAGCATGACATCGACGTAGTCGTCTCCTATCCTTTCGCGAAAGAACTCGGTGGCTGAGCAATCGTCGAGCGGTGCGGCGCGCTCGAGCGCGCTCCATGTGAGACGGCCTCGCCACCTCATCATGCGCAAGGCCAGCAGGAGTAGACGCCACTTGGAACGGAGGGACACGAGCGGCGTTTGTACGAGCGCGGCCGGTGTCATCGGAAATCGATACAGCCGACCATCAACCGCGACATCTCCATCGAGTGACAAGCGTACTAACGTACGGATTCCAAGCTCGCGGAGGAGCAGGCGCGTCCGACGGTAGAACGACGCAACGAATTCGGCTCCGCGATCGAAGCGCCATATGGATTCACCGAGGCGGATCGTATCGAATCCAGAACGCCCACCCGGAGCGCTCGCTCGCTCCAGAACGATCGGCCGCACATCGAGCCGCTTGAGCTCGAGCGCCGCAGCGAGCCCAGCCGGGCCTGCGCCAACGACGATCACATTGGGCCTAGCGCCCGCGTTCGCGGCCATCCCTAGCACTTATCACGCGAGCCAGCGCCAGCCGGCAAGGTCCGCCCCTAACATTTCAGGAGCACCTGAGAACGTACTCCTTCACAGGCACCCAGAATTTCTCAGCCCCTTTCCCCCGGGGGCCCCCTATCCCACAGCCCTGTCCACACCTGAGGAGATCATCAACAGAAAAGCCACAGCGATGAGCGACTACGACGACGACGACGACGACGACGTGGACATGATCTCGGAGACCTGTACACGTCCGTGCCGCAGAGCAGTAGCTTATCGAGGCCCAAAGTGGTCCAACCGATGGGGTCCACCTCGATCAGCGAGCCTGTCCGGACCTCCTGTTGCAGCGCACGAAGGACAGGGATTCGAAGCCGCGAGAGCACATAGTGCATAGGACTACCAGGCTTAGTGTAGAACTCCCGTCGAACTGCAGGAATACTACTCATGTTTTCGCCACCGGGCTCTATGGGGGAGGCTTATTCACCCACCCTCGATTGAGCTCGGCCAGAGGTTGCATCCGATGAGATCCTCCATATTGCTACTCGCGCTCGCCGGCTGTGTTGCGTCCGCACCCACGCGGGCGGTCGATACGCCCGTTTCGCAACCGCCGCCGATCTCGCCCCCGGTCGCGAAGAGAGAGCCGAAGGCGGAAGTCCTTCACGGCGAGAAGCGCGTCGATGACTATTTCTGGCTGCGGAACAAGGGAGCGCCGGATGTCGTCACCTACCTGAATGCCGAGAACGCATACACCGACGCATTCATGAAGCCGACCCAAACCTTCCAGGAGCATCTCTACGAGGAGATGGTGACGCGCATCCAGGAGACAGATGTCACCGCTCCCTATCCCGACGGCAACTGGCTCTATTACTCGAGGACGGAGAAGGGGAAGCAGTATCCGATCCACTGTCGCAAGAGGAGCAGCGAGGCGCCGGAAAACGTTCTTCTTGACTTGAACGAGATGGCGAAGGGGGAGAAGTTTTTTGCGGTCGGAACGACTGACGTCAGCCACGACGGGAACCTGCTTGCCTACTCCACGGACACCGCGGGATTCCGCCAGTACACGCTGCGAATCAAGGACCTGCGGACGGGCGAGATCGGCCCCGAGGCGGTTCCCCGCGTCGACAGCATTGCCTGGGCTCGCGACAACCGAACGTTGTTCTACGTGGTCGAGGGTGACACCAAGCGTCCCTATCGGCTGTATCGCCATAAGCTTGGAACTCCAAACCAGACAGACCTGCTGGTGTACGAGGAAAAGGACGAAATGTTCCGGCTGAGCATCGTCCGGTCGCGCAGCAAGGCTTACCTGTTCCTCGTCTCCAAGAGTCGCACCGCCAGCGAGGTTCGATACCTCAGGGCCGATCGGATGGAGGGGACCTTCGAACTGATCGCTCTGCGCGAGGAGGATCACGAGTACTACGTCGATCACCGGGGCAGTGAGTTCTTCATACTGACCAATTCGGGTGGGAGGAATTTCCGCGTCGTGAAGGCGCCGGCATCGCGTCCCTGGAAGGCCAATTGGAAGGAAATCGTGGCCCATCGCGAGGACGTGATGTTGGAGCGCCTGGAATTGTTTAAAGACCACTACGTGCTGTTTGAGCGCAAGGAGGGTCTACCGCTCATTCGCGTGGTGGAACTGGCATCGGGCAGATCACAGGAGGTCAAGTTTCCCGAGCCGGTCTACTCCATCTTTCCGGCGCCGAACCAGGTCTTCGACATTCAGAAGCTTCGCTTCGCGTATGAATCATTCGTCACCCCGAACTCTGTGTATGACTACGACGTCAAGAGTGGAGAGCTGAAGCTCCTGAAGCGAATTGAAGTCCTGGGCGGATATGATCCGTCGAGGTACGAATCTGAACGCATCCATGCCAAGGCGTCGGATGGGACCTCGATTCCCATTTCGATTATGTATCGAAAGGGCCTCGGGCTGGACGGCCAGAGCCCGATGCTTCTCTTGGGATACGGGTGTTGTGGAATTTCGCTCCCGGTCAGGTTTTCGTCCGATCGCCTGAGCCTGGTAGATCGCGGGGTTTCGATCGCGGTGGCTCACATTCGCGGCGGCGGAGAGATGGGGAAGAAGTGGCACGACCAGGGCCGGATGATGGCCAAGCGAAACACGTTCACCGACTTCATCACTGCTGCCGAGTACCTGATCGCCCAAGGCTATACGCAGCGCAATCTACTTGTAGCCTTAGGGGCCAGTGCAGGCGGTTTGCTGATGGGCGCGGTGACGAACATGCGCCCGGACCTGTTCAAGGCCGTCGTCGCCCTGTTTCCGTTTGTCGACGTCATCAATACCATGCTTGACTCGTCACTGCCCCTGACGGTCGAAGAATTCGAGGAGTGGGGCAATCCACAAAACAAACAAGACTATGATTACATACGGACTTACAGCCCTTACGACAATCTGACTCGCAAAGCATATCCGACCATGTTGGTGCGGACGTCTTACAATGACAGCCAGGTGATGTACTGGGAACCTGCGAAATACGTCGCCAAGCTGCGAACCATGAAGACCGATTCGAATCCGCTGGTGTTCAAGGTTAACATGGAACCGGCGGGCCACGGCGGAGCCTCCGGTCGGTACACCAGGTTGCGCGATACGGCATTCGACTACGCGTTCATCCTCTGGCAACTCGGGATCAAGAGCTAGCGAACGATCCGCCGCCCGGTCGCAACCATCGGGTGCTCACCTCGCCGTGAGCGGCCCGCGCTTGATGAATCGTCCCGCGCCGGCCTTGCCAAGCCACTCTTCGTTCTCCACGATCAGCTTGCCGCGGGGAAAGACGTGGGTCGGTGAGCCAAAAGTCGTGCGCCCTTCGTTGTCAGTGACGGTGAAGGTCGGGACCACGGTGAAGTGGGCCAACAATAGCCAGTCCGCGCATACCGCCACGAGCAACACGGGCACGTGGGATAGCGGCTAGCTCAGCGGCCCAACGACCGGTGACCCTTACTACGGCGGCGGCTCGGCGGGGGGCACGTATCAATACACGTTCATGGCGGGAGGACCGCACTCACGGTGTGCGGTGAGATGGGCAACTGCTCGGCACGGATTTCGGCATGGGGGTGAACGAGATCTCCGACGGCTGCCGGCACCGGATAGTCGCTGACGACATCGAGATCGTCGAGACTGCAGTGCCGTCGCGGAAGGAGCCTTCATGGTCTTTTTGTCGCTCACCGCCCTCCTCCCTCGTTGATCCGGATTGCTGATCGAGCGGGTCTAGCTCAGACGGGGAGCGCCAACAATCATGGTGTGCGCAGATCGTCGATGCCAGTGACGTGGCCGTCCGCGCCGGCGGCGAGCCGCGAGAACACCCGCTTCAAAGTATTGACCTGCATCAAGTAGCGCTCAGCATCGTGGTCGCCGCAGCGCAGCCCACGCGGCCGCAGGCGGAAGCCGCGTCGCGCATAAGCGTCGGCCGTGCCGGCGCCGCAGAGATGCACGATGGCAGCGAGATCCTGCTTTTGTTGCGGCGTGGCGGCGGTTGTGGCGTGGCGCGCGACGATGTCGGCGACGGCGCGGTCGAGCCAGACGGCGGTGAGCTCGATCGCGTGGCTCGGCACGACACGCATATAGAGGGAATTGAACCAGCACGAATTCACATCCCACCATGGACCTTCCGCGACCACTTGGTGGTGGTGAATGCAGTAGTGCCGCGCCTCGGCGAAGGCCGCGTCGGTCATCTGATACATGCCGACCGCGCTCGACGCCGGCCGGTAGATCTCGAACGGGTTCCACGAGAGGCGCCAGCGCCAATAGGTGTGCGCCACCGGATTGCCCGTGCCCTCGACCTGCGCCAGTGCCGCGAGCAGTTCGGGGGTGATGGTCGCCGTCGCATGCGATTGGAACATCGGTCCATAGGCCGCCCAGGTCTCCGCCGACGACTTGTTGAGCGCGCTCGCCAGCGGGAAGAACATCTCGGTCGGCTTGCGAGCCACGTGATAGACGAGGTTGAGAGCCACCAGCACCGTGAGCGCCGAAACGCCGAGCACGAGCACCCGCACCCGGACCGGCGCCGCGTTGAGTGCGCGGCGCCCGCGGCGGAGGACGCGCCGCAATCGATGGAAGCGCCGGACGAAGCTGCGCCACAGCGAACGGAGCCGAGCCAGACGAAACGGGACGAGACCAAAGGGCAGGACGGGCATGCGAGCCCCGTGGATTATGACGCGGCATGAGGGCGCGGGCCAGACGGGACGAACCGTCCGTCTTTCACTGCTCCCGCGGAGCACCTCCTCTCGCCTCCGATGCCCTCTGAGGCGGCGACTGCGGTCTCGCGGACAAGCAGTGTCTGGTTTGACGTCTGCAGCAACGTCGGAAACTATTGACCCGTGTTGGTGATCAGTACCCAGACCTTGTTGGAGCCCGAGTTTGCCGCGGCGAGATCCTGCAGCCCGTCTCCGTTGAAGTCCCCCACGACAATGGTCCCGGCACCCCTGCCGACCAAGTAGTCCTGCGGCGACTGAAGGCTCCCATCCCCGTTGCCCAGGAGCACCACCGCGTTCCCCGTTCCGCATCGAGGAGTCAGACATAATCTGGCCACGGCCAAGTCCTGCACCCCATCGGTATTGAAGTCCCCGATCGCAACGGACAAAGGACCGCTTCCCGCATTGAAGCTTCGCGGCGACTGGAAGCTTCCGTCTCCGTTACCCAAGAGGATTGCGACGCTGCCGGCTCCCGCCATCGAGAAGTTCTGCTAGATTTCGAACACTTTGAAGAATTAGCATTGGACCAAATCGACGAAACACAAGATAAGCCCGCCAACCTTCACGCCTAGTGATGGTTCCGATGTCTTGTTGGGGAGGAGGGTCAGTCGAGTAAAGCAAGCAGAGGAGAACTTTCAGCGAAGTCTAGAGAAGGTTCAGTCAGAAGTTCATTCCACACGTCAATTCACCTGGGAGTTATTTATGAAGCGAATGACTTTGTGCTCCTTAGTTAGTATTTTTGTGTTGGCCGCATCGGTTGTTCAGGCTCAAGAAGTTGTTACCAAAAAAGAAGTTGTTGTTAGAGCGTCGAATGGCACAACCAAGGTTATTCCGCAGGCAGTAAACGGTGCTAGCGACGTCTCTCTCTGCTCGTTCTGTTTCACCTGTGGTGGAGCTTACCCGGCCTTCTCCGGAGGGTTTGAGTCTGTGGGAGATGCGCCACAGGAACGTGGCGGCTCGTGCGCGGACCCTTTGGGACCAAGCACTGATTCGTTTCCCTTCCTCTGTTGTAAGGCAATCTCTCCCTAGATTGAACGTAGCGCCTCGTGCGCGGACCTTTGGCAGGAAGCGGGATCCGTTTCCCTTCCTCTGCTGCGGTCAATAACTAAAAAGCCGTAGAACTTCGAGACAGAGTCGGGGCATGCATCTGCAGTGCCCCGGCTTTTGTCTTGTCGAAGGAGGAGATGATGAGGTGGGAACCTAAGCGGATGCGGTCATCATATAGACGAGTGACGCGTAGACGAGTGACGCGCTTATGGTTCGTAGGTCTGCTCGTGACGGTAGTCGCTTGCTTTCCCACCAGGGTGCTCGCGGTTTTGAGTGTCCCGTTCCTGATTGCCATCACCCCAGATGGCTCGCGCGCTTATGTGACTGATTATTATTCCCATTCCATCGCAGTGATCGACACAGCAACCAACACCGTACGGGCAACTGTCCCGCTTGGGGATCAGCCTTACGGGATTGTCATCACTCCAGACGGAACCCGCGCCTACGTCGCCGATCGCGGAAGAAATTCCGTGGTGGTGCTCGATACGGCGAGCAACACTGTGGTTGCAGCAATCGAGGTAGGGGATAAGCCCTATGGGGTTGCTATCACTCCGGACGGAACCCATGTCTATGTATCCAATTCGGCCGCCGACTCTGTGTCGGCAATCGATACGGCGAGCAACACCGTGCTTGCGTCAATCGAGGTGGGCAACGAGCCCTATGGGGTTGCCATCAGCCCGGATGGAACCCGCGCCTATGTGGCAAATCAGGAATCCGCCTGCGTCTCGGTAATTGATACGGCGACCAACACCGTGGTTGCATCGATCCAGGTTGGGGATGAGCCCTACTGGGTGGCATTCACTCCGGACGGGCAACGAGCTTACGTCACGCGTTTTGTGCCCTTGGGCGCCGTAGAGGTGATCGACACAGCGACCAATACGTTGGTGGCGACTGTCGCGGTTCAAACCCGTCCATGGAGTGTTGCGATCGCCTCGGATGGTACTTCTGCCTATGTAACAAATAGAGACTCCAACTCGGTTTCAGTTGTAGACACAGCCACCAACACTGAGAGAACAAGCATCAGGGTTGGGGGTTTTCCGATTGGGGTGGCTATCGTCCCGGACAATACGCGAGCCTATGTGCCGAATTCAATATCTGCAACCGTCTCTGTGATCGACACGATGACCAACACCGTGGTGGCCACAATATACATTCCCGGTTCGTGAACCGGCGTGCTTTGCTGTCGACCATGGCAATCTACAACAAGACGATGGGGTTGGTTTGCGCAGGGTTGGCGGTGTACAATGTGCTGGTCGCCGCGATAACCCAGGCGCAGGATGTATCTTTCGAGGACGCGCAAAACTTCGGGGCGGGGATCGGTCCTGTCTCGGTCGCGGTGGGCGACTTCAATGGCGACGGCCGTCTAGATTTGGCCGTAGCCAACGTCAATTCCGACAACCTCTCGGTGCTTTTGGGCAACGGGGATGGGACCTTCCCGGCGGCGCGGGACTTCGCGGCCGGAAGGTTTCCCGGTTTCGTTACGGTGGGAGACTTCGATGGCGACGGGGTGGAAGACCTGGCCGTTGCCAACGGCGGTTCCGACGAAGTCTCGGTCTTCTTGAGCAATGGGGATGGGAGCTTCCAGGAAGCGCGGAACTTCGCGGCCGGGAACCGTCCCGAGTCCATTGCGGTGGGGGACTTCAATGGCGACGGCCGTCTAGATTTGGCCGTGGCCAACCACGATTCAGACAACGTCGCGGTGTTTTTGGGCAACGGAGATGGGACCTTCCAGGCGGCGCGAAACTTCAGGGCCGGGCGCCTGGCCTATTCCGTTGCGATAGGCGACTTCAACGATGACGGGCTGCAAGACCTGGCCGTGGCCAACCGCTTTTCCAACGACGTCTCAGTGCTTCTGGGCAACGGAGATGGGACCTTCCAGGCAGCGCGGAACTTCGGGGCAGGTATCCTTCTTTCTTCTCTGGCCGTGGGAGACTTTAATGGTGACGGGGTGCAGGACTTCGCAGTGGCCAACGAGGGTTCCAACAACGTCTCGGTGCTTTTGGGCAATGGGGATGGAAGCTTCCAAGGGGCGTTGAACTTCGCGGCCGGAATCCGTCCTTTTTCGGTTGCGGTGGGCGACTTCAATGGCGACGGCCGTCTAGATTTGGCCGTGGCCAACAATGGTTCCGACAACGTCTCGGTTTTTTTGGGCAACGGGGATGGGACCTTCCAGGGGGCGCGGAGCTTTGCGGCCGGTGCCCGTCCTTCTTCGGTTGCGGTGGGGGACTTCAATGGCGACGGCCGTCTAGATTTGGCCGTGGCCAACGGCGGTTCCAACGACGTCTCGGTGCTGATCAACAACACGCCGCAGTAGAGGAGATGAGATGGCCGCTGGCCGCTGGCCGATGGACGCAGCGAGCCAAAGGGCCGTTCGACCGTTCTCTGCCAGGGAGAGGGTGGTGCGGTGAGAACCTCGGCCGAGCCCATGCCCTTCACTCGTCGCCGGAACTCGCCACCGTAGATGCAGTCGCGATCGCGGAGTAGGTAGCGCGGCGCCGAGTCATCAGGCAATGCCTCGACGATTTGCTGCGCCGTCCATGCAGCAGTGCTCAAAGAGGCCGATCGACGGGGCGTCAACCCGGAATCGCCGTGCCCCGATTGGGGCAAGCCGGAGGCACTGATGTCCCTGGCGTTCGGACTCACCAAGCTAACGCCACCCGACTTGAAGTCGGCGCACCAGGCGGCATCCGCGGCGCTGAAGCTCGAGCCGGAGTGGTCCTACGTCAAAGACAATCTGCTGCCGAGCATCGAACAGCAGCTCCGCGCCGCGTGGTGTTTGGCCGCTGGCCCTACTGAATCATCTCGCTAATCGTTATTGCAATTGGATTCATACCCGCGGCGAAGGGTGAGCCGGACACTGGCGCCAGGGCTCCAGTGGTGGCGTCGATGATGAATACGGAGACATTGTTGGAATCATAGTTTGGCACATAGGCAAACTTGCCCGAAGGGTCCACCGCCACAAAGGATGGCTTGGTACCGGCTGCGAAGGGCGAGCGCCAGTGATGGCATTGATGGTGAATGCCGAGACATTGTGAGAAAACTCGGTTGCCACGTAGGCGAACTTGCCCGAGGGGTGCACCGTCACCGAATCCGCACCCCTACCCGCGGTAGCGAAGGGTGAGCCGGCGACTGGCGTCAAGGCGCCAGTGGCGGCATTGATGAAGAACGCCGAGACCGTGGAGACAGTGTTGGAACTAAAATTCGCCACATAGGCAAACCTGCCCGAGGGGTCCACCGTCACTGAATCCGCCTCCGTGCCCGCAACGTAGGGCGATCCCGGGACCGGGGTCAGTGTCCCAGTGGTGGCATTGATGGTGAACGCCGAAACATTGTTGGAACCGTCGTTTCCCACATAAGCGAACCTGCCCGAGGGATCCACCGTTACGGAATAGCAACCCCTACCGGCATCGAAGGCGGACCCCGAAACCGGGGTCAGGGCCGCAGTCGTGGCATCGATGGTGAAAGCCGAAACATTGTTGGAAATCTCGTTTGGCACATAGGCGAACTTACCCGAGGGGTCGACGGTCAATACGTTCGGCGACCTCCCCGCCGTGAAGGGGGATCCCGAGACCGGGGTCAGTTTCCCAGTGGTGGCATCGACGGTGAACGCCGAGACATTGTTGGAGCCGTTGTTTGCCACATACGCGAACCTCGGGGTGATGCTAATCGGCGACGCACCATGGCTGAAGGCAATGGAACGAGGAAAACCTCTGGCAATCATCGTACCGAGGGAATTCAAGGCACCGCTCGCGGCATCGATGCGGTATACCGAAACATTGTTGGAATTTTGGTTTGCCACATAGGCGAACTTGGCCGAGGGATCCACCATCACTGAATTCGGGCCCGCACCCGCGGGAAACGGCGAGCCCGCAATCTGGCTCAGGGCACCGGAGCTAGCATCGATGGCGAACCCCGAGACGGAGGCGGAACCGAAATTCGCCACATAGGCGAACTTGGCCGAGGGGTCCACCGTCATGGAAAAGGGATCCGTACCGGCAGGGAATGGTGAGCCCGCGACCGGGGTCAGGGCGCCGGTGGTGGCATTGATGCTGTATGCCGAGACATTGTGCGAAACATTGTTTGCCACATAGGCGAACTTGCCCGAGGGATCCACCGCTACGGAAAACGGTTGCGTACCCGCAGGGAATGGTGAGCCCGCGACCGGGGTCAGGGCGCCCGTCTTGGCATCGATGGTGAACGCGGAGACATTGCTGGAGCCACTGTTCGCCACGTAGGCGAAGTTGCCGGAGGGGTCCACTGTCACGGAGAACGGAAACCTACCGGCAGGGAAGGGCGAGCCTGTCACCGGGGTGAGGGCACCGGTCGTGGCGTTGATGGTGAACGCCGAGACCGTGGTGGAACCGAAATTCGCCACGTAAGCGAACTTGCCCGACGGATCCACCGCCACTGAATTCGCACCCGCACCAACGGGGAACGGTGAGCCTGCGACCGAGGTCAGGTCGCCGGTGGCGGCATTGATCGCGAACGCCGAGACATTGTTGGAGCCACGATTTGCCACATAGGCGAACTTGCCCGAGGGATCCACCGTCACTGACTGCGGAAGCAGGCCGCTCGCCAACACGTAGCCGTTTCCCCGCAGTTGCCCCGTGGAGGCATTCACTGTGTACAGGGAAACCGTACTGTCGTCAGAATTGGCGACATAAGCGAAGCGGGGGAAGGGGAAGGTCACCACCAGCGCGGTCGAGGCGCTGATCGAGCCTGAAGTGGCGGTAATGGTAGTGCTGCCCACGCCTACGCTCGTGGCCAAGCCCGTGGCGCTGACCGTGGCGACACCAGTTGCCGACGAGCTCCAGGTTACCGAGGTCAACGTCTCAGTGCTGTTGTCGCTGAAGGTCCCGGTGGCTGCGAATTGCTGTATCCCGCCCATCGGGATGGTCTGATTTGTGGGGCTGACGGATATGGATCGCAGCACGACTTGGTTGCCTCCTCCACCTCCGCCGTCGGCACTCGATCCCCCGCCACAGCTGGCGAGCACGGCCGCGAAGACAAGCACAAAAGAAAAGCCCCAAAGCCTCGGCATGACCAAACCTCCTGTTTGGCGCAACTACGTCCCAGAAGGTGGATCGCAAAGGGATGGCAGAAGACGACAGGCAAGTGGTTGATGCCGCCAGGCAATTCACCGAGCAAGCCAGTCATTCAAGAGCTGATGGGACACGCCAGCCTCGAGATGACGATGAGGTACGCTCACCTCAGTCCGGAGACGAAGCAAAACGCGGTGCAGGTACTCGATGAACCGCTGCCCCGCACGGCACATACGCGGCATGGAACGAAAAAGCGACCCAAGTACTTGAAACGAAAGTGGAGGCGGGGGGAATCGAAAACGCGTCTCTGCATGGTCCGTGTGGTGACCCGTCCGGACCAAAGGCAACAACATCGCGGCTTTGTTGGAACGTAAAGCCCTCTCCGAGCGGTCGCCGTCATGACGAGTCACTACTCGACTGTAAGGACTGTAAGGAGCACCTGCCGGCGAGCGATTGCCCTGAGTCCGCCGCCGGGCCCAGCCTGACGCAGGAAGGTTGCGGGAAACGCCCTGGCTGGCTGCGGTGCTTGCGGGAGTGCCGAGGGGACGGGCGAAGCACCCCACCCGCTCGTTCGCGCTTCCCGTGCCCAATACGGCGATTTGGTCCCTCGACCCGGCTGGGGGGCGAGTGAGGCTCACCAGGCGCCAGCAGCGTTTCGTTGACGAGTACCTAATCGACCTGAACGGGACACAGGCGGCGATTCGGGCCGGATACTCGCCCCAGACCGCCAACGAGATCGCGGCGGAGAACCTAACGAAACCTAGCGTCAAGGTTGCCGTGGATCAGGCGATTGCCCACCGCGCCAACCGCAGCCATGTGACGCAGGACGAGGTTGTGCTCGAGCTGAAGCGCATTGCCCGCCGCGCCATTTCCTCGTTCGAGGTCGAGCAGCGGACCACCGAAGACGGCCAGACGCGAACGGTGCGCAGGGTTCGCTTCTGGCCCAAGACGGATGCCCTCGACAAGCTGGCGCGCCACCTCGGCATGCTCGTGGACCGTCACGAGGACGAAGCGAAGGGCAGATTCGTGTTGAATATCACCCTGGCCCCGCCGGAGCCAAACGGGTCAGCCAGCGATGCTGTGGTCGACGTGGGGAATCAGCTGGAGGCGCCATCCAGTCCGGCCAACTCGCTGGCCCTGAGTCCATTGGCAGCGAACGGTCGGGGCTGGTGATGAGATTAGAGGCAGAGTTCGATCATGCAAGATGCGAAAGGCTAATACCCGCTTCCTCGCCAAGTTGCTGTTGAGGGATCGACCGCGTCTCGCGCAGATAGCGGATGCGTCGACCAAGCGGTGGGAGCAGTCTCCTGCAGGAGTTGTGCATGACGATACTACGGGAAACCCTAGGTCGCGATGAAATCTTGCTCGAGCTGCCACTGCGTGTAACGTCCATCACTGACCGTGAGCACAGCACGACTCTTCCTGCGGCACTGCGTGAGGGACACATGAAAAGAATTGGAACGCTACT
>WNFG01001274.1_pt1 | contig 21224 bp, 21 predicted proteins | sample 5400431 | NCBI WGS metagenome assembly WNFG01 (sample SAMN13153346, study PRJNA577476) | soil metagenome | isolation source: 120 cm saprolite under Douglas fir tree site 2 hole 3 replicate 2 | place: USA:California | collected 2015-04-18 | reverse complement strand
GCATGTAGATGCCGGCGGCGAAAACCAACGCAAGATGAGCGAACATCGGCACGTAGGAGGCCTCGGCCTTGGCGCTCGCTCCGCGCGGCTCGCCGAACGCAATGGCATTCAGCCGCAGGAACAGGGCCGCGACGCCGATCAGGATCCCGAGCACCAGCACGATCGCCAGGGCGGGCGCGCGCGTGAAGGTCGAGGTCACCACCAGGAACTCGCTCATGAAAATACCGAGCGGCGGCAGCCCGGCGATGGCGACGACGCCCAGCACCAGGCCCCAGCCGAGCACCGGGTTGGTCTCGGTGAGGCCGCCCATGTCGGCGATGCGCTGCGTGCCCTTGACCTGGGCGATGTGGCCGACCGCGAAGAAGATCGCCGACTTGGTCAGCGAGTGCATGGTCATGTGCAGCAGGCCCGCGAAGTTCGCGAGCGCGCCGCCCATCCCGAAGGCGAAGGTGATGATGCCCATGTGCTCGATCGAGGAATAGGCGAACATGCGCTTGATGTCGCGGCGGCGGTACAGCATGAAAGCCGCGAACACGAGCGAGACGAGCCCCATGGTCACCATCAGCGGCCCGGGCGCGAGCGCCGCGGGGTTGAGCGCCAGCAGCATCTTGAAGCGCAGCAGCGCGTAGAGCGCGACATTGAGAAGAAGCCCCGAGAGCACCGCCGAGATCGGGGTCGGCCCCTCGGCATGGGCATCGGGCAGCCAGGCATGCAGCGGGGCGAGTCCGACCTTGGTGCCGTAGCCGAGCAGCAGGAACACGAACGCGACGTTGAGCAGCGCCGGGTCGAAGGCGGACGCGCGCGTCATCAGCACGGTCCAGACCATGGCGTCGAGCCCCTCCCCGATCACCGGCCGCGCCGCCATGTAGACCAGGATGGTGCCGAACAAGGCGAGCGCGATGCCGACGCTGCCGAGGATGAAATACTTCCAGGCCGCCTCGAGCGCCTCGTGGGTGCGGTAGATGCCGACCATCAGCACGGTGGTCAGGGTCGCCAGCTCGATCGCCACCCACATCACGCCGATATTGTTGGCGACGAGCGCGAGGTTCATCGCGAACATCAGCACCTGATACATGGCGTGGTAGAAGCGCAGGAACCGCGGCGTCAGCCGGCCGATCTCGAGCTCGTGACCGATATAGCTCGCGCTGAACGCGCTGGTGGTGAAGCCGACGAAGGTGGTCAGCACGATGAAGACGTTGTTGAGGTCGTCGACCAGCAGATAGGAGCCCGGTTGCGGGCGGCCAAAGAACAGCGCCACCGCGGCGAGCAGGGTCAGGAACGCCGCGAGCACGTTGAGCGCCGCGGGCAGCCGGTAGCCCGGCAGCGCGACCAGCAGCGCCGCCGCCGCGGCCGGAATGACGAGAACGGCGATGACCGGCTCGAACATCATCCCCGCTCTCCGCGGAAGCGATCGAGCGCCTGCACGTCGACGGTGTCGAAGCGCTCGCGAATGCGGAACAGGAAGATGCCGATCACGATGAAGGCGATGAGGATCGAGAAGGCGACGCTGATCTCGACCACCAGCGGCATGCCCTTGGCGCCGGTGGCGGCCAGGACGAGACCGTTCTCGAGCGACATGAAGCCGACGACCTGGCTCACGGCGTTGCGGCGCGTGACCATCAGCAGGAGGCCGAGCAGCACCACCGACAGCGCGAAGGCGAGATCTTCGCGGGCGAGCGGATCCGCCTCCGCCGTCACCCGCAGCATCACCACCATCGACAGTGCGACCAGGCCCATGCCCAGCAGCATGGCGCCCCCGACGCCGACCACCTTCTCGATCTCGCGATGGATGCCGAGGCGCATGATGATGCGATGCAGGGCGACTGGAATGACGATCGCCTTGAACACGAGCGCGATCGCCGCGGTCACGTAGAGGTGCGGCGCGTTCTGGATATAGGCCTGCCAAGCCACCGAGAGCGCCAGCGCCAGGGCATGCAGCGCGAACATGTTGAGCAGCGCATAGAGCCGGTCCTGATAGAGCTCGAGGAAGCTCACCAGCACCAGCGTGCCGGCGAGGAGGTGGGCGACGTCGAAGGTCAGGCCGCGCATCACAGGCTCCGCGAGACGAACAGGAGCAGCGTGGCCAGGAGGCCGAGCATCAGGGCGGCGCCCAAGAATTCCGGCACGCGGAACACGCGCATCTTGGCGATCGACGTCTCGAACAGCGCCAGCAGGAAACCGCCGATCGCAAGCTTGGCGAGGTAGGCGATCGCGCCGATCGCCAGCGCTTCGGGCCCGGCGCCCGGCGGCACCAGCCCCCAGGGCAGGAACAGGCAGGCGATGAGCGACACGTAGAGCAGGAGCTTCAACGACGCGGACAGCTCGATCAACGCCAGGTGGCGTCCGGAATATTCGAGCACCATGGCCTCGTGCACCATGGTCAGCTCGAGATGCGTCGCCGGGTTGTCGACCGGGATGCGCGCGTTCTCCGCGATCGCGACCATGATCAGGGCGAGGAGCGCGAGCGCGAGCGAGACCCGCAGCCCCACCTCCGACGACACCAGGAAGCCCGCCATGGTCGAGAGCTGGGTCGAGCCGGCGACCAGCGCGAGCGTGAACACGATCATGATCATCGCCGGCTCCGCCAGCGAGGCGATCATCACCTCCCGGCTCGAGCCGATGCCGCCGAAGCTCGTTCCGACGTCGAGCCCGGCGAGCGCCAGGAAGAAGCGGGCGCTGCCGATGAGCGCGATGATGGCGATGAGATCGGCCGACCACGAAAACAACAGGCCGGTCCGGAACGTCGGCACCAGGGAGGCCGCGACCCAGGTGGCGGCGAAAATGAGATAGGGACTGACGCGGAAGAGCCACGAAGCATTCTCCGCCAGCACCACGTCCTTGCGCATGAGCCTGGCGAGATCGCGATAGGGCTGGAGCAGCGGTGGTCCCTGCCGGAGCAGGAAGCGCGCCTTCAGCTTGCGCACGAGGCCGGTGAGCAGCGGCGCCAGCAGCAGCACCAGCAGCATCTGCGCGCCCTGGACCGCGACGTCGACGATCACGGCCATAGCGCGAGCACCATGAGCAGCAGCACGAGCGCGGCGAAGACCAGGCTCAGGAATTGCCGGATGGTCAGGAACTGCAGATGGTTGAGCCGATCTGCCGCGTATCCGACGCCGCCCGCGATCGGCGCGTAGAGCGCGTCCCAGATCAAATCGTGCAGTTCCACCGTCAGCCGCGCCGGCCGGGCATCGCCGGGCGGCGGCATGTCGACGTGCTCGCGCGCGCGGAATACGACGGTACCGAACACGCGGCGGATCGGCTGGGCGAAGCTCGATGCGGTGTATTGGGTCGCCGGGCTCGGGTCCGGATAGCCGCAATCCCACGGCGGCGCGCGGCGCACCCGGTCGGAAGCGAGCCGGTGGATGGCGAAGGCGGCAAGCCCGCCCGACATCCACATGAACACGAAGACGAGGAGGCCGTTGTAGGAGCTGCGGCTCTCGGCGATCGGCACGATCGACAGCCACTCGACGCCCCTTTGCACCGGCATGCGGTCGCCGACCAGGCCTTGCACGACCGGCGCCAGGGCATCGATGAAGAAGCCCGGCACGATGCCGGCCACGAGGCACAGCGCGGCAACGACGACCATCGCCGCGCGCGAGAAGGCGTCGGTCTCCTGCGCGCGTGCTGCCGCCGGGGTGCGCGGGCGACCGAGAAAGGTCACGCCGAAGGCCTTGACGAAGCAGGCGGCGGCGAGCGCGGCCGAGAGCGCCAGCAGCGCGCCCACGGCCGGCACCAGGAACTTGAGGCCCCACGAGGGAAGCTGCGGGCTCAACAGGATCGCCTGGAAGGTCAGCCATTCCGAGACGAAGCCGTTGAGCGGCGGCAGTGCCGAGATCGCGGCGCAGCCGACGAGGAAGACGAAGGCGGTCTGCGGCATGCGATGGATGAGGCCGCCGAGATGCTCCATGTCGCGCTCGCCGGTCGCGTTGAGCACCGCGCCCGACCCGAAGAACAGCAGGCTCTTGAACAGGGAATGGTTCAGCACGTGCAGCAGGCCGGCGGTCAGCGCCAGCGCCGCCGCCCACGCCATGCCGTAGGCCTTGAACGCGAGCGCGAGGCCGAGCCCGATGAAGATGATCCCGATATTCTCCACCGTGTGGTAGGCGAGCAGCCGCTTGAGGTCGTGCTGCATCAGCGCGTAGAGCACCCCCATCACTGCCGTGATGCCGCCGAGCGCGAGCACCACCATGCTCCACCACCAGGCCGGCGGGCCGACGAGGTCGAACACGATCCGCACGAAGCCGTAGACCGCGACCTTGGTCATCACCCCGCTCATCAAGGCCGAGACGTGGCTCGGCGCCGCCGGATGCGCAAGCGGCAGCCAGACGTGCAGCGGCACCAGGCCGGCCTTGGAGCCGGCGCCGATCAGCGCCAGGATCAGGATCGCGGCGGCAAGCGTGGCGGAGGGATGCCCGCTGCGGATATCGGCGAAGGCGTAGCCGCCGTCGGGCCCCGCCAGCAGGCCGAAGGCGAGCAAGAGCGCGAGCGTGCCGAAGCTCGCCATGATCAGATAGACGTAACCGGCGCGGACGTTGTCGCCGACGCGGTGATGCGCCATGACCAGCGCCCACGACGACAGCGACATGAATTCCCAGGACACCAGGAACGTGAACGCGTCGTCGGCGAGCACCACGATGGTCATGCCGGCGAGAAACGCCGGATAGAACGGCATCACTCGCTGCGGGGCCTGCTCATGGCGAGCGTATCCGAGCGCGAACAGGCTGGCCGCGGCGGCGCCGAGATTGACGACCGCGAGGAAATAGGCCGCGAGCGGATCGAGACGGAAATGGGCCCCGAGCCACGGAAGTCCGAGCGGAAGGGTCGCAACCGAGACGGCCGCGGAGGAACCGATGAGCGCCGCGAGCGCGACGCCCAAGAGCGCCAGCGCGGCGATCAGGCAGAGGCCGTAGACCAGGGGGCGCGCGCGCGGAGAATTTCCCATGACGACGGCGATTGCCGCCGTGGCGAGAAGCACGGCCGCGCAAGCAAGGGCCGAACGGACCATCAATCTTTTTCCTCGTCGGGGCACGCGCCGCGCCGCCCGATGGACCCCCGAAGCATGCTCATCGCCGGCGCGCTCATCCCTTCAGCCGCACCCCGCGCCCGCCGCCGGAACTCGGCGCCCCCTCCCCGATCAGCTCGATGCCGCCGACCGCCAGCGCCTCGACGAGCTTCATCAGGGAATCGACGTTTCCCCGGATCACCCCGTCGCTCGATTCCATGCGCTGGATGGTGGGCAGCGACAGACCCGAGCGCTGGGCGAGCTCGCGTTGATCGATCCCCAGCAGCGCCCGGGCCGCGCGCATCTGAGCACCCGTGATCATGTTTTAAACATCAGAATCGATAATCCTTACGTTGGTATGCACGCATAATCTGCGAGGAAGGGAATGACAAGAGCAAACCTTGGGCGCCGGCTTCAGGCCCGAAACAGCAGGCAGGCATCGCCGTAGGAATAGAATCGATACCCTGCCTCGATGGCGTGGGCGTAGGCGCGCTGCATCCGGTCGAGGCCGGAAAACGCCGCCACCAGCATGAACAAGGTCGAGCGCGGCAGGTGGAAATTGGTCATCATCGCGTCGACCGCGCGGAAGCGGTAGCCGGGCGTGATGAACAAGGCGGTCTCGCCCTCGAATTGACGGACGACGCCGTCGTCGTCGCTGGCGGTCTCAAGGAGCCGCAGCGCGGTCGAGCCGACCGCGACGACGCGGCCGCCGGCGCGACGGACGGCGTTGAGCGCCGCCGCCGTTTCCGCGCTCACGGCGCCCGCTTCGGCCTGCATGCGGTGGCCGGCGGTGTCGGCCGCCTTGACCGGCAGGAAGGTTCCGGCCCCGACATGCAGCGTCACCTTGTGGATCGCGATGCCTCGCTCGCGCAGCCGGGCGATCAGCGCGTCGGTGAAATGCAGGCCGGCGGTGGGCGCCGCAACCGAGCCCTGCTCCCGCGCGAACACCGTCTGATAATCGATCTCATCGCGCGCGTCGGGCGCCCGCCGCGCGGCGATGTAGGGCGGCAGCGGCATGGCGCCGCGCTCCTCGATCGCCTGGTCGAGCACCGGCCCGTGAAACGCGAAGGCGAGCGTCACCTCCCCGCCCTCGCTTTTGTCCTCGACGGTGGCGTCGAGCTGGCCGAGAAAGCAGACTCTGCCCTCCCCGCCGAAACGAACGACGTCGCCCGGCGCGAGCCGTTTGGCGGGCTTCGCGAAGGCGCGCCAGCGTGCGCCGTCGATGCGCCGATGCAGCGTCGCCTCGACCGCCGGCTCGGCGGCGCCGCGCCCGATGCGCCGCCCGCGCAGTCGTGCCGGGATCACCTTGGTATCGTTGACCACGAGCGCGTCGCCCTCCCGCAGCAGGTCGGGCAGCTCGCGCACGCCGCGATCCTCGAATTCGGGGATTCGCCCGGGACGAACCACGAGCAGTCGCGCCGCGTCCCGCGGCGCGATCGGGCGCAACGCAATGCGCTCGGGCGGCAGATCGAAATCGAACAGGTCGGTGCGCATGCCCCTTCATATAGGGGCGGGCGTATCGGGGTCATCGCTGCACCTTCGGACGGACCCCAGGCGCCGAACAGGCTGGTGCCCAAGCGCTGTAGGTGGCGCCGACGCGCGCGGCCTATGGCCGATCGCCTACGCGGTAGGCGGATAGGGGTCGAGCCCGTAGGTCCATACCGGGCGCGCCTCGCCGTTCTCGTCGAGCCGGAGGACCTGGGTCTCCTCGCCCTGATCGCCAAGCTTCTGAGCGGCGTCGACCGCGAATAGCAACGCTTCGCGCTCGCTCTGGTAGGGCCCATATTCCTCGCCGCCGAACTTGATGAACCACATGTCCTCTTGGCGCACTAAAAGATAGCGCTCGTTCGGTGGGCCGGGGACAAGGGCCCCGCTGTAATCGTGGATAAGAGGTCGCGGCATGATTTCCCCCAGTGTCTGATCGCGTCGATGGTAACGCTCGAGGCTGCCGGCTTGTTCCGCACTCGGCGCGGTATTTTATGCAAAGGCGTTTGGCAACGATGGACCGCGCCTAGTCGCGATATGGTCGCTATTGCGTCAAACGATCTTCACAGGACTCGACTATGGAATGGGCAACAAGACCAACCGCGGGAGAGGCCGATGGGCATCGTCATGATCCGCTGTCCGCAGACGGGGCGAGAAATCCCGACTGGGATCGTCGCAGATCGCGAAAGCTTCCAGGCGATGCCGGTATTCTTTGCGCGGGTGAATTGCCCGATCTGCCGGATCGAGCATGAATGGTTCGCCAAGGAAGCCTGGGTGTGCGATTCCGCCCCGGCGTACCCGTCCCGCGCGGCTTCGCAGCCGGTCGAAAATATCGACGCGTAGGTCGGGCGGCTAGAGCATTTTCAGGAAAAAGCCTGCCCCGGGCCTGATCCGGGGTGGGAACCGGTTTTCCGTCCGAAAATGCGACCACGTAACAAAGCGAATGCGCTCACGCGGCCGCGGCCATTTTCGCGGAGATGATGCGATCGGGATCGGCGACCGGCTCGCCGCGCTTGATCTTGTCGACATTGTCCATTCCCTCCGTCACCTTGCCCCAGACCGTGTATTGGCCGTTGAGCCACGGCGATTCCGCGAAGCAGATGAAGAACTGGCTGTCGCCCGAATCCGGGTTCTGCGCCCGCGCCATGGAGACGGTGCCGCGCACGTGCTTCTCCGCGGAGAACTCGGCCTTGAGCTTCTGGCCCGAGCCGCCGGTGCCGGTGCCGTGCGGGCAGCCGGTCTGCGCCATGAAACCGTCGATGACGCGGTGAAAGACGACCCCGTCGTAGAAGCCGTCGCGCACCAGCTCCTTGATGCGCGCGACGTGGCCGGGCGCGAGGTCCGGGCGCATCGCGATCGCGACCCGGCCTTTGGTGGTTTCGAGAATCAGGGTGTTGTCTGTCTCCGTCATGTCACGGTCCTTGCGGTGTGCGGTTGTCGACGAACCTGATGGCGATCGGGCGGCCAACCACCGCGCCGGCCATTCCCGCGGTGAAGTGCAGCGGGGTGCAGCGTGCGAGCGCCGCGGTGATGGCGTTGCTGCCTCGTCACTTGGCGTCGGCGGCCACCTGCACGCGGGTCATCCGGTCCGGGTTCTGCACCGGCTCGCCCTTCTTGATCTTGTCGACCGCATCCATGCCGGAGACGACCTCGCCGACTACCGTGTACTTGCCGTTGAGGAACGCGCCGTCGGCATACATGATGAAGAACTGCGAATTGGCCGAGTTCGGATCCTGCGACCGCGCCATGCCGACGATGCCGCGCTTGAACGGCACGTTGGAGAATTCGGCCGGCAGATCGGGATATTTCGAGCCGCCGGTGCCGTCGCCGCGCGCGCCGTCGCCGGTCTGCGCCATGAAGCCCGCGATCACCCGGTGGAACGGCACGTTGTCGTAGTATTTCTCGCGCGCGAGCTGCTTGATGCGCTCGGCGTGCTTGGGCGCGATGTCGGGGCGCAGCTTGACGACGATGCGGCCGTATTTGGTGTCGATCAGGATGGTGTTCTGCGGATCGACGCCGGCCGGCAGTTGCGGCGCGGCGACGGCGGGCGCCGCGCAGAGAAGCGCGGCAGCAAGCGCGAACATGCGGATCATGGAATCTCCCGGTCAATGGCCGGACGAGCCGGCGAATTTCTGCTTCAGTCGCAGCGCGACCGACGGCGGAACGAACGGCGACACGTCGCCGCCCATCGACGCGATCTGCCGCACCAGTGTGGCGGTGATCGGGCGGACGGCCGGCGCGGCCGGCAGAAACACGGTCTGCACGGCGGGCGCCATGGCGGCATTCATGCCCGCCATCTCCATCTCGTAGTCGAAGTCGGTCGCGCTGCGCAATCCGCGGATCAGCAGCGTCGCGCCTTCGCGCTGCGCGGTCGCGACCACCAGGTCGGCGAACGTGATGCAGGCGAGATCGCAACCCTGCGCGCGCGCGAGCGGGCCGCAGGTCTCCTGCAACATGGCGAGCCGCTCTTGCGCCTCGAACAGCGGCGCCTTGCCGGGGTGGGTGCCGATCGCGAGCACCAGCCGGTCGGCGAGCCGGGCGGCTTGCTTCACCAGATCGAGATGTCCGTTGGTCACGGGGTCGAACGACCCCGGAAAAAGCGCGATCCGCGGCATTGACGCGGTCTAGCGCGCGCATCGGTCGACCGCAAGGCCGCCGCCCGCGACGTTCCCCACGGACCGGGTTTCGGCTTCCGGGTGCGCCGGCAAAGCGGTACTGTCGCCGCCATCCGGCGCTGCGCAGGATGCCGGCAAGACACATCGGCCTCGGGAGGGCGCCATGGACTGCACAGGGATGGTCGCGGCGCGGCGGGCGCGAGCATCGATGCTCGTGCTGGCGGCGATCGCAGTCGCCGGCGCGCTGCTGCCGGCGCAGGCGCAAGAGCCGATCAAGATCGGGTTCAGCGTGTCGCTCACCGGCGGGCTTGCCTCCTCGGGCAAGGCCCACCTGATGTCGAAGCAGATCTGGGCCGAGGAGATCAACGCCAAGGGCGGGCTCATCGGCCGTCCGGTCAAGCTCGTCTACTATGACGACCAGACCAATGCCGCGACGGTGCCCGGCATCTATGCCAAGCTCGTCGACGTCGACAAGGTCGATCTGCTGATGGGCGCGGCGACCAATCTCATCGTCGCGGCGATGCCGCTCATCATCGAGCGCAAGAAGCTGGTGATGGTGCTGCTGGCGCTGGGGTCGAATGCCGAGTTCAAATACCCGCGCTATTTCCAGAGCGCGCCGTTCGGCCCCGATCCCAAGGGCGTGTTGTCGAAGAACTTCTTCAAGCTCGCCCAGTCGCTCCAGCCGGAGCCGAAGACGGTGGCGCTGGTCGGTGCGGATGCCGAATTCTCCAACAACGTGCTCGTCGGCGCACGCGAGAACGCCAAGAAATTCAATCTCAGGATCGTCTACGACCGCGCCTATCCGCCGGCCACCGTCGACTATACGCCGATCGTGCGCGCGATCCAGGCGACCAGCCCCGACCTGGTCCTGGTCGCCTCCTATCCGCCCGACTCCGTCGGCATCGTGCGCGCCGCGACCGAGATCGGCCTGAAGGCCCGGCTGTTCGGCGGCGCGATGGTGGGGATGCAATACGCGTCGCTCATGCAGCAGCTCTCGGAAAAGCTCAATCGGGTCGTGAACTACCATTTCTTTGTTCCGAGCGCCAAGATGGACTTTCCCGGCATCGAAGCCTTTTTGAAGAAGTACCAGGCGCAGGCCAAGGACGCCGGCACCGACCCGCTCGGCTTCTACCAGCCGCCCTTCGCCTATGCCGCGATGCAGGTGCTGGAGCAGGCGATCAAGGCCACCGGCGGCCTCAACGACGACAAGCTCGCCGAATACATTCACGTCCACGCTTTCAACACCATCGTCGGCGAAATCCGCTTCAACGAGCTCGGCGAATGGGCGAGCGACCGTCTGCTGCTGCTGCAATTCCAGAACGTGCAGGGCAACGGGCTCGATCAGTACCTGACCGGGCACAAGCAGGTCATCGTCTATCCGCCCGACTACAAGGACGGCGAGCTCGAGGCACCTTTCGCGAAATAACGGAACATCGAAAGCAGCCGGTTCCCATGGACATCACCGCCGCCGTGGTGCGCGAAAAATTCGGCGCGTTCACGATCGAGCAGCTCGAGCTCACCGATCCGCGGCCCGACGAGGTGCTGGTCAAAATCGTCGCCAGCGGAATGTGCCAGACCGACCTGCACGGCCGCGACGGCTATTACGATACGCCCTATCCCGCCGTCTACGGCCACGAGGGCGCCGGCATCGTGCAGGCGGTCGGCGGCAGCGTGACGACCTTGGCGCGGGGCGATCACGTCGTGATTTCGTTCCCCTGGTGCGGCGCCTGTCCGAATTGCCGGCGCAACATGCCCTCCCATTGCATGAATGGGCGGGCTTTGAAGATGCGGGGCACCCGCCCCGACGGCTCGACGCTCATGCGCAAGGACGGCGCGCCGGTCTACAGCGCATTTTTCCAGCAATCCTCCTTCGCCTCCCATGCCATCGCCAACGAGCGCTACGTGGTCAAGGTCAGGAACGACGCGCCGCTCGAGTGGCTCGGACCTTTCGCCTGCAGCGGCCAGACCGGCGCCGGTGCCGTGCTCAACACCATGCGACCGGAGGCCGGAGACGCGTTCGCGGTCTTCGGCGTCGGAGCGGTCGGGCTTGCCGGGCTGATGGCGGCCAAGATCGCGGGCTGTGATCCGATCATCGCCGTCGACGTGCACGCGCATCGCCTCGCGCTCGCCCGCGAGCTTGGCGCCACCCATGCGATCGATCACGGCGGCCGCACCGAGGTGGTCACGGACATCCGCAAGATCACCGGCCACGGTGTCCGGTTCTCGCTCGAGACCTCGGCGCAGCCCGCCGTCTTCCGCGAGGCGGTCGAGGCGCTGATGCCGGCCGGGACCTGCGTCCTGCTCGGCAGCGCGCGCAGCGGCACCGAGGTCACCTTCGACATGCCGTTCCTGCAATTCGGCCGCGTGGTGCGCGGCGTGATCCAGGGCGAGAGCCATCCGCGGGAATTCATCCCCACCCTGGTCGATCTGCTGATGCGGGGCAAGATGCCGGTCGAGCGGATGATGACGTTCTACCCGCTCGCCGAGATCAATCGCGCCGCGCAGGAATCGGCGACGGGAACGACGATCAAGCCGGTGCTGCGCATGCCGAGTTAGCCATGACGCGAGGCCTTGCCGTTTTCGTTCTGCTGGCGGTGAACGCAGTCGTGTCGGCGGCCGGGCCGGCGTTCGGACAGACGCCGCCGAGCGAGCGGGAGCTGCGCATCTATGCCGGATTGCACGACGCGGCCGCGCGCGGCGACGCCGCCGAGATCGAGAAGCTGATCGCCGAAGGCGAAAAGCCGAACATCCAGGACGCCCGCAGCCGCACCCCGCTGCACGTTGCCGCCTTCCTGCGCAAGCATGACGCGGCACGCGCGCTCATCCGGCTCGGCGCCGATCCCAACGCGCTCGATGCCGAGCGCTACGACGTCGTCACCATCGCGTCCGTGAACGACGATCGCGAAATGCTCGAGATCGCGCTTGCGGGCGGCGGCAACGCGCGCGCCGCCACCAGTCCCTACGACGGAACCGCGCTGATCGCGGCCGCCCATCGCGGGCACGTCGAGATCGTGCGCGCCCTGATCGCCGCCAAGGCGCCGCTCGACCATGTCAACAATCTCGGCTGGAACGCCCTCCTGGAGGCGGTCGTGCTCGGCAACGGCGGGACGAGGCATACCGCCGTGGTCGCGGCTCTGGTCGAGGCGGGGGCGGACGTGAACATTGCGGATCGGCAGGGCACGACGGCGCTCGGCCACGCCCGCCGGCGCGGCTACTCGCAGATCGCCCGCATCCTCGAGCACGCCGGCGCGCGCTGATCGGCGTGCGAGCCGCTGGGCCCGGATTGGTCGCGTCAGCGCGGCTGGAACCCCGATTCGCGGATGAGCCGCGCCCCATTCTCCCTCTGCTCCCTGAGATATTGGGCCAGGCGCTCGGGCGTGTCGAACACCGGAACGATCCCGATATCGACCAAGCGTGACTTGCGGAATTCCGGCTCGTTGCCGATGGCGGCAATCTCGTCGTGCAGCATATCGACAATCGGCTTCGGTACGCCGGCCGGCGCCACGAAGGCGAAATAGACCGGTGCCAGATTGGCAAACCCCAACTCCCGCAAGGTCGGAACGCCGGGAAAGAGCGGGGAGCGCGCATCCGAATCGACGGCCAGGGCCTTGACCGTGCCATTGCGGATGTACGGGATGAAGTTGGGGAGGCCGACGATGGCAACCGGCGTCGTCCCGGTGAGGAGGCCGGTGACCATGTCGCCGCCGCCCCGAACCGGAACGTAGACCAGATCGGCGCCAGTCTTCTTTTTCCAGTTCTCGACGGTGATCTGCATCGGAATCGCGAGCGCGCTGTAACTCAAGGCCCCCGGCTTGGCTTTGGACAGCGTCGCAAGCTCGTCGAGCGAGCTGACGTTCAACGCCGAGCTCACCACCATGACCTGAGTGTTGATGAAGGCGTTGGTGATCGGGTCAAAATCCTTTTCCGGATTGTACGGAATCGACTTGTAGGTGAATTGATTGAGCGTCAGCGTCTCGTTCGGTAGCAGACAAATCGTGTAGCCGTCATTTGCGGCTTCGGCGCAAGCGCGGCCGGCGATGTTCATTCCGCCGCCGGAGCGGTTCTCGATGACGATGGCCTGATGGAGACGCTTTTGCAGCTCCTCGCCCAGCGCGCGCACGAAGATATCGCTGGTGCCGCCGGCGCTGTTGGCGGTGATGATCCGGATCGGCTTGTTCGGGTAGGTCTGTGCGCCGGCGCATGTGCACGCGGCGAAAGCGACGGCGGAAATTGCAAGGAAAGCGATGAAAGTCTTCATCCCTTGCTCTCTCAGCGCCTTTCCGGAATTGCGCTCAGCTTGAGCAGGCGCTGAGCGTTACCGCAGAAAATCTTGTCCCTGTCGGCCGCAGAAATATCCAAGTCCCTGATCAGCTTTATCGCGCGCGGCTTCAGCGAAGTCAGCGGCGGCGCGTCACTGCCGTAAAGGACGCGATCCGATCCCATCCATTCCAAGACCATCTTCACGGCCGGGAGGTTGTAGGTCACCGTGTCGAGGTGCATTTTCTTCAAATAGTGACTTGGCGCGTGCTTGATCTTCATCGGCGCATAGGGTCCGAGGAAAAACGCCTCGTCCTGCAGCTCGTAGGCATAATCCATCCGGCTGATCGTCTCGCAAATGCCGCCGCCGCCGTGCGACGCCACGATTTTCAGCCGCGGGAGGTCCTCGAGAATTCCCCGCACGATGAGACGCCCCAGCGCCAGACATAAATCGAATGGGCGGCCGATGCTGGAGGCAAGCCGGTATTCCTTCATTCGCTCCTCCCCGAAGCCGAGGTGCGGCGGGTGGATCATCACGGGCACGTCGAGGTCCTGCACAAGCTCCCAGAATGGACGCGCTTCCTCGTCGTCCGGGTAATGTCCCTTGTGGCTGGAGTGGATGAAAATGCCCTTGAGGCCGAGTTGGCGAATGGCACGCTCGGTCTCCTTGATGAAGCTTTGGCCGCCGCGAAGCAATAGAGCGTGCCCTTGTGCTTTTCCTGCACCTCGGCGGCGTAATCGCTCCAGCGTTGCACGGCCGGCAGTTCCTCTTCCGCGTTCTTACTCCGCAAATAGTGGGCTGCGTTGCTCACCACACTGATGTCGATACCCGCTTTGTGGTGCGCATCGAGGAAATTTTCGAGCACCATCGGACACCCGCGCTCGCCCCACGACGGGCCGCTCCTGCCGTCGAAGGTACGCAAATCGCCTGCGGCCTCTTCCGGCGTATAGATGTGCGCGTGCCAATCTATGATCATTCCGGCTTCCCTTTGACGTCAGCGTCACAACGCTAGAGCACGTTCCGGTGAGATGGAGTCAATCCAAAGCGGCGAACTCGGTCTGCTCCCTCTCCCCAGCCGAAGTCGGATTTATCCGACTTCGGCCGCTTAAAGATGCCGAACTCGAGTAAACCCGAGTTCGGAGGGGAGAGGGAGCTCCACCGAGTGCGTCGCACGGTTGTGCGTCAACCTCACCGGAGGGCGCTCTAATTAGCGGTCGGACTTCGGCGCACCGCCGGAGGGCTCCTCGCCGCGCTCGATCTGTCGCAGGAGCCGCTCGAGCTCGGTCGAGGGCTTCGAGCGGAGGTCGGCATCGTACATGCGGCGCAGCTCGTCGGCGATGGCGAACAGCGTCTCCGTGCCCAGCCGTACGACGTTGTCTTGCTGCTTCTTGTCGTCGGGCACGGACATTTCGGATCGGCCTACCTCGGACTGCCGCCGAACATCAAGCAACGCGGCTGCCGGGCGATGGTTCCGCCCGCCCAGCCGGCGGCCTGGTCTGGCGCACGGCGTCGGTCCTTCCTAGACTTGTCGGCGCGGGTGCCAGGCCCGCCGATGCCGCCATGATACATCACGCGTCGGATCATAGGGCGCCGTTCGGGAGAGGACAAATGATCGGCGGACGGATCGTCGTTGCAGCCGCGGCGCTGGGCCTCGGGCTCGGCGCCCTGACGTCGGCGCAGGGGGAGCCCTATCCGGCGCGGCCGATCAAGATCATCGTGCCGACGCCGGCGGGCGGTCCGGTCGACGTGATCGGACGCCTGGTCGCCAATCATCTGGCCACCGCCAATGGCCAGACGGTGGTCGTCGACAACCGGCCCGGCGCCGGCAACACCATCGGCTCGAAAGAAGCCGCGCAGGCGGAGCCGGACGGCTATACGCTGCTCTATTCGAGCGCCAGCGGGCTCGTGCTCGCCCCGATGCTGCAGAAGAATGCCGGCTACGACCCGATCACCAGCTACGACCCGATCGCGCTGGTGGCGCAGAGCTCGACCATCCTGGTCGTGCATCCTTCCGTGCCGGCGCATACGGTTGCCGAGCTCGTCGCCCATGCCAGGGCCAATCCGGGCAAGGTGAACTTCTCCTCCGGCGGCATCGGCGTCCTGCCGCACCTGATCGGCGAATGGTTCAAGTCGCGCGCCGGCATCGACATCGTGCACGTGCCCTATCGAGGCGGCGGCCCCTCGATCAACGACCTCGTCGGCGGTCAGGTGCAAATGACCTTCGAGGGCGTGAGCGTGTTGCGGCCGCTGATCGAGAGCGGCAAGCTGCGCGCGCTCGCCGTCACCAGCGCGAAACGCCTGCCGCAGCTGCCGGACCTGCCGACCATGATCGAGAGCGGCTTTCCCGATTTCGTGTCGGTGAGCTGGACCGGGCTGTTGGCGCCGGCGCGCACGCCGCGCGAGATCGTCGACCGGCTCAATGCGCAGATCAACGCCGGCGTGGCGTCGCCCGAATTCACGGCCGCGCTCGCGCGCCTCGGCAACGAGCCGCTGGGCGGAACGCCGCAGGACTTCGCCAACCTGATCAAGGCCGATATCGCCAAGTGGGCGCCGGTGGTGAAGGCGCTCGGGCTGAAGGCGGAATGACGCCCCGCGGAAGGAGCCGTAGGGCGGACCAGGCGCCTGCCGCCCGATCACCGGTGGCGCCTAGCCGCCGTTCTCCTCGCCTTCCTCGCTGATCCGCTCGACCGACACCACCCGCTCGCCTTCCGCGGTATCGAACACGATGACGCCCTGGGTCGAGCGCCCGGCGATGCGGATGCCTTCGACACGGGTGCGGATGAGCTGGCCGCCGTCGGTGACCAGCATGAGCTGGTCGCCGTCCTCGGCCGGGAACGAGGCGATCAGCTTGCCGGTCTTCTTGCGGATCGTGCCGTCGCGCTCGCGCACGTCCATGGCGACGATGCCTTTGCCGCCGCGGCCGGTGATCCGATACTCGAAGGACGACGAGCGCTTGCCGTAGCCGCGCTCGGACACGGTGAGCACGAACTGCTCGGCCGCCGACATCTCCACGTAGCGCTGCTCGCCGAGCTCGATTGCGTCGTCGACCGCGGGCTCCGGCGCCTCTTCGACTTCCGGCGCGGGTTCCTCGGCGTCGCCGTTGAGGCCGCGCCGCACGGCGCTGGCGCGCCTGAGATAGGCCGCGCGCTCCTCGGCGCTCGCGTCCATGTGGCGCAGGATCGACAGCGAGATCAGCTTGTCGCCTTCCGCCAGCATGATGCCGCGCACGCCCATGGAGGTGCGGCCCTGGAACACGCGCACGTCGGTGACCGGGAAGCGGATGCACTGCCCGCCCGCCGAGGTGAGCAGCACGTCGTCGCGCTCGGTGCAGATCTGCACGTCGACGATCGCTTCGCTCTCGTCGAGCTTCATGGCGATGATGCCGGAGCGACGCACGTCGACGAAATCGGACAGCTTGTTGCGCCGCACGGTACCGCGCGTGGTGGCGAACATCACGTCGAGCGCGCCCCAGCTCTGCTCGTCCTCGGGCAGCGGCATGACGGTGGTGACCAGCTCGCCCTGCTCGAGCGCCAGGATGTTGATCAGCGCCTTGCCGCGCGCCTGCGGCGCCGCCTGCGGCAGCCGCCAGACCTTCTCCTTGTACACCCGGCCGTGCGAGGTGAAGAACAAGACCGGGGTATGCGTCGAAGCCACGAACAGCCGCGAGACGAAATCCTCCTCGCGCGTCTGCATGCCGGCGCGACCCTTGCCGCCGCGCCGTTGCGCGCGATAGGTCGACAGCGGCACGCGCTTGACGTAGCCGAGGTGGGAGACCGTGACCACCATGTCCTCGCGGTGGATCAGGTCTTCTTCCTCGACCTCGCCTTCCTGCTCGAGGATGACGGTCCGGCGCGTGGTCGCGAACTTGTCTCGCACCGCCTTGAGCTCGTCCTTGACGATCGACTGGATGCGCGCGCGCGAGCGCAGGATGTCGAGATAGTCGGCGATCTCCTCGGCCAGCTTGTCGAGCTCGGCCTTGATCTCGTCGCGGCCGAGCGCGGTCAGCCGCTGCAGGCGCAGATCGAGAATGGCCTTGGCCTGCTCGGCGGAGAGCTTATAGGTGCCGGCCGCCGACACCTTGTGGCGCGGGTCGTCGATCAAGGTGATCATGGCCTCGACGTCCCGCGCCGGCCAGTCGCGCACCATCAAGGCCTCGCGCGCCTCGTTGGCGTCGCGCGAGGCGCGGATGAGCCTGATCACCTCGTCGATATTGGCGACCGCGATGGCGAGCCCGACCAGGACATGGGCGCGGTCGCGCGCCTTGCCGAGCAGGTATTTGGTGCGCCGCGAGATCACCTCCTCGCGGAAGCCGACGAAGGACGCCAGCAGGTCCTTGAGCGTCATCACCAGCGGGCGGCCGCCTTCGAGCGCCACCACGTTGGCGCCGAAAGTCGATTGCAGCGCGGTGAACCGGTAGAGCTGGTTGAGCACGACATCGGCCATGGCATCGCGCTTGAGCTCGATCACCACGCGATAGCCGTCGCGGTCGGATTCGTCGCGCAGCGCGGAAATGCCGTCGATCTTCTTGTCGCGCCACAGCTCGCCGATGCGCTCGACCATCGTCGCCTTGTTCACCTGATAGGGAATCTCGCTGACGATGATCGCCTCGCGATCGCCGCGCAGCGTCTCGATCGCGACCTTGCCGCGCATGACGATCGAGCCGCGCCCGAGGTGATAGGCGGCGCGGATGCCCGAGCGGCCGAGGATGATGCCGCCGGTCGGAAAGTCGGGGCCGGGAATGATCTCGATCAGTTCATCGATGCCGAGGCCGGGATTCTCGATCAGGGCGACGCAGGCGTCGATCACCTCGCCGAGATTGTGCGGCGGGATGTTGGTCGCCATGCCGACCGCGATGCCGCCGGCTCCGTTCACCAGCAGGTTCGGGAAGCGCGCCGGCAGCACCACCGGCTCTTGCTCGTTGCCGTCGTAGTTGGGCTGGAAAGCGACCGTGTCCTTGTCGATGTCCTCGAGCAGCTCCATCGCCGGCCGTGCCAGGCGGCATTCGGTGTAGCGCATGGCCGCCGGCGGATCGCCGTCGACCGAGCCGAAATTGCCCTGCCCGTCGATCAGCGGCAGGCGCATGGAGAAATCCTGCGCCATGCGCACCAGCGCGTCGTAGATCGCCTGGTCGCCGTGCGGGTGGTATTTGCCCATCACGTCGCCGACCACGCGCGCCGACTTCACGTATTTCTTGTCGGGCGTGTGCCCGCTCTCGTGCATGGAAAAGAGGATGCGCCGATGCACCGGCTTGAGGCCGTCGCGCGCGTCCGGCAGCGCGCGCGCCACGATCACGCTCATGGCGTAATCGAGATAGCTGCGCTTCATCTCCTCGGTGATGGAGACGGGGCGAATATCGGACGGGCCGGGGTCGTCCGGCTGGCGATCGTCGTTGTCGGCCAAGTGGGAATCCCGTTCGGAGAAAGCCAGAACTGCTTAGCTGATTCACCGGGGCGGCGCCACCCCTCAAGATGCGCCGAGGCGAACAGTTTTTAGATGGTAATTCAGTGACTTATCGTCAAGGTGCGGCAGTCGTTTTCAGCCCCGCAAAATGGCTCCGCCGAGAGCCTCGCTCAAGCGGAAATGGAGCCGCTCCCGCGGCGAAGGCCCGGGCGCCCGCGCGTGCATGATGCGACCGTGCGGGAACAGGCCCCGCAATCGGCGTCGGCAAAAATCGCGATCGAAACATCGGGCGACGGCCGCCGCGTCAAACCGCGGTCATGACGGACATGGCCGAGCGACCGGAGGACGGTTCGACTGTAACGCCGTGGTTCGGCGAGGCCAGGGAGCGCCGTTCAGCGCGAGCACCGGAGCCGGTTTGGTTTCCAGGATGCGACCTGGATGGCCGGGCCGCAGGGGCTCGCCGTGGCCGTCCCCCACACGTCGGCGCCGATGCCAGGCGGAATGAACGGCACGGCCCCGACCAGCGCATAGCTCTTGCCGCGCGAGACCAGGGCGACGCATGCCGGTGAGATCTGCTGGGTGCAGCCGCGTGCGATCGGACCGGCGACCCGCTTCTTGACGGCGGCGTCCGCTGCGGTCACCGCCAACGCGCCACAAAGGGCGATTGCCAAAGTCAACCAACCTCGCGAAGTCATATCACCCTCCCTGGTGATGGACTGGACCACGGTACTGTAATTGGAGAAGCCGGGCGCCTCAACTGGGGGTCGTGCCGACGTTTGGAGTCGAAGTCGCGCTCGCCCGAGGAGCGGTTTCCGGAGCCTGAGCGCAAGATCGCCGCGGTCGCAGCGACCACATTTTTTTCGATGTCGCCGCACCGAGGCTAATTCGGGCACTTCTGCCGGGTCGCCGTCCAGCTGATATGGTCGAGAACGACGCCCTGATTGCAGGCGCTGACCTTCTCGGTCACGGTGCCGCGCAGCCGGACCATGACGTCGAGCGGCGGTTTCGGCTTGGCGCTCGTGACGTTGAAGACGGCGCCGTCGGCGCCGTCGACGATGAGGCACGCGGCCTCGACCCCCGGGCGGACGCAAGCCGTCACCGCGATGGTGTCGCCCGGCTTGGGCGCCGCCAGCGCCGAGGCCATTGCCGCGCCGACGAGCGCCGCCGCGATTGCGCCAGATCTCATCGCTCGTCCCGCTTTCTCGAGCTCCGGAACTGCGCGGCAAGCCGCGCGGCGCGGTCGTCAAAACGGAATCTCGTCGTCCATGTCCCCGCGCTTGCCGGCGCCCGCCAGCGCCGGCTGCTTCTCGCGCGCGGTCGGCCCGGAAGAGCCGAACTCGCCGCCGCTCTCGGACGAGCCGATATCCCCGCCGCGGTCGCCGGCCCGATCGAGCATGGTGAGCTGGGCGTTGAACTGCAGCACCACCTCGGTGGTGTACTTGTCCTGGCCGGATTGATCCTGCCACTTGCGGGTCTGCAGCTGGCCCTCGAGATAGACCTTCGAGCCCTTCTTCAGATATTGCTCGGCGACCCGGCAAATCTGCTCGTTGAAGATGACGACCCGGTGCCATTCGGTCCGTTCGCGGCGCTCCCCGGTCGCCTTGTCGCGCCAAGTGTCCGAGGTGGCCACGCTCAGATGCGCGATCGGCCGGCCGTCTTGCGTGCGCCTGATCTCGGGATCCTTGCCGAGATTGCCCACGAGGATCACCTTGTTCACGCTACCGGCCATGATGCTCTCCTGCTGTTTGCTGCCGTCACCCTAATCCCAACTCCGCGCCCCGTCGCTGCGGAGGCGGGGGTGTTCCGGCTTTTCCACAAGTCCCCGAATTCCGAGGGCACAGCGCGTCATTGTTCTCTTTTTGTTCTAGCATGTCTTTGAGCCGCCTTCAACTGCCTTCACGCCAATTTCGCCGGCCCCGGGGGGCCACATTCCCGGGTGCGGCGGCGCGTCCCGGCGGCGTTTTCCACAGCCGCGCGGAGACCGAATAGCGCTCTTGCCCGACGGTGGGCTGGCGAAAGGCGCTCGTTCCCACTACGTTCCCGAGGTCCGCGCAGGCTGCGTCAGGACGCTCCCGCTCCGATACGATGGCGCCGACGGACCCCGCATGAACGACCTTTTCGACCAGAGCCGCCCTCGCCGCCCGGCGCCGCCGCGGCCCTCGCGCGAGGGCGCCCGCGTGATCGCGATCCGCGGCGCCCGCGAGCACAATCTCAAGGACGTCGACGTCGAGATCCCGCGCGACCAGCTGGTGGTGTTCACCGGGCTCTCGGGCTCGGGCAAATCCTCGCTCGCCTTCGACACCATCTATGCCGAGGGCCAGCGCCGCTACGTCGAGTCGCTCTCCGCCTATGCGCGCCAGTTCCTGGAGATGATGCAGAAGCCGGACGTCGACCAGATCGACGGCCTCTCCCCCGCCATCTCGATCGAGCAGAAGACCACCTCGCGCAACCCGCGCTCGACCGT
>WNFG01012402.1_pt1 | contig 21232 bp, 26 predicted proteins | sample 5400431 | NCBI WGS metagenome assembly WNFG01 (sample SAMN13153346, study PRJNA577476) | soil metagenome | isolation source: 120 cm saprolite under Douglas fir tree site 2 hole 3 replicate 2 | place: USA:California | collected 2015-04-18 | reverse complement strand
GGAATCCACGGCGAAGCCGATTTCAGCGAGGGGCCAGGTTGTGCGGATTCGCCGGTTGAAATTGGGAGCGAGCGCCGGCGCGCCCGCGCGCAGAAGCTCCTGGGTTTTTCCGACGAACTCGGCTCTCGTGTTTTCGAGTTCCTGCTGTACCTGGCGCGCGAGGGTGTCGGTAAGGTTCTGGTCGATGATGGCCTGCTGGTGTTCGAGGACGACTTGCTGGTCGCGGGCGGAACGCACCGCCAGCCAGGCCAGCGCGAGGCTGGGCAGGAGGATGGCGGCGAGAAAGATCCAGATGGATCGGCGCATTGGGTTCCTGGGAGATATTAGCAAAAAATCAAAAGACAAAACCTTTGCACCACGGAGGCACAGAAACACGGAGAAAGCGGAAGTTTTGCGATTGTTGCGTCCCACCCTTCGCAAAGTGCGCGAAGGGTGGGACACCCATCGAGGAGCCGCGATGGATTCTGGTCAGAGGACTTCTCCGTTGTTGTCGATGGCGGTGAAGACGTCGTTGGGGTTCAGGCCCAGCCAGGGATCGTAGCGCGGCGTGAGGAATACTTCGGCGTAGACCTGGTCGTTGAAGTCGGAGAGAGACATGGGGCCGGCGTTCCTGAGCAGGCCCAGAATTCGCGTGCGCAGGAGGTAGTTATTGCGGACGGTGTCGAGCGCGATGGAACTGGTCAGACGGTTGAACATGCTCAGCATGGGTATTTCGACGATCGATTTGGTCATGGCGAGGCCCGCGGCCTGCTCGGCGCTGGGATAGCGCGCCGCTTTGGAGCCGGGTAATGGGAAGCTGAAAGATCCGCTCGGAGCATCCTGATCTTTGCCTGCGATCAGCGTTCTTACCGCCGGATCGAAACGGATGGTTCGTTCGTGGAGACCGGCAATCTGACGCCACTTTTTATCGTCGGTGGATTGCTCCAGTATCTCTCGGGTCATCGGCGACTTCGCCGGGACGAGGCCGAGGGTTTTCAGATCGGCGGTCCAGGCGGTGAGAAGCCACTCTTCGGTGGCGACGTAGTGCGCGGTGTAGTCTTTTTGGCCTGAGGCACGCGCCTGCTGAAAGGTTTCCCGGGACTTGTTCAATTCGTCGGCGAATACGGTTGCGCTGTAGAGTCCGGGGAGAGCGTCGATGATTCTGCCGTCGGCGTCGAGGATGTAGTGGATGCTGTTACCGGTGATGGTGCGTTCGAGCTTACGACCATCCTCAAACGCTATGGTTACACGGGGGACGGGGCGGAATGTTTCCCAGTGCAGGATGAAGTTTTCGCGGAGCAGGCGGTTGATTTCCGCACTGGGGTAGAGCGTGGTGCGGAAGAATCGGCTGTTGGCGCAGCTCAGGTCTTCGTCGAGACGTCCGAGGAGGCGGAGCGAGAGAATGGGTTTGCCGGAATCGCGAGCCGCCTGTTGGGCCTGGGCGAGGTCGGTGTACCAGTAGAGGCCGCTGGCATAGTTGTCGTATTGCGCGCCGACATGGTCGAGGGCTGCGGCGATGCGCTTCCAGCGCGGGTCGGCGGCGGAGCCGGAACGATGTGCCGCGACGTCTTTGGTGTAGCGATCCTGAAGTTCCTCCAGGCCCTCCGGGCCTGACTGGCGAAGATGCTGCCAGGCCTCCTGCGCCTGCTTCTCATCGGTGGAGATGGCCTGCGCGGGCCAGTCGGTTTTGGTGTTGGAGGCGAGCGGTCCGCCGATGATCGTGGCAGCCGCGAGACATGCGAAGACCAGAAATGTTTTCATGAAGGGGAGTGTGAACCGGTTTGTGTTCGGGGTTGTCAGAGGGGTGTGGGGGAATTGTAAAAAGATTGTCAGAACCCAAAACCAAAAACTCACCACTGATTAACACTGATAAAAGCACTGATTTACACGGATGAAGAGCGATGAACAAGGCTCCGAACTTTTATTCGTGCCGCAGTGCGATTACGGGATTCACTCTGGCTGCGCGGAGTGCAGGGACATAACTGGCCAGCAGGGCCACGACCGTGAGCACCGCGGTGAAGACTGCGAAGGTCGTCCAGTCAAGCGCGATCATTCCGAACATGGCCTTCACCATGGCGCGGCTCATAGCGAAAGCGCCAAGCAGGCCAATGGCGACGCCGGCGGCGGTGAGTTTTACGGTCTGGGTCAGGACCATCCTTAGAATGTTGCCGGCACCGGCACCGATGGCCATACGGATTCCGATTTCGTGGGTGCGCTGTTCGACCGAGTAAGCGACTACGCCGTAGACTCCGATGGCCGAGAGCAGCAGCGCAAGCAGGCCAAAGAAGAGCATGGATACCGCGCCCACACGCACACCGGAGGTCTGTTCGGTGATGATTTCTTCCATGGTCTTGATGGCGAATACCGGCTGCTCTTTGTCAACGGCGAGCAGCTGTGCCCGGCCGGCGGAGGCGATCCGGCGCGGGTCGGAGGCGGCGCGGATGACCAGGCCCATGGACGCTACGGGGTACTGCGAATGGGGCACGTAGACGGTGGGGCGCTGGCCGCGGTCGAACATGAAGCGGCGAACGTCCGCTGCGACGCCAATGACGGTGGCGGGTTGGGCCGATGGCGAACCTAATTCAATGTGTTGGCCCAGCGGATCGGCGCCGGGAAAATAGCGCCGCGCAAATTCCGCACTGATGATGGCGACGTTCTGCGATTGGGCACGGTCGCTGTCGGCGAAGTCGCGGCCCTCGATGAACGGGATGCGCATGGTTTGGAAGTATCTCGGCGCCACGACCAGGAAGTTGGCGACCTGTGATTCTCCGGGGGCGGGAGCGGGGCGGCCTTCGATGAGAAATTTTTGCGTTGACCATCCGCCGGTGGCGGGGACGTGGGAGACGGCGGAGGCGGAGATGACTTCCGGAAGCCCGCTCACGCGGTCGACGGAATCGCGATAGAAGTCGACGATGCGATAGTCCTGAGCATAGCGCGCGGGGTTGAGCGAGAGGCTCATGGTCAGGACGTTGTCGGGGCTGTATCCCTGCCGCTGGGTTTGCAGGATGTGGCGGAAGCCCTGGACCATCAGTCCGGCGCCGACGAGCAACACCAGGGCCAGCGCAATTTCAAAAACCACCAAAAGGCCGCGAAGGCGATGACGCGATCCGAGGATCGAGTTTTTTTCGCCTTCCTTGAGCGCGTCGGTCAAATCGGGGCGGGATGCCCCGAGGGCGGGGGCGAGGCCGAAGACGATGCCGGTGGTGAGCGCGATGGCGAAAGTGAAGATCAGCGCCGGGAGGTTGATGGCCATGTTGTTCCAGCCGGGAATGAGGCGCGTGATCTCGGAGGGCATGCCGATTTTGAAGAGACGGAGCAAGAGTTTGGCCACGGCGATGCCGCCGACTCCTCCGAGCAGGGCGAGCATTACATTTTCGGTGAGAAGCTGGCGGAGCATTCTTTTGCGCGTGGCACCGAGAGAGGCGCGGACGGCCATCTCCCGCTGCCGGGCGGCGGCCCGCGCGACCTGCATGTTGGCTACGTTGACGCAGGCAATCAGAAGAACGAAGAGGACCGCGCCCATGGAAATCCAGAGAAACATGGGAGTGAAATCGCCGGCGGCCTGATCGCGCAGCAGGACTACAGAAACTCCGCGGTTGGTGTTGGTCTGTGGGTAGAGCTGTTCGAGGCGCGCGGCGATGGTGTTCATCTCGGCCTGGGCCTGAGCGGTGGTGATCGTCGGCTTCAGGCGGGCGAGGGTGAGAAGGGATTGCGTTTCGCGCTCCTGCACAAACTCATTGGAAACGGGGAGAGGCGCCCACACCTGCGTGTCCCGGGGAAAGCTGAATTCGCGGGGCATTACTCCGACGACGCGATGCGGAATTCCGTTGAGCCGGATGGAGGCGTCGAGGACGAGGGGATCTCCGCCGAAGCGGCCCTGCCAGAGATCATAGCTGAGCACCGCCACCTGATCGTTTCCGGGTTGTTCTTCACCGGGAACGAAGGTCCTTCCGAGGGCTGTTTTTACACCGAGGGCGGGAAAGAAGGCGGCGGAGACGCGGGCACCTTCGAGGTGCTCAGGTTCACCTGTGCCGGTGAGGTCGGCACCCCAGGAGCGATAGGCGGCCACGTGATCAAAGACGGTGGCTTGTTTCCGCCAATCCATGAAGTCGGCGGAGGCGACGGTCTCGGATTCGGAGACGCGGTGGGTCAGGGTTTCGGAGATGGCGACCAGACGGTCGAGAGCGGGGAAGGTGAAGGGGTGGAGCAACATTGCGTCCATGGTGCTGAACATCATGGTGTTGGCACCCATGCCGAGGGCGAGGGTCAGGACCGTGACCAGCGTGAAGCCGGGACTCTTGCGCAACATGCGCAGGCCGTAACGGACGTCTTGCAGGAGGGTTTCAATCATGTGGACACGGTGGGATTCGCGGCACTGCTGCTTTATGCCCTCCAGTCCGCCGAATTCAAGTTGCGCGGTGCGGCGGGCTTCTTCGGGGGCAAGGCCGGAGGCGATCAGTTCCGCGGTTCGCTGTTCCAGGTGGAACCGCAATTCGGATTCGAGCCGGCGCTCGGTGGATTCTTTGCGGAATAAACGGCGGAGCCAGTACATAAAGGTCTCCTTACTCTGCGGTACGAAGGATGAGGGCAACAGCGTCGGTAATCTGCTCCCAATTGCGGACTTCGGCTTCGAGTTGTTTACGGCCTTTGCGGGTGAGGGTGTAGAACTTCGCTTCGCGCCCGGTTTCGGTCTCGCGCCATTCGGCCCGCAGAGAACCGCGATCTTCGAGCCGGTGCAGAGCGGGGTAGAGCGAGCCCTGCTGGATTTGGAAGCAGTCATTGGAAATCTGCCGGATGCGCTGGGCGATGGCGTATCCGTGGATGGGAGCGAGAGCGGCGACTTTCAGGATCAGGAGGTCGAGAGTGCCCTGGGGGATATCGGATTTCATTTTGGCGTATACCTCAAGCTTCTACATATTAACATGATGATAGGTAGAAGGTCAAGGTATCAAGAGCAAAAAGTCTTGCCACTGCTCCGCAAGGCGGGACTGATAAAAGCACCGATTCGCACGGATTCAAATGCGGAGAACTTTGTGCGTAACGCGTCCCACCCTTCACAGAGAACGTGAGGGTGAAGCACCCTCGTACCTATCGGTTTTATTCGGATTTGATGGTTATGTCGCCGTTGATGGTTTTTATGGTTACGCGGTTTTTGCCGTCGCCGGTGCGGCCTTTGGCGTAGGTCGATTTGCGGGGGTCGCCGTGCCAGGTGTCCCAGTCTTCGCTGGTGCTTTGGGTCAGACCGAGGTTGTCAACGATCTTGTAGCGTCCGGCATTCTTTTTGGTCCAGGTGAGAGTGACTTCGATGGCCATGGGGAAGTCTTTGGGAACGGTGAACTCGATGTTTCCGCCCATGCTGGAGAGCTTGATGTCGTGCATGCCAGGCGAGATCGGATTGTGAATATGCGTGGTGACGTTTCCGCCCATGGTTTCAGCAGTGACGGATCCGCTGGCGGAGGCGATCTGAATGTTTCCGCCCATGGTTTGGACGTTCACGCTGCCGTCGGCGGAGCCGATCTCGATGTTGCCGCCCATGGTGTGGGCGTGGAGCAGATTATGGGACCTGGTTACGCGAATGTCTCCGCCCATGGTTTCGAGGTCGGCGCCATCGGAGGCGTCGTCGACTGCGATTTCGCCACCCATGCGATGGATTTTTATTTTCTCGAAGGGCGCGGCGTGGACGACGGAAAAGGTTACGAGCGTGGCAACGGCGAGCATGGCAGTCAGGAGGGCGAGACGAATCCTGAGGTTGGTCATGATGGTGTTCTCCCGGAGGATATTACGGCGGAGACGGGAAAAAGGTTCCGGACAAAACCTTACCACTGATCCCGCAAGGCGGACTGATTCAAGGCGCTGATTTACACGGATGCCAAAGTCTTTATTTTCAATGCAGTGGGGCGCTCTGGCGGCGCCGGAAGAGCTTCCGCTGAGGAGCAGTTTTATATCGATAGCGGCGGTGATCAGGCGATTTTCAGCAGTTTGAATACAATATAAAGAGCCGCATAACTTACGCCCAACATGCCGGCAAGTTTAGCAAAAGCGTTGAAAACTCCTGTGAATCTCGTTGAAACATTGCGATCTGAGCCCTGGTCTTTCGTCTGCATGGACGTGCCTTTTATCTTTCGTCCCTGAATTTGTTAAGAGAAGCCGCCCTCTCCGGGCAGGAATAATCGTACCGAAACAGACGCATCGACAAAATACAGTAAATAATGTATAGCGCGTTAGTGACCTTAGTTTAGATTTACGCTTCGTTTTTGCCGGATAGTTGGCGGAAGCGCCGATTTAGGCGAATCCTGCGAAAGACCATTCCAACCGCAAAGGACGCTAAGGGCGCAAAGGAAAGACAAGAAAACCCTTTCTGTAAGATGGAATTGTGGTTAGGTCAAAACCTTCGAGCGTGCAAGACAGGAGAACCAATGGCGGTGGTTACGGCACAGGAGATTTTCGGGCTGGCGCAGGGTGTCCGGGTGAGATTGAAGCGGACCATGGCGGACATGATCTTTCAATTTGTGGCGTCGAACGCGCCGGAGGCGGCGGCGGCAATCAAGGCGATCGATGAACAGATCGCAACGGTTATAACCGCCGACGACGAGGAGGTGGCGATTCGAGTGGATGAGCCCATCAGCCTGTCTGCGCAGGGCAGCATGCCGGCGAACCACGACGATATTACGGTGACGCTGAAGCGCGGCGGAGACGGGCTGTTTGAGTTTTCGATTCGCGGGACGGCAGGCGGCGAGGAAGCGCTTTCGTTTTCGTATGCGGGGTTGAGCGCGGAGCCGGCCAGCAAGGGCTTTCGGCTGGCGGCAGGGGAGCCGCGTTTGCGGATTGTCCCAGTCACGGAGGGCGTTGCACAGATTGAGGCTTATACGGCGCCGTTTCTGGAAAAAGTTCCGGCGATGATGCGGGCGTTTGCGCCGAACATGGTGGGGTTGATCAGTCTGACGGTGGAGGAGTAGCAAAACCCACCGCAGAGTCGCAGAGAACGCAGAGATACGCAGGAAGAGCAAAAGCTAGCATCACGAGTTATCGTGTGCTCCGTTGTTCAAAGTTGTGCGGCCTGCGTGGGGGTTCTTCGGGGTGAAAGAACAGATTCGCGCGGTGCTGTTTGATGTGGGCGGAGTTTTGGTGCAGCTGAACGGGGTGCCGACGATGATGCGGTGGCTGGGGGAGGGGGTATCCACGGAGGAGATGTGGAGGATGTGGCTGACGTCGCCGGTGGTGCGGGCGTTTGAAAGCGGGCGCATGGCGGCAGAGGAGTTTGCGGACCAGATCATACGGGAAATGAATCTGCCGGTAGGGCGGGAAGAACTGATGACGGAGTTTGTGCAGTGGACGCAGGGGCTGTATCCCGGGGCGCTGGAACTGGTGGATTCGGTGCCGAGACAGTATGTACGCGCAACGCTGTGCAATACCAATGCTCTGCACTGGCCGCGGCTGATGACCGACCTGCGACTGGAACACGCCTTCGATCGCCATTTCGCATCGCATCTCACAGGACGACTCAAACCAGATGAGGAGACTTTCACGCATGTGGTCGAGTCGCTGGAATGTGAGCCGGGGGAGATTGTGTTCGTGGACGACAACCTGCTGAATGTTGAAGGAGCGAAACGAGCGGGGATCCGGGCATTTCAAGTACGAGGGGTGGAGGAAGCGAGACAGGCATTGATGGTTGTGGGGGTGCTCAAAAGACCTTTGCACCACGGAGGCACGGAGACACGGAGAAAACAAAAATAAAATGGATTCTATTCGGACCGCTGGTTCATGGTTGGATCCAAAGCCAGAGCTTTGATATTTCGGACTTCTCTCTCCAGCAGAAAAACGAGGACACAGAAGCTCTGATCTGCCGCAACTTTGTTGTCCGAGAACATCGATGGATGCCCTCAAAACTCTAAAGGAATTCTAATAACTCGGCCCGAAACTTTGGTCCATTCGTGCCATAAACATTGAATTTCGGTGATTTTTTGGCATAAAACGGCCAAAACAGTCATGATTTATGCTAAGGTTTAAAACAACTTTCCCGGGTGTTGTGAACGGCCCTTCCCAAAAGGGGGATGCGTTGAATCCATTAGAAACGCTTGACAACGAACTGCGACGGCTGGCCGGAATATTCGTGGAACTTGCGAACAGCCGGCACAGGATCGCTTCTCTGCAGATGATGCCTGAACGAAAAATGCCGGAGGAGATATTGCAGGCGCTGCGGCAGGCGATGCTGGCGGCGGAGGGCGGAGCGGTTTCCGGCAACGGGCACGCACCTGGGGGAGGCGATTACTTCAAACTTCGTCCGATACAGGCGGCGTTTCGGTTTGTGCGGGATCATGGCGAAGGACATACGGTGAAGCATGCGCAGGATGAGTGCGTGAAGCGCGGAATGAAGCTGAAACAGGAGCGGAGTTTTCGCACATCGCTGAGCATGCCGGATGCACGCAAACTTTTTAAACGCGAGAAAGACGGCAAGACGATCCGGCAGGGGAAATTGTATTTCACCGATGAAGCCCGGCAGATGGTCGCGCGGGGGGAAGAAGCTTAGGAATTTGGTGATTTTTGTGATTTGACGATTGAGTGGTGCGTATTTGGATTGGCCTCCTTTTCCGGGGGCCTTTGTTTTTTTATGGGATTTGCGGAGTTAGGTTTTTGGGCGATTCGGACAGACGGAGTCGAGTGCGGGACGGCCAGAGAGGGCGCATGTTTCCGAAGTCGTAGGTGGCTTCGGCACCGCAGTTCAGACAGACTACGTGCATGGGGCGCCTGCCTCCGGTGCGGGGGCAGCGATGGGTTTGGGGGAAGGTATAGTTGCGATGGGGGCAGCCGAAGAGCAGATGGATGAGGGTGGGCATGGTTATCTGTACCTTTCGTGCATGGCTTCGAGTTCGCTTTGCAGGATTTCGACGTCTTCGTCCTCGGCCCAGGAAAAGCGGCGGGGGCGTTTCATGGAGTCTCCGTTGGCGGCGCGGAGTTCGGCGCGTTCGACCATGGAGGTCAGGTTGTCGATGGGATCATGGGGTTTGTTGGTCATGTTGTTCTCCGTTCGGCGTTGATGGTGTTGAGATGGTCGAGAGGGCGAGTATCTATTTGATGGAGACAGGCTCGAATCGATTTCTCGTCTTACCGAGCGCTCACGCGGTGGTGAGCTGAATCATTGCGCCCGTCCCAAAAAACGGATGGTCTTGAAATCCATCACGGGTAAGCTCATCGTCCGCATCCTTCGTTTCATGACAATCACAAAGGCGCGGGGCACTAAAGTGCGCAGGGGCTGAAGCCCGGTTTGTTGTCGGTCAACGGCACGACTGAAAGTCGTGCCCTGATACCTGCAGAGGCTAAAGCCGAATGTCGCCGGACCCAATGTCGCTAAAGCCCAATGCCACCGGAGCGCAACGTGGCTTAAGCCCGATGTCGATGCAATCCATAAACTATAAGTTTCGTATTGATGTTTCATGGCAGTTAACATTGCACATCCATGAGGTTATGGCAATGGAGTGCTGTCACTATGGCGGCAGTTCGCCAGCAGCCTGATCTTCGACATATCCTATTAAATTCAGATATTTAAGAGAAATTCCACCAGTTATAGACGTGGCGGTCGCTTTATCGTGCCTTGATTAACCTATGTTTTATTAGTAGAGTACCGCCAATGTATTTGACGAAGGTAACGGTCGAAGATCAGATCGGCGATGTGCGAACGAAATTGATGCGGGTGAGGGAAGGGTAAAGAAGGGTTGGACAGATGGCGAGGATTCGCACGATCAAACCGATATTTGCGCGGCACGAGAAGCTTCAGGAGCTGGAGAGTGAGTGGCCGGGAATGCGTCCGATGCTGACGTTTTGCTGTTTGTGGACGCAGTGCGATCGGGAGGGGCGATTTGAGTGGCGTCCACGGCAGTTGAAGCTGGATGTGCTGCCGTTTGTGGATTACGACCTGGGGGCGACGATGGAATTGCTGGCGGAACACGATTTCATCCGGAGTATGAGGTCGGAGGGCGATGGTACGGGCATGTTCCGACATGGAGCGAGCATCAGTGCCCGAATGTTCGGGAACCGGCCAGCAAGATTCCGGCACCGGCTCCGGAAGAGACCGGTATGGTTCCGGTATTGACGGAGGATCCGACGGCGCGACTTAGCCGCAACCAAGAACAGGAAATGCAAAAACAGGGGACAGGCGTGCCGGAACAGGCACCATCGCAGGCCGCGAGAAGATCTGACGTCAGTATTGTCGGGAGCAGTGTGAAGGATGGTGCGAGCACAGTACCGGAATCCTGGGAAGGGGAAGGGGAAGGGGAAAGGGAAAAGGAAAGGAAGAAGGGAAACGCGAGCGAGTTCAATGCGACGGAAGCTGCGCGAGCGATTGCGGTGGAGCGCGGCTGGTCGGGATTGCGAGTCATCGAGCAGATACGACTGGCGATTGTGGCGATGCAGACGAAGGAGCCGGAGCGGAAGCCTGGGGAGATTGCGGAGTGGCTGCTCCAGCGCACACACGAGTACGACCGGTGCGGGAAGGTGAAGGCGGGATTTCGGATGAGCTGGGAAAAGTTTTTTGGCGAGGCGCATTATTCGGATTCGCCGGAGAGCCGGGAGTGCGTGAACGCGGCGGGTGAAACGCGGACGGCTTCGGCGGGCAGCGGCGCCGGTCATGCGCTGACGGAGGACGCGACTCCCCTGATTCGCGAACGGCAGAAGAAGCTGGAAGAATTTTTAGCAAGGAAGAAAGAGACTGCGCCGCAGGTGCAATGAGTTACGGAGAATTCCAAACACGGTATCTCGATTCGGGCGGACTGCCGGGAAGCGTTGAAGCGGAGAGAGCGATTTTGGGGGCGATCCTGCTGGACAACTCTGCGTTCAACCAGGCGGCGAGCCGGCTTCATGCGACGGACTTTCTGCTGGATTCCCATCGGAGGATTTATATGCGGATGGCGGAACTGGTGGACGCGGGGGCGAAAGTCGACTTTGTCACGACGGCGGAGAGACTGATACGCCATCGCGAACTTGAGGCCATCGGCGGTGTCGAATACATCACGAGCCTGACGGACGGGCTGCCGCGGGTAAAGAACATCGGGCAGTATGTGGATATTGTCCGAGAGAAGGCGCGGGCGCGGATGCTGCTGAATACGTTTGAGTCGGGGGCGGCGAAGATCCGGGGGCGAGAGCCGGCGGATGAGGTACTGGCGGAGACACAGAACGAGATTATTCAGATTGTGAATCACGGAAGGGCGGGGAAGACTCCGGAGATCGGAGAGATCGCGCATGAGGCGTTCGCGGAGCTGATGGCGATCCGTCGAATTGACGGCCGGTGCGTGGGGCTGAGCACAGGACTTGAGGACCTGGACGCGCTGACGACCGGATATCGGAAGAGCGAGTTCTATGTGATTGGCGCGCGGCCGGGACAGGGGAAGACGGCGTTTGCCTGTCAGGCGATTCGGAGGAGCTGCAAGCAGGGGAGAAAGTGCGCTTTGTTTTCGATTGAGGTCAAACGGACGCAGATCATGAACCGGCTGGCGGCGATGGAGTCGAAGATAAGCGTGTTTGAAATGCGGGACACACGTGGACTGACCGACGACGAGATGAACAGGATTGCGGTGGCGATGAACGAGATCGGGCGATGGCCGCTGATGATCGAGGATTCTCCGAAACTCGATCTGAATGAGATGGCGGCGATCGCGCGGCTGTTCATCAGCCAGGGAGCGGAGATTATTTTTGTCGACTATCTGCAGAAGCTGCGGGCGCCGGGAAAGACGGATTTCGAGCGGGTGACGGCGACGGCGGACGCGTTGTGGGAGCTGGCGCGGTCGACGGACGTTCCGGTGGTGGCGCTGAGCCAGTTGCGGAGATCGACGACACCGAATGAGCCTCCGACGATGGACGATCTGCGGCAGTCGGGGCAGATCGAGCAGAACGCGAATGGAGTGTTTCTGCTCTATCGTCCGCTGGAGGCGGAGGCGGGAACGAAGAAGCGGAGGTATACGGGTGAGGACCAGGTGATTATCGGGAAACAGAGATCGGGTCCGGCGGAGGCGCATGTGCCGGTGGTGTTCGATGGGCCGATGGGGATGTTTCGGCCGCGGGTGAAGAGCTAAGACAAAACCTTTGCACCACGGAGGCACGGCGCGACGTAGCCGCAACCAAAAACAAGACCTTTGCACCACGGAGGCACTGAGGCACGGAGAAACCCAAAAGATAGATGAATTGTTTTGGCCCTCCGGCACCCCCGGTCTCTTCCAGGGCGCGGTGTCGCTGTTTCAAACTTCATCTCACCAGCAGAAAGCTGAGGACACGGAAGTTCTGAATTTGCCGCTGCGGACAAAAAGCGTTTCACCGCAAAGGACGCAAAGGGCGCAAAGGAAAAAGACAGGAGAGGGAGATGGGTAGAGAAGAAGACGAACTCGTTGCAGATGCGCGGGGGTGTTGTTTATCCGCACGGTGTGTTGCGCTGGAGAGTTTGTGGAGGGCGTTGAGCGATTCCGAGAATATGCGGATTGGGTATAACCCGGCGGTGGCGGAGGCTTGTGAGGTTTTGCGGAGGATGGATCGACGGAAAACCTTACCACCAATCACACAAGGCGGGACGGATAAAAGCACCGATATACACGGATGAAAGGCAGGGTACTCCCAATGAGAAGGCGCAGATACCCAGATCCTGCGGTTCGCCGCGTACATCTCAGGATGACAGCGGCGAATTTCCGTCAAGAGAGCATTTTTTGCGGGGTGGAGCGTTCCATGTCCATTCGGGCGGGAAGCCGGGAAGGAGGGTGTTCTATAGCTTAGAGAAATACCACAAGATTTAGTGGCTTGACCTCAGATATACAAGAGTCCTATAAGAATAGCGAACATAAGGCGAAAGGTCGAACGCATATGAAAGAAAGCGCGAAGGTGGAAATTCAGACGTCGCAAGGGACCGTGGAACTTCAGTTCAGCAACCTGCAAGAGGCGATGGAGCGGATCGGAGCGGCCAATCTGGAGATTCTGCGGAGGTGGGTGCAGAGCCTGGAGACGATCTGCCAGGCAGAAAAACATCAGCCGCGAATGAACGCGAATGAACGCGAATAAGAGCGAAAGAACCGAAGTTCCAAATTACAGAGAGAGGAACGCATGAAAAAGGCAAGAGAAGACGAGGAGTGCCCGAGGCAGCGAAGCACGTGGAGGCTTTCCAACAGCAATTTCGACTGGGTACAGGACGAATCGGCGCGGCTGGGGATTTCGATGAACGGAGCGCTGAATGTTCTGCTGGCGGATGCGCGGCTGGCCCATCGTCACCGCGGGGGCAGGGTGACAGCAAAAGACGGCAAGGTGACAGCAAAACTTGAAACACGGAAAGTAGTGCATTAGAGTGCGAAGTAGAGCGGGAAAGAAAATTCAAAAGGCGGGACTCACAGCGCCGAATCTGGTGAGCCGAGACAAGGCATCCGTGTCGAAAAAAATATCTCCTGAAAAAGGGCAGCCGCGGCGGACGGTCTGCCTGCTCACCGAAGCCGAGGCAAAAGGACAGAGGGAGATACGATGCAGCCATCACCGGCACGTGCGCCGAGAGGCTGCGGACCAAATGCTGGCCGAGGGCGAACTGACTTACCTCGATCAGTGGAAGACGCAGGCCGTGGACACGACGGCGGTGAAGAAGAACAGTCCGACGAGCATTACCGAGACTGAGATGGTCTATAACGCATTATCAAGATTTGAGCCCGCACATCCAGCGGTGCGCGCCGCCCGGCGCAAGATACAACTTTGGCCCCATATCGGAGACGAGAAAGCAACCCGGGCAGGACGGTAGAGCGGGCATTTGAAGATCGGGACATCGGGACATCTGGTCATCGGGACATCGGAACGGCAAATACCAAACCACTCATAAAAATCATGCAAAACCCAGAGACGGGCTCCAGCAATTTTGAGAGCTGCTGGCACCCCACCATGCACGCGAGCGAACGCCGACAGGTCGTGAATCAGGCGCGATGCGAATTGTGCAATGAAGAATTCCTGCCGGACTCGAGCGGGTCGACGATCTGCTCGCGATCACTGTGCAAAGAGGTCAGGAAATACATGCAAAAGCAACGAAGGAAGAAATGAACGAACTTCAAGCGTACTCGTCAGCTACCGGCCAGAGGCAGGCGCTCCCAGGCGCCAGTGTCGCTCGCAAATCCCGCCATGCGCATTGACATTCCCTTCGAGCGCAGTTGCGACACCAAATCCATACCCTGCCCGGTCTGCGATGCCCCTGCGGGAGAACAGTGCCCGCAGGGGCCCAACCATATTGAGCGAGGACGAGAGGCACGGTGGGAGCGGATGGGGAACGCGGTGCAATGAGATCGGGACATCGGAAAATCGGGACATCGGGACATCGGAAAACCTGGACATCGGAAAATCGGGGCATCGGTTCTTTAATCGCGAGAAAGTTGGGTGACAGTGCAATTAGGGCATTATGTGGGGCCTTGCGGGCCGGAGTATGAATATCAGGATGCGGATGTGATGAAGGTGCTGGAGAGGCTGGCGTTGCTGAGGAAAGAGAAAGAGGAAGAGCGGTAGAGTCTCAGGCGGTAACGCGTCCCACCCTTCGCAAAGGCGCGAAGGATGGGGCACCCATCTCTGTGTGTTTCCAAGTGAAAGAGGAGTTGTGATGAAATTTGCGGGGTGTTTGGCGGTGGTGCTGATGGTTTCGTGCGCAGCCTACGCGGGCACCGTGGCGGGGACGCTGACTACGCCAGGCAACAACGTAGTCCCGAACGGCACGCTGACCTTTACTCTGACACAGCAGGCGTTGATTGCGGGGACCGCGAGTGTGGTGACGAGTCCGGTGAATTGCTGGACGGATTCTCGGGGCAGGATTGCGGGACTGCCCGGCAATGCGGCGATTGCGGCGCCGGCGATCACGCAGAGCGCGGGCGGGGCGCTGTCAGGAACTTATTTTGTTCGATATACGTGGGCGGGTTCGACGGGCGAGTCGGAACCGAGCGCGGAGCGGGCGGTTACGCTTAGCGGCGGCAATGGGACAATTGTGGTACAGCCGCCGTCGAATGTTCCGGTGAACGCGACCTCGATGAAGGTCTATATCGGGACGGTGACCGGAACGGGAACGCTGGAGGGCTCGGTCAACATTACTGTGTGTTTCGGTTCAACGATGAAATGGTACCGAGCTTTACGGGCTATACCGCGGACCTGGTGAACCTGAATGGACAGCGAATTCCGGGGTTTCCGCAGAAGTGGTATCTGTCCGGTGGAACCGGAGGTACGGTGAATGTGTCGAGCGGGACGCCTTTGTATTCGGGGGTGGTGACGTATCCGCAGGCGATTGTAGGCACGCCGCCGAACAATGGGATGCAGAGTATTTCGGGGCCGCTCAACCTCAATGGGTTTGGGCTGACCGTTGGAAGTATCAACAGTTCCGGTCCGTTTCTTGCTCCGGACGGGACGGCGGGGGCACCGGGGCTGGCGTTTGCTCTGGAACCAGGGACTGGGATGGGCCGCTCGTCAGCCGGCCAGGAATTCCTGTCGATCCTGGGAGGCCGCAAAGTACTGTGGGACAATACGCAGCGGATGTCGAGCACGTTTCCCCTGACGTGGTCGTCAGCGGTTGAGCCGTTTGGCAATCCGCCGGACGTCTCACTTTCCCGTTTGCAACCCGCTGTGGTAGCTGTGGGTTCCGGAGGAGCAGGCGCCGCCGACGGTTTTCTCAGCGGACAAGGAATCGCTCTCAATCGTGGAGCCAATACCGGGGTATCTTTAGGGTACGACAACATAGGCAAGTTTCAATTTGGTTCTGCCGCCGTGGCCGGCTGGACCTCAGGGTTGTCTTCCGCAGCTTTAGATACCGGGCTTTCGCGCACCGCGACCGCCACGGTGGCGATCGGCAATGGCGTGCAGGGCGACTTCAGCGGGACCCTGAAGGTCGGGACAATACTTGGGGCTGCGCTCGGCGGCCCAGGCTCAACAAATCCCGACACTAAATTCAACCGGCTTAAGGCCAGTCAGGGGAGTGCGATCAGCTGTGCGGATATTAATACGATTACGAATTTTGGGAGCACGGCATCCTGTGTAGCCGCAACGGGAACGGATTCAGCGGGAGTCATTACGATCGCATCTTCGGGCTCGGGAGCTATCGCCAATGGCTCTTTCATTCTCACATTCCATGATGGGAGCTGGACGAATGCACCGACTTGTATTGCCAACCGGTTCGAGGGGTTTTTCCCCGGGAGTTTTATGACCACGGCAGCCGGCCCAACCGGAGTGACGATGTTTTTTATGGCCGCACCATCACCAGGCACCAGTTACACGATGAATTTTATCTGCGTCGGACGTTAGCGTTTGGTTATCGAATGTCCCGCGACCGAGTATACCGGTGCACATTCGGGCCGCCGAGTGCACGTCAAGATTTGCGGACAAGAAATCCGGCGGGTGCGAAGGTAAACCCCGAATTTCCGTTCGCGCTCGAGGTCGTGCATGTAATCGTCCGGAAACATTCTGAAATAATCGTCAATTGCTTCATGCGGACCCGGCCCCCAGAGCGGGGCAACGGGATGACCGTTAATGTTGGAATCCTCGACGATCAGATAATCCCCCGCGGAAAGAAGCGGGCGAAGCAGTTTCATTTCCTCCAGTACATGCTCCCGGGCATGGTCGCTATCCAGAATGGCGAATATTCCACCTGGGCTGGAAAGTTTTAGTTTGCCGACTGCGACGGCAGTGGCCGGATCGGACGAAGAGCATTGAAGCAGCTCGATTGCGGGGTCGCGCCGAACGGCGTCGGAAACGATGGACTGGTCGACATCCACCGACAGAACGCGAAATGGTCTGCCGATCTGGCGCATCACCATTGCAAAGAAGAGGGTTGATCCGCCGCGGTTCGTACCGAATTCCACGATCAGAGACGGCTGCAACTCGCTGAGGATCTCCTGATAATTCCACATGTCCGACGGGGATTTCCAGGTATCGATGCCCATCCATTTCGTGCGGGACCAGATTTTATTGTTATAGAACCACTGGTGATAGCGTTCGGGAGCCTGATCGTCACGGCGAAGGAGCCTGGGAAATATTCTGTTGGAGAAAGTTTTACGCGGGCCTGTAGTTTTGTTCATATTGAGCGAACCATCCAATCCAAGGGTTTTTCCGCGAGGTTGATTGTCCAACCGGCAAATCTGAATGGCTCGATGAGATCGAAACCCTTACCGTTCGCCCTTTGTTTGTCCATCGCTGAATATTTTACCCTCCGTCGAGCTCCGGAGTCATGGAGTGGAGGAAATCGGTAGTGGGTCATTTGAATTTCCACAGGGTTGCGGAATATGGCGGCAGCTCGCGGGAAGTGGTGGGATGAGTGTGCGGCAGAAGATCGCAGGACTTTAGAGAAAAACTCGATATTCGCCATTCGATGGTGAATATACGCCGTTGACCGGGAGTGCCTTGCCTTATTTTCAATGTGGGGTATCATGGCTGGCATGAAGAAAGCCAGCCATGATACCAACCAGTTCGTTCAGCCTGACCCTAGTTTGCTTTCGCTGTACTCGTTTGCAACGGTACAGGTATCGGTTGCGGCTTCAACATCCCGATCAACTGCTGAATTTGTAATGTCTTCAAGGCCGGACCGCGCCAATGGAACCGGCAGTTGTCGAATGTTGTATTGGCCCACTCGAAATCACCACCGGAGTAAAAAAGATCGCAATCGGTAAGGACGCAATCGACGAAGAAGCAGTCTTCGACGACGAAAGTCCCCCCACTAAGTTTCGATTTTTCGTATTTTTTCATATCGCCTCATTGTTTTTGAATTATTCCCGTTTAGGGACGAGAAACTCCCTGAACTTTTTATCCTTGACTTTGGGGGTAATTCAGAAATACTCTGAGGCTACCAGCGTCCCGAACCCAAGTTAAAAGGTTCTGCCAGAGAGCTACCGCGTCAACGGTAGCTTTTGGTGTCTCTGGAACCACTTCGAGATGAACTTTTCTAATCTCCTCTCTTTTTCCGCGAATTGCAAGCAAAAACGTCTAGTTGGGGTGGGGCGAAAGGCGAAACGCACAATATATCGTAGCTATACAACGGATCGCCACCAGCCTAAAACAAGGCTTTCAAAATTCTTTCCCGCTTTCCACGGCGCACGTCCGCGACACCGGCTTTTTCGGCTGCGTCAGGCGCACAATTCCTGCAAACTCCAGACATGATCCATTAATTAATCGCTTCCATTGCCGGGGGGTGCTTGGAAAGTTGGTAAGGCGGTTCATGTAGGTAGTATGCCCCAATGTCGCTCGACAGTCAAGCTTTTGTAGATAAATTTTATTGATTATTTTAATGATATGGTGTATAAATTACACATGGACAAGAACGAGTTCATCCCGGACAAGATGAGTGGAGAGTTGGTGTCGGTTCCCAACAACCCGCCAGACGCGGCTTTTGCTTTTATTCCCAATCCGCTTCCGCCAAAATGGGATTGGCCTTACGATCTCTGGCCATTATTGTCAGAGGCCCGGAGCCGGCTTGCAAGCCTAGATGGCACTGGCAAACATTTGCCAAATCCAGAAATACTCTTGCAGCCCCTTCAGGGGCGAGAGGCTCAACTTTCCTCACAACTTGAGGGAACGATTACTGATCCGCAGCAGCAGGTTCTTTTTCAAGCCGATCCGCGCTATCCAACCTCGAAGAATGATCCAAATAACGCATATCGAGAAGTATGGAATTACCGTCGCGCATTGCGACTGAGGTTGGATGAACAGAACCCTCTTCCATTATCACTCAGGCTGATACGGCAACTGCACGCAGTACTCATGGAGGGAGTTCGGGGATCAGATCAAAAGCCCGGTGAATTCAGGACTATACAAAACCAAATCGGATTGCCAGCCCGGTATGTTCCACCGCCACCGCAACATTTGGATAAGACGCTGAATGAATTTGAAAAATATATGCATTCCAGCGACGGCCATGACCAATTGGTGAGAGCCTTCCTCGCGCACTATCAATTTGAAGCGATCCATCCGTTCCGAGATGGGAACGGGAGAGTTGGGAGACTGCTTCTTTCTTGGATGATTGCTGAGTGGTGCGGCTTGTCGAATCAATGGCTGTATATGAGTGCGTTCTTTGAAAAGCGAAAAAAAGACTATATGGATTCGATGCTCAGCGTAAGCACGCAAGGGGCATGGGACTCATGGGTTCGCTTTTGTTTGGAAGGGGTAATATCACAAGCGATTGACACGGAGAAACGTTGCGACAAACTGTTGGCTCTGCACCGCGATTTTCATGCACGATTGAAGGGCGGAACGGTTAGATTGTCAAAACTCGTTGATCGGATGTTCTCGACCCCGGTAATAACTGTCAATCAGTATAAGAAGCTTTTCGGCATTACATATCCGACAGCCCGTTCAGATCTTAAAAAATTGGAGGCTACTGGAATCCTCCAACCGCTTCCAGATATGGCCGAGATCACTTATTACTGTCACCCGATTTATCGGGTAACGTATGAAGACCTCACGGAGTACGCTACCGGTACTCCGTAGCTTCCCTGACGATCCGCGCAGCCGTTTGATTAACGTCTTCGCGGATCGTTTTTCTTAGCCGGCTTTTTGGCCTTTGGTTTTGGAATTTTTTCTTTTTGGGCATGACTATATTTTATTGTTTTCGCCCCTTTCCCGCAGGGCAAGTCCGAATCTGGACCAATCGAGTTCATCAACATCCTGCATGGCTTCGAGCAAGTGATAATTCACGCTGGCCTGGACCTCTTTGGTTGTAAATCCGGTGCATCATCTCAGCGTCGAAGATCACCCAGCGCTGACGCGCTGGGCCGGCTCTTTTGCGCCGCCGGCGCTGGATTATCGCGGAAGGCGCAGCTTCGTTCTTGTGCGCAGGATTCAAGGAAGGAATCGGCAGAATATCTTGCGGGACGATACCGAGAAGGCACATCTGTCAGCCATCCCTATCGGGACTTGGCGTGTGTTGCTGCCTACCCAGCACGGGTCCGGCGCTCTGAGAGACTGGAAGACGAAGAGTTCATGCCTGCGCCGAACCAGTGCTGGGCTACTGTCACTCGTCCGCTGCGCGGACTTCTTTCGGACCGGATGTTTCTCGCGGAATGTCTCAGCGTCCGGATCCGACGGAATCTCTCCCTGCGCCAAACCAGTGAAAGCGGAATGTCTCAGTGTGCGGAAACCGACGGAACCGCCGCCTGCTCCAATCCAGTGAACCAGAGAGTATCGCGCCTTACCCAAGCGCTGGCGGAAACATCCGACCAACCTTTCCAATCTTTTATCGCAGGATATCTCCACTTTGGCTGACACTTCATTTTTCAACTCATTCAAACCGAAGGGCACCAGCGTTGTCAGCGCGGTACTTTCGGGGTTGTTCTTCGCGGGCACGATGCTGGTTAACTTCGGTTCGTCCCGAACGCACAATGCGGACATTCAGGCGCAGCATGAGAAGCGGATTGCGGTGCTGGAGGAGTCCCTGAAGAACGATATGGCGACGCGGCGCGAGGTGCAGGAGTTCAAGACGGACACCAACGTTCGACTGATTCGGATTGAGAACAAGCTGGATGAGGAGCTGAAATTTCATCGGCGCTAGCAAGAGCAAAAGCCTTCACCACGGAGGCACGGAGACGCGGAGGAAGACAAATGAGCGATTTTGAGATGGCTGTGGCTGTAGTGTTGAGGCATGAGGGTGGGTTTCAACGCGATCCGGGGGACCGGGGCAACTGGACCGGCGGGGCGGTAGGGCTGGGGGAGTTGCGCGGGACAAAGTTCGGGATTTCGGCGGCTTCGTATCCGGGGGAAGACATTGAGGGTTTGACCGAAGAACGGGCGCGGGAGATTTATTACAAGGATTTCTGGTGTCTCGGCGAGGCGGACCAAGGTGTTCGATCTGGCGGTGACGATGGAGAGGACGGGGCGACATGGTCCGGCGATTGAGATTTTACAGCGGGCGATCTGTTCGTGCGGGAGGGAGATCGATGTTGACGGGACGCTGGGACCGCAAACTGTCGGCGCGGCCAATGCTCTGCCGGCGAGCGATCTTTTGACGGCGGTCAAACGCGAAGCAGTGGAACATTATCGGGGGATTGTGGAGAGGAATCCGGGGCTGGCAAAGTGGCTGGGAGGATGGGAGGCGAGAGCTTCCAGCTAGTAGCTGCCGGCTGCTGGCTGCCGGCTACTAGCTGCTGGCTACTAGCTGCTGGCTACACCTGTTTATCGCTGTTTCAGCTTTTTGCTTGTTTCACAATTTCATTGGAGAGCATCGCGTCCCACCCTTCGCAAAGGGCGCGAAGGATGGGGCACCCATCGCTGGTCATCGCTCACTGGTCATCGCTGATTA
>WNFG01001272.1_pt1 | contig 21234 bp, 13 predicted proteins | sample 5400431 | NCBI WGS metagenome assembly WNFG01 (sample SAMN13153346, study PRJNA577476) | soil metagenome | isolation source: 120 cm saprolite under Douglas fir tree site 2 hole 3 replicate 2 | place: USA:California | collected 2015-04-18 | reverse complement strand
CCTCGGCGCGACGAGCGAAATCCTCTCCGTCGCCGAACGCGCACGCCGTTGGTTCGTCAACAGCTATCCCCTTCTCGGCGCGCTCGCGGCGGCGTTCCGGATCGTGGAAGATCCTTCGGTCTGCCAGCGCCTCGGCATCGCTGTCGCCGCCATCGCCGCTGAACAAAAGGAGTTGTTCGTCAATCCGGCGGCCGCACTCAGTTTCGAGGAAGCGAAATTCGTTCTCGCTCACGAACTGCTGCATGTAGGCCTTCGCCACGAGGCACGCCGCCAGGGGCGGGATCCACATCTCTGGAATGTCGCCTGTGACTTCGTGATCAACGGCTGGCTGACGGAAATGGACCTCGGTGCGATCCCAACGTTCGGCGGCTTGCATGATGCCGAGCTCAAAGGCCTATCAGCGGATGCGATTTACGACCGGCTCGTCGTCGATCTTCGACGCAGCCGCAAGCTGGCCACTTTGGGCGGCATCGGCCACCGTGACATTCTGGATGGCAATACGCGCGATTGGTGGACGCGGCACAACGCCATATCGCTTGACGATTTCTATCGTCGGGCCCTTGCGCAGGGCCTCTCGTACCATCAGGACCAGGAGCGCGGTCTATTGCCCGCTGCCCTCCTTGAAGAGATTCGCGCACTCGACCGGCCTCCGATTCCCTGGGATGTGGAGCTCGCGCGTTGGTTCGATGATCACTTCTCCCCAATAGAGCGCGTGCGGACCTATGCGCGTTTGAGCCGCCGTCAGAGTGCGACACCAGACATCGCGCGGCCTCGCTACGTCCCTGCACCCGAGGATGTGAACCGGACGTTCGCCGTCGTTCTCGATACCTCCGGTTCCATGGACCGGAACCTTCTGGCCAAGTGCCTCGGAACGATTGCCAGTTACAGCACATCCCGCGATGTTCGGCTCGTGCGCCTGGTCTTCTGCGACGCCGCTGCGTACGATCAGGGCTATGTCCCCGCCGAGGAGATCGGTCACCGCGTGAAGATCAAAGGCCGCGGCGGGACCGTATTGCAACCCGGAATCGACGTCGTCGAAAATGCTCGGGATTTTCCTGCCGAAGGACCGATCCTAATCATCACCGACGGCCAGTGCGACCGTTTGCACGTCCGGCGCGAACACGCATTCCTCATCCCCCAGGGCAATTCGCTACCCTTCGTGCCGAAGGGAAAGGTGTTCGCGGTGAAGTAACGATTCGCTCAATCCTCGACTCCCAGCGCTCGCCGCAGGATGTTGACGTCGTAGCGGATGCCGGCCGGCTGACGTGCTTCGTGGTTTTCCACTTCCTTGAGCAGGCCGATCAGCGCTTTGCGGCGAAGGAGGCTGCGGGAGGCCTGCTTCGGAGTCTTGCCGCCGAGGGCGGGGATGGAGGTGTCGAGCCAACTCTGGTAGTGGCTGGCTTTCTGGTCTCGGATCACGGCTTGCGTCTCGGCATCCATCGGCTCGGGGGGCGCCAGTGGCGTTTCACCACTGCGAGCCGCCGCGAACAACTCGTCGGCATCGGTTTCGGTTCGCCGATGATCGGTGATCAGCCGGCGGCAGGCCTTCTCGATGGTCTTCCGCAGCGCGTTCGCCCGGCGGGTGGAGTTCGTTTCGATTCGCAGCTCGTTCTCGGTAGTCACGACCACGCCGATCGCCGTGTTGTCCCAGTCTTCGTGCACGCGGTTGCCGGTCTTGAAGAACGTGATGCAGTGAGTGCCGTCGTCATTCTCTTCAAGTGGGAAGGTGTTCTTCAGCGCGCCGACCGCGGCTTCGATGGCGGCGCGGTCGGCAGGAGCGAACCGGTAGTGATCGACCGTCTGAAGGAACGGATCTCCATCGGTGTTCGTAAGCCGAGGAGGTTTGCTGCGCCGCTCCACGTAGGCCTCCACGGCCGCTTTCCAGGTGGCGACGATCAGAGGCGATGCGTCATGCTCGCGAAGGCGCTCGATGGAAATCGGCAGCCTGGTCTTCAGTCCCGCTCGCACTTTCTCGACGGTGTAGGAACCTTCCTCGGGGGGAAGAGGGTAGGGATACATCCCGTCGATCACCGACACATCCCCGAAATCGACGACACGCCCCATGACTACGTCCCGAGCGACGAGAGACCGCGATGCGCTCGCTTCCTGCACGAGGCGCTTCTCACCGGAGAGCAGATCGGCGAGGATCATCGACTTCCCGGGGACGCTTTCGCGCACTTCCCAGATGCCCACCCACGACCGGCGCTGAGCATCGATCAACTCGCGGTCACGCTGGGAAAGGTTCGCAGCCTCCTCGCGCGCGAACCATTCGAAGGCGGGCATGCCCTGCAGCGGGTGATGGAAGATCATCCAGGGGACGCCGAACTGCTGGCCCCCCTCCACTTCGTTGAGACCGAAGTCATTCGCCCCTGCCTCGAACTCGCTGCCGAAGCGGTCATACGCCCAATTCCCGATTCGCTCAATGAGCCGGAAGCCGACATCGTGCACAGGCGCACGATGTGGTTCGACGGCCCGAGGCTCAGCCTCTTCGAGCGGGAGATGGCATTTCTTGTATTTGAGACCGCTACCGCAGGGGCACGGGTCGTTCCGTCCGGGTGACATGGGAGGCGGAGGATGCCGGATTCAGAGTTGATGTGCAACGTCAGGGTTGGACTCAATGCTTCCTGAAGGCGCGCATAATGTTACGCCGGAAAGCAGTCCACAGGGATAGAATTGATGGACTCCAATGCTGGCCCAGGAAGATGTGCTCTCTGGCTACAAGTGTGTCGTCGACACTCTTGCCGCACACCGTCTATGGCTCCGGACGGAGGGGAAGGACGGGCGGCGTGCTGATCTCACTGGTACCGACCTTCGAAGCGTTCCCCTGGCATCCTGCGACCTTCGCCACGCCAAAATGATCGATTGCCGGCTGGACGACGTCTCCCTCGCGGGGACGAATCTGGAGAGCGCGGATCTGAGCGGAGCGAGCCTGGTGGGAGCAAGCCTGGAGGAGACGAATCTCAAATACACCAGGCTGGACAACGTCAGCCTGGAAGGGGCGGATCTCTCTCGTTCGAAATTTCTCAAAGCCGGGCAGCTCCGTGGTTGCAATCTGTCCCACGCGAAGCTGCCGCCTGGAATCGCGTTCCACGGTCTCGAACAGGCGAACCAATCCTCGAACCGGCTGGCAGTCCAGTTCGTGTCGATGCTGTCGCTCTGTCTCTATTCGTGGCTGACCATCGGGTCGACGAAGGACGTCGACCTGCTGACCAATGCGCGCTCGGTTTCTTTTCCATTCGTCAATCTCTCAGTACCAATCCTCGCTTTCTATCTCCTTGTTCCAATCGCACTGCCTGCACTCTCGACCGCCTTCTACATCCACCTCTCCAAGTATTGGGACAACGTGGCCAGCCTGCCGGCGTTCTTCCCCGACGGCAGCGACGTGACGTCGCGCACGACGCCCATGCTGCTCGACCGGTTCGTGGAACTGTACATGGTGCGCCTTCGCCCGATTCACGACACCTTCACGAACCGACTGTACGTGTCGCTCATGGCGGCCGGTCTCTACGGCATCGTGCCGGTCACCCTCTTTGCGTTCTGGGTTCGATACCTTTCGAGGCACGATGCGATCGGCACGAGTCTGCAGCTCGTCTCCCTCCTCGGGTTCCTCATTTACACCTGGTTTCTCAACATCTCGATGAAGGTCAAGCTGCAGTTGACCACCGCCGCGGAGGTATTTTCGAAGCGGCGATGGCCGCTTTACCTCTGCCTCGCGGCCTGCGTCGGGCTGTCGGCGTTGAGCTACGAAGCGCTGTACGGATCGCGTCTTCCAATCGATTTTTTCTATGCCGACCTCGCCGGACAGGAGATCTCGAACAGATCAAAGGCGGCGGCTGAAGGCGCGTTGAACGTCCCAGGGGCGAACCTCGCGGATATGAATCTGCGGCATGCGAATCTGGCAGGCTCTTTCGCGATGAACGTCGATTTCTCACGCTCGACTCTCGAGCATGCAATCCTGAATGGAGCGACGCTCAGCGATGCGTCGCTGCGCGACGCGGATCTTCGCCGTACCAGGATGTTCAGGGCTCGGCTTCACGGGGCTGACCTTCGCCGGACGCGACTGTCCAACGCAAACCTTGGCAGTGCCGATCTGGTCAAAGCGAACCTGACGCAGGCGAATCTCGAGCACTCCAATTTGTCCGACGCTCGTGTCAGCGAGTCAAACTTCTCAAGAGCGAACCTCACCGGAGGTGTCAACGCGCACGGCATCACCGGCCAATCCGCGGGTTTTGCATTGGCGCTGATGGAGGGTGCTCAGTTGTCGCGCGCCAATCTCACGGGGGGCGATTTCTTTCTCGCCGATCTGCGGCATGCTCACCTGTGGAAAGCCGCGCTCAATGGCTCGTCCTTCATCCTGGCCGACCTGACCAGTTGCAATCTGACCCAGGCGAATCTCACAGACGCCGATTTCTCGCAAGCGAACCTGCGAGAAGCCGTTCTCGAAGGGGCCACGCTGATCAACGCGAAGCTCATCTGTGCCCAACTCTACGATGCCCTCCTGACAGGCGCGGATCTTACCGGCGCCGATCTCTCAAGCGCGCAACTTCGCGGAGCTGTCCTTCGCAACGCGCGAATGGCCCGGACCAATCTTACCGATGCACTTCTCGTAGCGGCCGATCTTCAAGGAACCGATCTGCGCGGCGTCGACCTCTCGCACAGTTCCGGATTGACGCGAAGCCAGCTCGTGAACGCCCTGATCGATCGCCGGACGCTTCTTCCGCCGGAACTCGACGCGCAGAAGAGCAGCATCGTCGCAGAATCAGAGGCAGCACATCGCCGCTCCTTGGAATGAAGACGCGAACCTACGTCGCAGGGACTGTCGTCCTGCTCCTGGCCGCCGCGGTCTTCCAGACGCTGCGGCAGCGGCATGGCCTCCCCTCCGCATCAGTCGCCGATTCCCGCGAGGCGATCGCCGTGGAGAGCTTTTACGGACGATATGACGTGACGAAGAACGTCGGCGCCACTCTGCGCGGCCCGGTGCACGAGATCTGGCATTGGAAGGCGCAGCCGATCAAAGGAAAGAAGTACCGCATCGGTGTTCTCTTTCCCAATCGCGAGCAGAACGACGTCTACTGGAAGGCGGTTCGCCTCGGCGTCCAGCAGGAGGCGGCGGCGGCGCACGTTTCGGTCGAGATCCTTTCCTCCGACGACTACACGCATCTCGATCAGCATGAGAAGCAATTCGAGGCACTGGCTCGCAGTGGAGTCGACGCCATCATCCTCGGAGCCATTCATTATCGCGCTATGGATACCCTGGTACAGCGCGCAGGCACCGGGGAGTTTGGCAAGAGGATTCCGGTGATCGCCGTAGTCAACGATATCTATGCCCCAGCCATCGCCGGGAAGGTTCTCGTTTCCTTCTTTGACATGGGGCGCATCGCCGGACAATTGGTCAAAGACGACGCGCTCAAGTCGAAAGACAGCGACCTGACCGTCGCCTTTTTCCCCGGACCGATCAACTCTGGATGGGCACCGGACAGCCTGCGCGGCTTCCTGTCAGTCATTCGCGACTATCCAGGCGAGTTGCATGTCATTTCGCCAAAGTGGGGGACACCGGATGCAAAGACCCAAGGCACGTTGATCGAGTCCGTCGTGGAGAACAATCAGTCGCTCGACTATATCGTCGGTAACGCCGTGGCGGCCGAAGCGGCCGTGCGTATTCTCCATGCCGCCGGGCGGGAGAACGACGTTCACATCGTCTCGACGTACTACAACGAGGCGCTCGATCCGTTCATCCGAAGGGGCAAAATTGAGGCCGCGCCATGGGATCACACGGACGCGCTGGGCCGCATCGCCGTCGGGATGACGGTGCGCATCCTCAACGGCGAGCGACCCGGAATCGATCTGCCGTTCCGCATCGGCCCAACTATCGATTTGAAGCGGCCGGCGGCTGAGACTGCATCCTCAGAGTCGCGGTGAGCGCCGCCTGGAGTCCGGTCTTGATGGCACCGTCGATCCAACCGCTGAGGCCATACCAGGAGAGCGCCTCGCCGGCGAGGTAGAGACCGTTATTCCATTTAGGCGGCTGGCCAAGGCACTGCGCATGCATCGCGGAAACATCCTGCGCTTGTCCCGGATTGGCCATGCGCCACCCGCCGCTGTAACCGTATTGATCCTCCCAGCAAATCGACAGGATCTCCTTCCTCTCCTTCTCGATTTTGCGGCGCAGCTTGGGGCCGTAGATTGCCATTTTCTCGATGGCGTCGAGACCGAGACGGACTCGCTGCTCGTCGTCGAGTGCGTTGTATCGGATGGAGGAGTCCGCCCACGAGTAGCTCAGACAGATCGCTCCGGATTTCGTCTCGTCGCCCCAATCGCTCGCGTCGAATGTGTACATTTGTCGTGGAGGCTGGTCGGTCAGTGTCGTGTAGAAGTTGTATTCCGTGTTTTTCTCCTTCCAGAACGCGGTCTTGGTGAGGATGAATGTCTTCTCCGAAGAGGTGATCTCCACGTTGCGCAGCGCGGTCCAGATTGTGGTGGAGAAGGCGTCGGGATTGATGTTCAGCGTCGTATCGATCGCGCGGGGTGATGCCGTAAGGATCACGGCACCATAATCTGCGGTTTGACCGTTGACATCGGTGATCCTGACCGGTCCTCTTCCGTCAGCAGACGTACGGATCGTGGCTATCCCCGGCCGCGGCTGCCCGCCGTTGAGCGTTTCGACGCTCATCCTGCCCCAGTGTAGACAGTCGACGACCTCGCTCCAGAAACGAATCGGAATCTGGTTTGTGCCGCCGATGATCAGTTGCTGCGTTCCGAATGCTTCCAGCTTCTGAATCTCGATTCGCACGATCTCAAGAAAGCTCGAGGAGAAAAACGAATCGAACCCACCGGAGCCGATGCCGATGTAGCCGAAGAGAGTGATCTCGTCCCTTGTCCAGCCGTGCGCGATGAGGGTCTGGTAGAGACTCTTGTTGTTGTAGGCGGCGACGTAGCGCTCCCAAAGCTTCTTCCGTTTGGGTAGGTCCCCAGCGACCTTGTCCCACGCTTTAACGATCGGATTGATGATGTCGTTGTACTTTTTCTTGACGTTGTTGATCGCCGCAATCAGCTTTCGCGGTCCCGAAGTGAACTTCTTCTTCTTTGCATCGTAGAAGACCTGGCTGCCGTTGACGTCGACCACGGTGTCGACGAATAACGGGTTCTGAAAAGGCTTGTACTTGATTTTCCACCGGTCGAGCAGATGGAAAACCAGAGTCTGCGCGAGCGGGATGCGCATCGACCCGAGCTCCACGAGCGCTTTCGGGTCTTTGCTGAAGGGCCGTGTGTACGACCGGCCACCAACCCGCCCGGTGATGTCGTAGACGACCGGCTTGAGGCCGAGGCGCATCAGCAGGTTCGCCGCGGCGACACCGGCGTTGCCCGCGCCGATGATTGCCACCTCACTCCCAGCGGCCGGCCCGGCGGAAACGAACGTTTCCGGATGGTCCACCAGGCCGATGAAGTCGAAGAGATTGTCGGGCTGCGTGGTGGGATTTGCCTCATCGACGTCGAACAAGTAGTCGATCGAGCTGACGGCCCCACTTTCTTTGAAGTCCCTGGCGGCACTGCGGTATGCGGCCTGTTTCATAGACCCTCCTCGCTGGGCAGGGAGGCGCTTCCTGCATCACTCTTCTCGTGACATCGTGCCATCTTTGCGCCTGATGCCCATCTCCATACTAGGGAGTGACGCGGAACGGAATTTCCCTACCCCCGCGTTAGCCGGACAAGAAAGGATGTGGAGGCACATGCAGCGGTATCGTCGTGCGACGGCAGTCGACGATGAACTGTCTTCCAGAGGCAGTTCACCTAGCCTGAGAGGTAGTTATTTGTCTTCCGGAGGAGCTCTCCTACTCGTACCGCAACGCATCGATCGGATCCAGCCTCGCCGCCTTGTACGCGGGGTAGATGCCGAAGAACAGGCCGATCGAGATCGATACAACCAAGCCGACCACGATCGACCAGAGTGGGGTATCCGTGCTCAGGGGACTGACCTTGCGGACGATCAGCGCGATCACCATCCCTAACGCGACGCCGATCGCGCCGCCCATGCCGGAGAGCGTCATGGCTTCGGTGAGGAACTGCATGACGATGTCGCGGCGGACCGCGCCGATCGCTTTGCGGACGCCGATCTCGCGCGTTCGTTCGGTCACCGAGACCAGCATGATGTTCATCACGCCGACGCCTCCAACTAACAGAGCAATAGACGAGATGAAGATCATCGCCAGGGTGATGCCGCCGGTGATGGCGCGGAAGTTTCCGATCAGCTTGTCTGGCGTGAGGAGGCCGAAGTCGTTCGGCTTGTTGAAGGGCACCTTGCGCCGCGCCCGCAGCACGGCCGTCCCCTCCTCGGTGATTCGATCGACCCACTCCGGCTGGCGGGGGACGGTGGCGATGTTCACCCCGATGTCCCGCTTGATCCAGGGAAAATGCGCGTCGAAGCTCGTGATCGGGATGTAGGCGTGCTGGTCGGTCGATTCGAAGAATGTCGCTCCCTGCTTCTCCATGACCCCGATGACGGTGAATTTGTGACCGGAGATCGATACTTCCTTGCCGATGGGATCACTGCGGGCGAAAAGCGTATCCCCGATAGATGAGCCGATGACGATGACCTCGGCGTGGGCCCGAACGTCGCCTTCGCTGATGAAACGCCCCTCGCCGACGAAATGATTGTTGGCCACGGTGTAGTCCTGGTTCACCCCGCCAATGGTGTCGGGCGTGGCTTCATGACCCTTGTAGATGACGTCAGGCACACTGACGCCGCCGGGACCGGTAAACCAATAGCGCTCCGGTGAGACGGCGAGCATCGAAGGGCAAAGGCGCTTGAGCGCTTCCGCGTCCTCGTAAGTAAGGTTCTTGCGCTGGCGCTCCGATTCGTCACCGTTCCCGGGGCCGAACTGCGGATCCGTTTTCTGGAACTGCACGAGCGTCGCACCAAAAGACTGGAAATCGTGCGTGACGCTGTTGTTGAAGCCGACGATGATCGAGACCATGGCGATGACCGTGGTCACCCCGATGACGATGCCGAGGACGGTGAGCGCGGAGCGGAGCTTGTAGGCCGTCAGCGCACGTGCCGCGAAACGGACGTTCTCACGGGCGGCGAGGATGTGGTCACGAGCGCGCATGGTGGGTCCTTGTGGGGGGGTTGCTGCGTTGCAGGGTTGCTGGGTTGCTAACGGCAACATTGGCAACCGGGCCAGCCGAGAACCGACAACCGACAACCGATAACTCAGCAACCTTGCAACTTAGCAACACAGCAACCATCACTCCGACCTCAACGCGTCGATCGGCGGCAGGTTGGCCGCTCTCATCGCGGGGAAAAATCCGGCAGCGACGCCGGTGATGACGGCGACGGCCAGCCCGGCCATGACCAGCGTCGGCGTCACGCGCGTCGGCAGGGGGAAGGCAGCGGCAATGCCGAAGCTGATCAGGACGCCGAGGAGCACGCCGGCGATGCCGCCGCCGAGGGAAAGCAGGATGGCCTCGGTGAGAAACTGAAACTGGATGTTGCGCTTGCGGGCGCCGAGGGCGCGGCGGATGCCGATCTCGCGCGTCCGCTCCACGACCGACACCAGCATGATGTTCGTGATCACGATGCCGCCGACGACGAGCGAAATGCCGGAGATGAAGATCATCACCGCGAATCCGGCCGCCGAGATGCTCTTCCACAGCGTCTGCAACGCCTCCGCGGAGACCACTCCGAACGGATCGTCGGCGCGGAACCCTGTCTTCCGCCGGCTGCGGATCAGCACCCGCACCTGATCGAGCGATTTCTCCAGTCCCGGCACGCCGCCCGAGGCCTTGATGAAGAGATCGAGGCCGCGCTTCGTACCGAAGGCCTTGCCATACGAGGAGAGCGGCATGTAGAGCTGATTGTCCTGGCTCCGACCGAGGACCGAGCCCTGCTTGCGCAGCAACCCGATCACGCGCGCGGGATGGCCGGCGATACGAATGGTGCGGCCGAGCGGATCGAGCTTGCCGAAGAGCTGATCCTTCACGTCGGAGCCGATGACGGCCACCATCGCCGCGTGCTGGTCCTCCGTATTACTAAAAAAACGTCCCTCTTCGACGTCGACGTTGCTGATCTCACCGATGTTGGCCGTGCCGCCCTGAACGCGCACGCCGTTGAGTTTCTGCGAGCCGTTCTTGACCGTGAGCTGGCTGGTCTCCTGCGCACCGACCGCCGCGCATCGCGTACAGCTCTGGCGGATGGCCTCGTAGTCGTGCCAGTCGATTTTCTTCCGCTTCACCGCTTCCAGAAATTGCTCGCGGCTGGTGATGATGCCGAACTGCGTGACGATGTAGACATCCGGACTGAGGGTGAACACCTTCTCCGCGATGTACGAGTTGAGGCCGGAGATGATGGAGACCACGGCGATGACCGTCATCACGCCAATGATCACGCCGAGCAGCGTGAGGAAGCTGCGAAGCTTGTGCGCGGAGAGCGCGCCGGCAGCGATGCGGAGGGTGTCCATGGGAATGGTTGTCGGTTGACGGTTGGCTAGCTCTTTCCACCTGCGCCTGCACCGGCCGCCCCATCCTTCTCCTTCGGCATCTCCTTCACCTTCGTCCCGTCCTTGATCTCCCGCAGCGCGCGGAACGGGCCGGTAACGATCTGCTGGCCTTCCTTCCCGCCGCTCACGAGCTCGATGGCGCTGTCGCCGGAAAGGCCGGTCTTGACCGGCTCGAATTTCGCCGCGCCGTTTTGAACGACGAAGACTCCCTCCTCGTCCTGCGGCTTTCCAACCGTCTTTCCCGGCTTCTCGCGCACGACCAAAGCCTGAATGGGGATGGCCAACGCTTTCGGGCGCGTGCCGGTGATGATGTCCGCCGAAGCGGAGAAGCCGGGGCGAATGCCCGGCGGCGGATTTTCGACTTGGATTTTGACCTCGAAGTTCACGGCCTGCGTAGTACCGGGGGCGACGCCGTTCACTTTGATAGGACTCGAGGCCACCTCGGTCACCAGACCCGGGAACGTCTTGTTCGGATAGGCGTCGATGGTGACCGTGGCACGCTGGCCGACTTTCACCGAGGGGATGTCGGTCTCGTCGACCTCCATCACCGCTTCGACGACGCTCATGTCGGCGATGGTCATCAGCACCGTGCCGGCGTTGTTCATCGTGCCGATGACGGCCACTTCCCCTTCTTCGACCGGGAGGGCGGTGACGATGCCGGCAATCGGCGCGCGCATGGTCGTCTTCGACAGCGTGTCGCGCGCGGCATTGAGGTTCTCGCGGGCCTGGCTGATGCGCTGCTCGAGCGCCATCACGTTGGCGCGCGCGGAATCGCGGGCGCTCTGCGCGCGATCGAGGTCGGCGCGCGGAATGATCTTCTGGTCGAAGTTTTTCAACGCACGCTGGTAATCCTGGTCCGCGGCGATGGCCATCGCTTTGGACGCATCGCGGTCGGAGAAGACCGCCTGCAGCGCGGCATCGGCACTGCGGGCCGTGGCGGCGAGCTGCTTCTGATCGATCTGCAGCAGGAAGTCGTCCTTCTTCACGACGTCGCCCTCGCGCACGGCGAGGTTGACCACCTGTCCCATCACGTTCGCCGAAAGATCGACTTTGCGTTTGGCGTCGATGCGCCCGTTCGCCGAGACCTTGCTGGTCAGATCCTGCCGCTGCACTTTGCTGAACGTAACCGGCGTAACGTCCTTGCCGCGCTGCGAAACGAAACCGACGGTCAGCCCACCGGCAACGATCAGGACGACGATTCCGATGATGATTTTTGTGCGACGCCTCATGACAGGAATCTCCTCGTTGAACGAACCTGAAGAGCTATACGGGGAGAGGGAGCGGGGGTTGCGTAGCGTTCAGTGGATCAGTGGATTAGTAGATTAGTAGGCTGGCGGCAGCGACCGTCCTCGGCTCTCCTAATCTACTAATCTACTAATCTACTCATCCACTAATCCACTGCCTTCCTTGCCCTGCTCCCCATCCACAGCAGCATCGCCCCGAGCGCACAGGCGATCGGACAGACCAGGAGCGATAGCCGCATCTGGTCGGGGTTCTTCGCTACACCGAGGATGTCGCTGATGCGGCCGATGAGTGGTCCGCCGAAACCGTAGGCGACGATGTTGACGATTGAGAAGAAGATGCCGATGGCCAATCCGCGCAACCTCGGGCCGGCCAGATCATGGACGTCGGCCGTGGCCGGACCGACCCACATCAGCGCCAGACCATAGAGAACGATGTTGACGATGACGACGAACGTAAGGCTGCTGGCGAAGAGCACGACGATCCAGAGCGGGACCGAGAGGGCCGCGGCGTAGGCGGTGAAGGCCATCCGTCCGCCGGCGAACCGGCGGCTGAATCGGTCGGAGTGGTAACCGCTGAAGATCATCGCGGGGATTCCGACGGCAATCGAAAGGATGCCGGCGGCAACGCCGACAGTGAGAAGGCTGACATGGTGCACGCGCACGAAGAAGGTCGCACCCCAGATGCCGAGGTTGTTCGAGGAGAGCGCGAAGAGCGCGTAACCGGCGTAGAGATAGAGCAACGGTTTGGAGCGGAAGAGAAGCGTGGCGTCGCCGCCATTCGTGAGAGCAGCCGGCGATTCGGTCCGCCCGCGCGGCTCCTCGCGCAGGAAGAAGACGAGCGCGGCAAGGATCAGCCCGGGAAATCCGAGAAGGTAAAACGCCCATCGCCAGCCGTGCGCCTGTCCGATCCATCCACCGAGAAAGAACGCCAGACCGCCACCGATGGCGATGCCGGAGGAGTAGACCGACTGCACCGTGGCGCGCATCCGCGGCGGGAAGTAATCGCTGAGTAGTGAGAGCGCCGCAGGACCGAGCGTTGCCTCCCCCACTCCTACCATCAGCCTGCAGAAGAAGATCGTCCAGAAGCTGCTGGCGAATCCCGTGAGACCGGAGAAGAGGCTCCAGATGGCGAGACCAATGCCGATGATCACCTTGCGTTTTGTGAGATCGGCAAGAAGGCCGAACGGCACACCGAGGAGGGTGTAGAAGATGACGAAGGAGGTGGTGCCGAGAAGCGCGAGCTGCAGATCGGTGAAGTGCAGCTCCGCTTTGATCGGTGTGAAGAGGATGTAGATCAGCGTGCGGTCGAGGAAGTTGAGGACGTAGACCGCTGTGAGGATGGAAAGGGCGTACCAGGAGTACGCAGGGACCTTCTCGGTTTGGTCGGACATGGACGACGGGAGTGTACGCGGTTGCGGGGTTTCGCGGTTGCGCTGTCTCGCGGTGATGGGTTGCGAAGTTGCTGGATTGCAAGGTAGCTAAGTGCTGCGTGATAACCAAGCAACCCAGCGACCCGCGAGACCGCGCAACCGCGCGACCCCGAGTCACCCTACAATCGACGCGTGAACGAAGCGGTACGTACAGTGCCCGTGTACCGGATACCCGGCGGCGGCAACGAAGACGCTGTCGTCGTCGAGGAGCCGTTGGAGATCCGCGTCGGCGACAAGCCGGTGTCGGTGACTCTGCGGACGCCTGGGGCGGACTTCGATCTCGCGGCCGGATTCCTGTTCACCGAGTCGATCCTCCGCACTCGCGATGAGGTCGAGTCGATCCGTCATTGGGGCTCGCCGAACGTCGTTCGCGTGGCATTGCGCGACGGCGCACGCATCGATCTGCAGCGCTTGCAGCGGCATTTCTATTCGACGTCGTCGTGCGGCGTCTGCGGAAAGACCTCGATCGATGCGTTGCGCGTGAACGCCGCACAGCTCGACGATGACGTGCGCGTTCCGTCATCCACCCTCCTCGCCCTCCCCGATCGGTTGCGCGCGGAGCAGAGCGCGTTCGAAGCAACTGGCGCAATCCACGGCGCTGCCGCCTTCACACGCGACGGCGTTCTGTTGCGTGCGCGCGAGGATGTCGGCCGGCACAACGCGGTCGACAAGGTGATCGGATCGCTCTTCCTCGCCGGCGACGGTGCCGATGTTCTCGTCGTCAGCGGCCGAACGTCGTTCGAGATCGTGCAGAAGTGCGTCGTGGCGCGCATCCCCATCCTCGTCGCCGTCGGCGCTCCCTCTTCCCTGGCCATCGAGCTGGCGCAGGAGTTTCGGCTGACCCTCCTCGGTTTCGTGCGCGGCGGACGGTGCAACGTCTACGCGGGTGAGCATCGGCTGTCCTCCTGATCGTTTTCCGGCGCCTTTCCCGTGAACAGCGTGTGAACTCTAACCACGACTTTCCGTGAACGGTGTAACCGGTTACATAAAACGGCATCCAAGGAACGTTGTGAAGGAAACCAAATGCCCATGAATGACCACGCCTCCAGGATGACGAAGACCGAACAGCCGGTCGGCTTACATGAGCCGACCCGCGAATTGCTCGAAGGGCTTTCCCTCTGCAGCCCGGGTCCGGAGTACTTCCGCACGCTCGTCAGTGAGCTGGCGCGGACGCTCGACGCCGAGTTCGCGTTCGCCGCGGAGCTGGCCGGCGAAGAGCCGTTGCGCGCGCGGACCGTGGCCCGCTTCGTCGACAACGCCCACGTCGCCAACATTGAATATGTGCTCGAGGGAACGCCATGCGGCGACGTGGTGCAACAGCACTTCTGCTGGATCCCCGACGGAGCCGCCGCGCGCTACCCGCACGACCCCGGTCTGGCCGAGCAGTCGATCGAGAGTTACGCGGCCATCGCCCTGATCGACGCCGAGGGAGCGGCGTTCGGCTGGATCGGCGTGATGAGCCGCCGGCAGATGGCGGATGCGGCGCTGATCCGCTCCACGCTGCTGGTCGTGGCCGGCCGCACCTCGGCCGAGTTACAGCGGCAGCAGGCCACCCGCGCCCTCGAGCGCGCGCATGCCGATCTGGCCGCGTACGCGGAGCGCGGCGAGGAGCTGATGCGCATCAACGCCGAGTTGAAGCGCGAGATCGCCGAGCGCCAGCACAGCGAACGCCAGATGACACACGACGCCATGCACGATGCCGTCACCGGTCTGCCCAACCGTTCGCTGTTCATGAACAGGCTCGATCACGCCATCGCCATGAATGCCCGCGAGCACGTGTACGACTTCGCCGTCCTCTTTCTAGATCTCGACCGCTTCAAGCTCGTCAACGACTCGCTCGGCCACATCGCCGGCGATGAACTGCTCCGCCTCGCCGCGGACCGGCTGTTGGGCTGCGTCCGTCCGTCCGATCTCGTGGCGCGCATCGGCGGCGACGAGTTCACCATCCTCATCGAGAACATCTCCGACGCCAGCGAAGCAACCGGCATCGCCGAGCGGATCACCGCCGAGCTGGCGCGGCCGTTCACGGTCTCGAACGAAGAGGTCTTCACCTCCGCGAGCATCGGCATCGCCGTCAGCGCCACCGGCTACCGCACCGCCGACGCGGTGCTGCGCGATGCCGACACGGCCATGTACCGCGCCAAGGAACGCGGCAAAGGGCGCTACGAGATCTTCGACCGCCGCATGCACGTACAGGCGGTGGAGCGGATGCTGATGGAGATGGATCTGCGCCGCGCGGTGGAGCGCGAGGAGTTCCGGCTCGTCTATCAGCCGATCGTCTCGCTTCTCTCGGGCGAGGTGAAGGGATTCGAGGCACTCCTGCGCTGGGATCACCCGCTGCGCGGCACGATCGCGCCGAACGACTTCATCTCCATCGCCGAGGAGAACGGCCTCATCGTGCCGATCGGCGTGTGGGTGCTCAAACGCGTCTGCGCGCAATTGCGCCACTGGCACACCATCGCCAGCGCACCGCTGACGGCGAGCATCAACGTCTCGCTGCGGCAGACCTTCGACCCGACGCTGATCGACGAGCTCGATCGTGTGATGTCCGCGGCGCAAGTGGAAGGAGCTTCGATCCGGCTCGAGATCACCGAGAGCGCCATGGTTGAGCGGAGCGCCGCGGAGTTCTTCGAGCGCGTACAGCAGCTCGGCATCGAGCTTTGCATCGACGACTTCGGCACCGGCTATTCGTCGCTGGCGTATCTGGTCAATCTGCCGATCGACGCGCTGAAGATCGACCGGTCCTTCGTGGCCACACTCGATTCGAGCGACGAACATTGTGAGCTGGTGAAGACCATCATCTCTCTCGCCCACAACCTCGGCATCGAGGTCGTGGCCGAGGGGGTGGAGACTCTGAGTCAACTGCAGCGGCTGAAGGCGCTCGGATGCGAGTACGCACAGGGCTTCCTCTTCTCGGAGCCGCTGTCGGCCGAGGCAGCCGATCGCCTGGTAGCCTCCGGTCACATGTTCAATGCTCTCCTCGACGACTGAACGCGCTACGCTGTGCGCGATGCTGGCCGATGACGGCTCCCTCATCGAGCGACTGCGCACCGGCGACGACGTTGCGTTCGAGGAGTTGGTGGAACACCACGCCGCCCCGTTGCTTGCGGTGACGCGCCGCATCCTGCGCGACGAGGAAGAGGCCCGCGACGCCGTTCAGGAGACGTTCGTGGCCGCGTTTCGCGGCATCGGCGAGTTCAATTCGGAGAGCCGCGTTTCGACGTGGCTCCATCGCATTGCCGTCAATTGCGCACTGATGAAGCTGCGCATCCGCGCACGGCGCGAGAAAGATGTCGAAGCGCTCCTCCCCTCCTTCCAGGCGGACGGCCATCAGCAGCAGTCGTCGGTGAGCTGGATCGAGACCGCCGAGGAGATCCTGCAGCGCGAACAATCGTGCGCTCTGGTGCGGCAGTGCATCGATCAACTGCCCGAACCGTACCGCATCGTGCTGGTGCTCCGCGATATCGAGCAGCTACCGGCCGACGTCGTCGCCGAAAAGCTGCAGATCACCCGCGACAACCTCAAGGTCAAACTGCACCGCGCCCGCCAGGCGCTGCGCACGCTCCTCGACCCGTACATGCGAGGCGTGATGTGAGCCACGTGACCTGCATCGAGCTGATCGCCTTCCTCGACTCGTATATCGACGACGAACTGGACGCGGAGACCCGCCACAGTTTTGACCTGCACCTCCTGGTCTGCCCCTCCTGCCGCGCCTATCTCGCCAGCTACCGCGAAACGATCGAGCTCGTTCGCGGCACCGCCGAGAAAGAGGAGGAGCTTGCGCACGATGGGCCGGCGGAGTTGATCGAGGCGGTGAAGAAGGTGAGGAAGTAGCCGCGAACTTAGCGAAACGGAGCCACTCCGTTTCGTCGAAAGTCATCTTCCCTCGCGCGGCTGCGCCGCTGGGCACAGACAAGAGTGTCTGTGCCACATTCGGTCCAGCAAATCGCCGCTCTTCTGCCAATACCGACGGCCAATGTGGCACAGACACTCTTGTTTGTGCCCAGCGGCGCAGCCGCGCGTCGGGAGGAGAGATGTCAAGGGAACAGCCGCAAAATTCGCACCCTCACCTCGGGTAATAACCGCTCGTCGCGCGCACCGTCACCTTCCGGCCCGGCACTTCCACGCTGATCTTCCGCAGCTCGCGGCTGGACTGATCGCCGGGTGAGACATAGGTCAACAGATACTCGCCGCGGGTGTCGTCGCGGATCTGGGCGAAGATGCGCGGGAGGTCGGCCTTTCGCGCGAAATGGAAAAACGCGCCTCCGGTGGCCTCGGCGATCTTCCTGAGAGTGCCTTCGTCGCTGCCAAGCCCAACCCCTGTGAAGAGCTGGACCACGTAGAGCGGCACGCCGATCTCCCGGGAGTACTGCAGCACGCCCGCCGGCGTCGCGGAGCCGGCGTTGTTGTAGCAGTCGGTGAAGACGACCAGGGCGCGCTTTCCGGGCACACCACGGAACTGCTGCAGCGAGTAGAGAATCGCATCAAAGATGGCCGTGCCGCCGCTGGCGCGCATGTCGTCGATCGACGCCGACACCCGCGCGCGGTCGCTGGTCAGTGGCTGCAGCAGGCGGGGTTGCTCGTCGAACGCGACGACGAAGGTCTGGTCGGCCGCGCCGAGCGATCCCTTGACGAACTCATTGGCGTAGTCGATGACGTCGATCATCGACACCCTCATGCTGCCGGACGTGTCGAGCGCCAGGCCGATCGAGATCGGATCGACAGACCCGCTCTGCACCTGTGCCGTGACCACGCGGCCGTCTTCCTTTACCAGAAAGTCGGATGACGTGAGGCCGCCGATGTAACGCCCCTGCTCCTGCACGATGGCGTAGACCTGCACGGCGTCGACTCCCACCTGTTCCGATCCACCCGCGGCGTTCAGCAGCTTTGCATCCTCGGCGGTGGCGCCGGTGTCGTCATGCGCCACAGCGCGGATGAAGCCGGCCGCGGAGGGCTTCGGCAGCGTCAGCTCGTAGCGGTACGGCGCCTCGGTGAGCGTAGCCAGCTTCGTTTCGTTCCAATAGAGATCGACACCGGCCAGGCGCCGTCCTTCCGGGACGCGCGGAGTGACCTCGACGGTCGTGCGCGAGGCCACACGATCGCCGCGCGGCGCGACGATGTTCACGCCGAGGGCGACGGCGCGGTCGTTCAGTGTGACGGTTTCCTGGCCGAGCTGGCGCTCCTGCGCGTCCCAGGCAACGGCGCGAACGGTGTGCACGTGCGGCGTACCGCCCAGGGCCACCTTTGCGCGGAACGGACGGCGGGTCAGCTCAGCGACGCGGGCGTCATCGAGAAAAACCTCCACGCGCGCGGTGTCGGACGATGTTGCCATGCCGAAGTAGACGTTGCCGACCATCATCCCCCGATGCGGATAGAGCAAATGTACGTTGCCGGCGGCTACATCCGCGCGCACCTCCGACTCCGGCTCGGAGCCTAGCTCGTCGAGGAATCGGCGCGCCGCATCAGCGAGCGAGGACGGCTTCGTGGCCATGGCGAATGCATGCTGGTACGCATCGATGGCCTTCCCACCCTCACGCTCGGCGCGCCAGACGTGGCCGATGAGCATCCAGGCGCTCGTCGCGATTTCCGGGGTCACGGGATGCGCGGCAAGATCCTCGAGCACATTCATCGCCTCGAAGAGCTCTTTGCCATACCTCGCGCTCCGCAGGAGGATGGCCGCGGTGCCGAGCTGCGCTCCTTGCAAGGCTTCGTGATCATTCTCTAACTTCGCCATCGACTCCGCTTTCCTGAATATCTGCGCGGCATCCGCAACGTTCCCCCCATCGAGAAGGCCGCCGGCCCACATGACAGTCGACTGCGACTCTTTCCCGTCGCGGCGCAGCTCGGCGGCACGGATGAATTCCGGCGCCTCCTGCCGCATCGCGTTCAGCTCCACGGCGAATTTGGAGAGATCGCCGAATCCATTCTCGAGCTCGAGGATGACGCCGCCCAGCGGATCGAGGAGCAGCAGATGGCGATTCTTTCCGCGAAACTGCTTGAGGTCAGGGTACGCGTCGATCTGGGGCGTCTGCATCGTTGCGGAGAGCACCATCTCCCCCATCGCCCGGGCCACGGAGGGATTGGCCTCCGCGGCGGCGATCCATTTGTCGCCGTTCTTATCACCACGCCCGGTGCCGTGCAGATCGAGCAGAACGAGCCGATTGCTCTCCCGCGCCACCGTCATCGCCTCGTCGAGCGGTTTCCAGACAGGTTGTGCGCAGAGAACGGCCGCGGAAAGAAAGCCGAACGCCAGCGCGAGCGAGCGCGAGAACATGAGTCTCCTTTGAGCGATACCGGCGGGAGACATTGTAGACGCGAATCCAAGCCGTGGCGCGTCACGGGCGCGAGCCGAGGAGAGGATTGTCGAGCGAGGCGGAGATTTTTCAGGCTCAGCCCATAACTTTTCCGAGCTGACCCATAACTTTTCGGGGTTGACCCATAACTTTTCGGGGTTGACCCATAACTTTTCGGGGTTGACCCACAACTTTTCGGGGTTGACCCACAACTTTTCGGGGTTGACCCATAACTTTTCGGGGTTGACCCACAGTTTTCTCGGGCTGGCCCATAACTTTTCGGGGCTGGCCCACAATTTTCTCGAGCTGGCCCATAACTTTTCGGGGTTGACCCACAATTTTCTCGAGCTGGCCCATAACTTTTCGGGGTTGACCCACAATTTTCTCGGGCTGGCCCATAACTTTTCGGAGCCAGCCCACAATCTTTCAGACATTGCCTGGAATCTCTCAGAATCCGGCTGAAAGTCTGACGGCTGAATTCACGCGGGAGGAGCCATTTCTCACACTCTCACCGGAATCCTCGGCAACCTGTACCGCGTCGCGCGACGCCGGTGGCACTACGGAGCGCTGGCGTTCGCCGTGCCGGCGGTCAGATCCCCGTAACCCGCACCACTTCCTCGAAACTGGTCACCCCCTCGGCCAGCTTGCGCAGCGCTGACTGCCGCAGCGTACGCATGCCGCGCTTGACCGCCATCTCCTTGATCTTCAGGAAGTCCTCGGAGCGGTCGATGAGGTCGCGGATGGCGTTGTCGATCGGGAGGATCTCGAAGATGCCGGTGCGGCCGAAGTAGCCGGTGTTGCGGCAGCGGATGCAGCCGGCGCCTTCTTTGACGATGATCCTCTTTCCCGGCGGCGCCTGCAGGTTGAGCATGCCCGCCTCCTCGACGCTCAGCGGCCGGTTGCGCTTGCAGTCCTCGCAGATGCGACGCATCAGCCGCTGCGCCATCGTTCCGACGAGCGTCGACGAGATCAGGAACGGCTGGATGCCGAGGTCGATCAGGCGCGTCACCGACGTCGCCGAATCGTTCGTATGCAGTGTCGAGAAGACGAGATGCCCGGTCAGCGCGGCCTGCACCGCATTCTGCGCGGTCTCCTCATCGCGGATCTCGCCGACCATGATGATGTCGGGGTCCTGGCGGAGGATCGTGCGCAGCGCCGAGGGGAACGTGATGCCGATCTTCGTCTGCACCGAGGTCTGGTTGAAATCGTCCCACACCATCTCGATCGGATCTTCGATGGTGGTGATGTTGATCTCCGGCGACGCCAGCGACTTGAGCGCCGAATAGAGCGTGACGGTCTTGCCCGATCCGGTCGGACCGGTGACGAGGATGATGCCGTGCGGGCGCTTGATCCATTCGCCGAACATGTGCAGCTCGTCGTCGTAGAACCCGAGCCCGGACAGATCGCGGAGGAGGACGTCGGGATCGAAGATGCGCATGACCAGCTTCTCGCCGAACGCGGTCGGCAGCGTGGAGACGCGCAACTCGACCTCTTTCCCTTCGCGCTCGGTCTTGATGCGGCCGTCCTGCGGGCGGCGCCGCTCGGCGATGTCCATCCGGCACATGGTCTTGATGCGTGAGGTGATGGCCAGGTTGACCAGCTTCGGCACGCGCTGGATCTCGTGCAGCACGCCATCGATGCGGAAGCGGATCATGGCCGCTTCGCGCTTCGGCTCGATGTGGATGTCGCTGGCGCGCGAGTCATAGGCGTGCTGGAGGAGGAAGTCGACGGCGTTGACGATGTGCGCGTCGCTGGTCTCGATCTCGTTGCCCGA
>WNFG01001941.1_pt1 | contig 21240 bp, 23 predicted proteins | sample 5400431 | NCBI WGS metagenome assembly WNFG01 (sample SAMN13153346, study PRJNA577476) | soil metagenome | isolation source: 120 cm saprolite under Douglas fir tree site 2 hole 3 replicate 2 | place: USA:California | collected 2015-04-18 | reverse complement strand
ATTTCGGCGCCGCCGTCGGACCGCTGTCGGCGCCGTGGCTGTTCCTCAATGTGGCGCAGGGGCCGTTGTACGGCACCTTGGGCGCGGCGCTCGGTCTCTGCGTATTTTTCTGCTTGGTCCGGCGGTAGCTATCCGCAGCGCCCGACTCGGGAGAGGCTTTCCGCCTTCTCAATGCGGCGGGCGGAACGTCATCGGCAGGCTGGCCAGCCCGCGCAGCGTGTTGTTGTAGCGCCGCCTGGGCGCGCCCGTGATCTCGATCGAGCCCACCTTGCGAGCCAGTGCCTGCAACATGACCTCGCCCTCGACCCGCGCCAGCATCTGGCCGACGCACATATGAATACCGGCACCGAAGCCCACGTGGCCGACGGTCTTGCGTGCAACGTCGTACCGCTCGGGATGCTCCCACTGCCGCGGATCGCGATTGGCGGCGCCGAGGAACATCAGGATCTTCTCGCCTTCGCCGATCGCGACGCCGCCGATCTCGACGGCGCGCGTGGTCGTGCGGAAAAAGGTCTGCACCGGCGATTCGAAGCGGATCGCCTCCTCGAACGCCGCGCGGGCGAGTGACGGGTCCTGGCGCAAGCGCTGCCATTGCTCGGGAAACCGCGCCAGGCAGTACAGCGCCGCCCCCAGGCCGTTGACCGTCGTATCGACGCCCGCCGTCAAGAGCGAGCGCACGACCAACGGCGCCTCCTGAGGCGTGAGCTCGCCGGTGTCGACGGCAGCATGGATCTCCGCCCCGAAACCGTGCGGCGCCAGCGCGTCGCGCTGCATCTGCTTGCCGAGCCAGTCGAGGACGGGGGCGGCGTTCTCCACGGCCTTTGCGAAGAAGTCGTTCTTCGGCCCGAAGGCGTTGAAGACCATGTTGCCGTAAGGCAGCAGATAGCGCCGGTTCTCCGGCGGCATGCCGAGCGCATCGGGAAACACCGCGAGTGGAAAGGCCTCGGCCAGGTCGGGAATGGCGTCGAAGCCGCCGCGCGCCAGGAGGTCGTCCACGAGCCTGTCGGCCGCCTCGGCAAAACTTGCCTGCAAGGCCTTCATCGCCGCCGGCGAGAGGACCCTGTTCAGCACCGTGCGCGTGCGGGTGTGCATCGGCGGATCGACCTCGAGGACGATGCTGCGCGGGCGCCACGGCGTCTCCTTGGCGAAATCGCCGATGCCGACGCCGCGGCTGGAGCAGTAGGTCTTCCAGTCGAACAGCATCGCGCGGACATGCTCGAACCGCGCGACGGCCCAGATGTCGTAGCGCGACAGCCGGACGGCGGCGCCCGCCTCGCGAAGCTCCTCCTGGAGGGGATAAGGATCGTCGAAATATTCCTTCGAGAAGGGATCGACGTTCGACGCAGGAGGCGTTTCGGTCACCGGCGCACCTGACGATGGGGAGTCGCAGCGCCGCGACGCTGGCACGCCAATCGGCCCGCGGCAAACCCTATCGGCAATTCCGGCAGCTCGTTCGCAGCAGGCCTACCGAAAGACGTCCTTGCGGTGGCGCACCTCGGCGAACACCGCGACCGGGTCGCTGATGGGCAAGCCGATGGCCTTCGCCACGGCCGGCACGTCGGTGCGCAGGAAGGGGTTGGTTGCTTTCTCCTCACCCAGGAGCGACGGCACTGTCGCCTCGCCTCGCGCGCGGGCGGCATCGATCGACGCCGAGCGGGCGATGAGTTGCTTGTTGTCGGTCTCGACGGTGACGGCGAAGCGGGCGTTGGACTGGGTGTATTCGTGGGCGCAGTAGACTCGCATGTCGTCGGGCAGCGACCGAAGGCGCGAGAGCGACGTCCAGAACTGCTGCGGCGTGCCCTCGAACATCCTGCCGCAGCCGAGTGCGAAGATGGTGTCGCCGCAGAACAGCGCCCGCTGGTCGCGGAAGGCATAGGCGATGTGGCCGCTGGTGTGGCCGGGGATGAACAACACCTCCGCCTCGGCCAGCGCCGGCCCGGCCACCGCCGGGTCGACGACGCCCACTGCGCCGCTCTGGGGCTCGCGTACCAACCACACGTAATTGTCGTTCAGGACCGGGATACGGACGATGTCTAGGGTGTGCCCATGATGCAGCGCTAGCAAAGCTCCCTTGTGTCCGCCATGGGCGCCCGCCATGGCGGCACCGGCGTGATTTCTGCTAGACTTGCCTTATGTGGACGGATGTCCTCGATCTCAATGAGTTTTACCGCAGCACGCTCGGCCAAACGACCGTGCGGCTGCTGCGCGCCAGGCTGCGCGAAGTCTGGCCCAACGTGCGCGGCGAGACCGTGCTGGGGCTGGGCTATGCCGCGCCCTTCCTGCGGCCGTTCATCGAGGAGTCCCAGCGCACCCTGGCTTTCATGCCGGCCCAGCAAGGCGTCACGCGCTGGCCGCGCGAGGGCCGCAACCTCACCGCCCTGGTCGACGAGATGGACCTGCCGCTGCCCGACCGCTCGGTCGATCGGGTGCTGCTGATCCACGCCATCGAATGCACCGAGCAGGTGCGGCCGATGCTGCGTGAAATCTGGCGGGTGATGGCCGATGGCGGCCGCCTGATTGTCGTGGCGCCGACCCGCGCCGGCCTGTGGTCGCAGATCGACCGCTCGCCCTTCTACCAAGGCCATCCCTATTCTCCCGGCCAGCTCGCCGCTCTGATGCGCGCCAACATGTTCGCGCCGCTGCGCCAGACCCGCGCGCTCTTCATGCCGCCGACCCGCTCGCGGCTGGCCATGCGCATGGCGCCGGCCGTCGAGCGCTTCGGCCAGCGCTGGCTCGGCCGCTTTGCCGGCGTGAGCGTCATCGAGTCGGGCAAGCAGCTCTATGCCGGCATCGCCGAGCGCAGCCAGGCGCCGGCTTTGGCCGTGGTGCGGCCCAAGCTGCGCATCGCCAGCTCGCGCGACACCGCCGGGCTCCCTGGGGCCGCGCGCAACGCCGAGGACGGCGAGGCGCCGGCCTCCTGAACTCTGCCAAAAGATCATCGAGAGCAGGCGCATGTCGTTGTCTCCGCGCGTGATCGCGCTGCTGGGCTTTGGTGAGGCGGGATCGGCGATCGCGCGCGGGCTTTGCGCCGACGGCGGCTGGCGCGGCGCGGCGCGATCTACGCCCGCTGGGCCGGGCGACAACGCCCCGCGCCGCCTGATCGCCATCGACACCGCACTCGACCAGGACGCGCGCGGCACGGCGCTCGGCCGGGAAGCCCGGGCGCTCGATGTCGCGATCGAGGGCCGCTACACCGCGGCGCTGAGCGAGGCGGACCTGGTGATTTGCGCCGTCCAGGGCGAACACGCCTTGGAGGCCGCCCAGGCCGCCGCGCCGCTGCTGAAGAAAGGCGCACACTATCTCGATCTGTGCACGGTCACCGGCGCGATGTCCGATGAGAATCGCACCGCCATCGAGGGCGCGGCCGGCCGTTACATCGACATCGCGGTCATGGGCGGCTTCTTCAAGTCGGGCATCAAGGCGCCGATGCTGGTGGCAGGGGTAGATGTCGAGCCCGTGGTCGCCTGGATGAACACCAACGGCTTCGATGCCAAGGCGCTGGGGCCGAAGCCCGGCAGCGCCTCGTCGGTGAAAATGCTGCGCAGCGTGCTGATGAAGGGTGTCGAGGCGCTGGCCGTGGAATCGCTGGTCACGGCCCAGCGTCAGGGCATTCTCGACGAAGTGCTGGCCTGCTTCAGCGACGCCGACCAGCTCCCGTTCCGCGATTTTATCGCCACGCTGGTGCAGACCCATGTCGTGCACGCGCATCGGCGCTGGGAGGAGATGGGCCTGGTCGCCAAGACCTTGCGCGAGACCGGCGTCGATCCGTTGATGACCGAGACGACCGAGAAAAGCCTCCGCCGCACCGTCGACGCCGCTCGGAGGCGATCAGCGTCATCCGCGGCAACCGGCCGGACCAGGCGGCCAAGGCCATGGTGCTCGACCTGCGCGGCGGCGGCGGCGGCCGGCGCCACGTGCTGGCGATCCTGCCGGGCAGCCGCAAACTCGACTTCAATGCCGTGGCCACGCTGTTCGAAGCGCGCAAATGCGGCTTCGCCTCGCCCGATACCGCTCAGGAACTCACCGGCTGCGTCATGGGCTCGGTGCCGCCCTTCACGCTCAATCCCGCGCTCGCCATCGTGGCCGACGAAGGTCTGCTGGCCAACGACACCTTGTTCTTCAACGCCGGCCGGCTCGACCGTTCGATGGAACTCGACACCAAGGACTGGCTGGCCATTGCCCAACCGCGCGTCGCCAGGATCGCGGCCAAGGCCTAGCGCACGAAGCGACTGGCTCTTCCAGGCGTACAGCCTTGGAAGGGCCGCGTGCTGGACTATATTGCATCATGGGCAACCTGCATCGGGGACTTCTGCCATGGCCAACCGCTCATCTCCCCTTCGACCGCGCCTCATCGGCTGGAGCCGCCAACTGAAGTCGATCCTGCTTGCCCTTGGCTTCGTCCTGATCGTGCGAACCGTTGTCGCCGAACCCTACGAGGTGCCGTCGCCGTCGATGGTCCCCACGCTCCTCGTCGGCGATGAGCTGATCGCCAGCAAGTTCGCCTATGGTTACAGCAAATATTCTTCGCCGATCGGTCTGATGCCGGATTTCTCCGGCCGTCTGTTCGGCAAACGACCGGAGCGCGGCGACGTCATCGTCTTTCGCCTGCCCCGCGATCCATCGACAACCTATGTGAAACGCCTGATCGGCCTGCCCGGCGACCGCATCCAAATGCACAGCGGGCGGCTTTACATCAACGGCGCCATCGTTCCCCGCCGCGCCATCGGCAGGTTCGCCGACGATGCCGGCGGAGGCAGCGTGCCGTCGACCCTCTATGTCGAGACGCTGCCAAACGGGCGCGAGCACGAAATCGTGGAGATCTCCGATGCCGAACAGCACGACGATACGCCGCCGTTCCTCGTGCCGTCGAAACACTACTTCATGATGGGCGACAATCGAGACAATTCCCTGGACAGCCGCATTGCCGTTGCCGACGGCGGCGTCGACTTCGTCCCGGAAGACAATCTGGTCGCCCGCGCCGATCTGATCCTGCTGTCGCGCGATCCGGCCATCGCCTGGTTCGACGTGGCCGAATGGCCGCACGCCTTCCGGCTCGCGCGGCTATTGGGCCGCATCAACTAGCCCCTCGACACAGAGGCATGGCTGACATCTGGCGTTTCGGCCCTGTCGGCGAGGCCGACTTCGAGCCGTTGCTGGCGCTGCGCATCGACGTGATGCGCGAACACCTGGAGCGCGTGTTCCGCTACAAGCCGTCACGCGCGCGACGCATCTTCCGCGAGCATTTCGACGAGCCCGGGCTGCGGCTGATCCTGGTCGACGGCAAGCGGGCGGGCTGCGTCGGCTTCCGCGTCGGCAACGACGAGATCAAGATCGACTCTTTCTATCTCGACCGCCGCCATCACAATCGGGGGCTGGGCACGACGATCCTGAAGGTGCTGCTGGCCGAAGCCGATGCGCGAGGCCTGCCGGTGCGGCTCGAAGTGCTGCGCGGCAGTCCGGCCGACCGCTTCTATGAGCGCCATGGCTTCGTGAAGCTCGATGAAGACGACGTCGAAGCCCGCTATGAGCGGGTGGTCCCTAATCCCGCCTCAGCATGAACACCGCCTGCTCGCCCAAAAGGTTGGCGAGCAATGGCGGCAGGCTGATCGGCTTGCTGGTGCGGTCGAGCACGATGGCGCGCTCGACGCGCACGCCCATGTCGGCGCACAGCGCGCGGAAGTCGTCGATGCTGCACAGATGGATGTTGGGCGTGTCGTACCACTTGAAGGGCAGCGACGGCGTCTCAGGCATGCGGCCGCCGAACACCAGGCGCAGGCGGACCTGCCAGTGCGCGAAATTGGGAAACGACACGATAGCCCGCTTGCCGACCCGCAGCATCTGGCGCAGCACCTCGCGCGGCTCGCGCGTGGCCTGCAGGGTCTGACTCAGGATCACGTAGTCGAAGGCGTCATCGGGATAGTCGCGCAAGTCGGCGTCGGCATCGCCCTGGATCACCGACAGGCCATTGGCCACGCAGGCGTTCACGCCGGCTTGGCTGAGCTCCATGCCGCGCGCGTCGACCCGCTTGAAGTTCACCAGGTAGGCCAGCAGCGAACCGTCGCCGCAGCCGACGTCGAGCGCCCGCGTGGCCGGGTCGACCATGTCGGCGATCAGCTGCAGATCGACGCGAATGGCAGAGTTCACGGCACGTCTTTCAGCCCGCGCGCCGAGGCGGCACCCTTGAGGAAACCGGCGAGCGTGCGGAACATCTCCGGCTCCTCGAGCAGGAAGGCGTCGTGGCCCTTGTCGCTTTCGACCTCGACGAAGGAGACGTTGGCCGCAGCCGCGTTCAGCGCGTGGACGATCTCGCGGCTCTCGCGCGTCGGGAACAACCAGTCGCTGGTGAAGGACACCAGGCAGAAGCGGGTCGGCGTGCCGCGAAAGGCGTTGGCCAGCGCCCCGCCATAGCCGCCGGCGAGGTCGAAATAGTCCATCGCTCGCGTGATGTAGAGGTAGCTGTTGGCGTCGAAACGGTCGACGAAGGTCGAGCCCTGATGGCGCAGGTAGCTCTCGACCTGGAAATCGGCGTCGAAGCCGAAGCCCAGCGCGTTGCGGTCCTGCAGCGCGCGGCCGAACTTGCGCTGCAGGGCCTGCTCCGACAGATAGGTGATGTGCGCGGTCATGCGCGCGACCGCCAGCCCGCGTGCCGGTGCCGTCTGGTGCAGGCGATAGTCGCCGCCCTTCCATTCGGGATCGGCCATAATCGCCTGGCGCCCGACCTCGTGGAAGGCGATGTTCTGGGCCGAGTGGCGCGCCGCGCAAGCGATCGGCACGGCAGAGAACACGCGGGCGGGATGGCTGGCCGCCCATTCGAGCACCTGCATGCCGCCCATCGAGCCGCCAATGACGCAAAACAGGTCGGGAATGCCCAGGTGATCGAGCAGCGCCGCCTGGGCGCGCACCATGTCGCCCACGGTCACCACCGGAAAGCGCAGGTTCCACGGCTGGCCGCTCGCCGGCTCGCAGGCCAGCGGCCCGGTCGTGCCCATGCAGCCGCCCAGCACGTTGACGCAGATGATGAAGTAGTGCGCCGGGTCGAGCACCTTGCCCGGCCCAACCATGCTCTCCCACCAGCCCTCCTTGCCGGTCACCGGATGCTGCTCTGCCGCGAACTGGTCGCCGGTCAGGGCGTGGCAGACCAGGACCGCATTGGACTTGTCGGGATTGAGCGTGCCGTAGGTCTGATAGGCCACCCGATAGGGGCCGAGATCGACGCCGCAGTCGAGCCGAAGCGGCCGCTCGATGCCCAAAACCGCGTGGCGGCATCGGGCGAGCGCCTTTCGCTCGGGTTCCGTAAGGTCGTCCAACTCCATGGCGCTCGATCCGTCCATGTTCCTCTCCCGCGCCGTCGGGCGCACGAGGCGGCCGACGAAAAAGCCCCCGACCGACAAAGGGCGGGGGCTTTTTAGAGCGCTCCGACCTTTTAGCGAGGTTTAACGTGGCCGCAAGCCGGTCGGCTCAAATTCCACGGAAGGCTTCTATACGGAGGTCGCCGGGATTGCGCAAGCACCCTGAAGTTTCTTGCCTTTACGCGGCCTGCCCGGACGTAGTATCGCCGCTCGCTCACAGGAACCACCGATCATATGGATTCTCCCAGTCTCGACAGCTTGCGCCAGGAAATCGACGCCATCGATGGCGAATTGCACGGCCTGGTCCGCCGCCGTGCCGCGCTGGTCGATCGCATTTCGGCCGCCAAGCCAGGCGGCGGACTGGCGTTGCGGCCGGGCCGCGAGGCCCTGGTCATGCGCCAGCGCCTGGCGACGCATCAAGGGCCGTTCCCGCCGACCGCCGTCTACCGCATGTGGCGCGAGATGATGTGCGCCTTCACCCTGATGCAGACGCCGGACTTGAAGATCGCCATCTGCCGGCCCGCCGATCAGCCGGGCTTCTGGGACCTCGCGCGCGACCATTTCGGTTGCCAGATCCCGTTCGTCGCCAACGACACGCCGGCCCAGGTGCTGGCGGCGGTGCGCGCCAATCCGACGACGCTCGGCGTCGTGCCGGCGCCGACCGAGGCCGACACGGCGCCGTGGTGGCCGCCGCTCGCGGGGCACGACGCGACTTTGCCCAACGTGGTGGCGCGGCTGCCCTTCCTGACCATGCCCAACGCACGGGCGCGCGGGATATCGGCCTTCGTGCTGGCCCGCATGGAGCCCGAGGACTCGGGCGACGATCGTGCCCTGGTCTCGCTCGAGGCCACGACCGGCCTCAGCCGCAACCGCATTGCCGGTGCGCTGGCCAAGGCCGGCCTGCCCGCCTTCACTTCGGCGCTGGACCAGGTTGCGGGCGGCGTGCATCACTACCTCATCGAGCTGCCGGGCGTGATTGTCGATGGCGACAAACGCCTCGGCGAGCTCGGGGCTGCCTTGGGGCTCAAGAGCGGTCGTGTCGCCGTGATCGGCGCCTACGCCGTTCCGGCGGACTTTCGGCCCTGATCAACTTTTGCAGGAGACGGCCATGAGCGCGCTCACCCCGCGTCCGGGCATCATGAAGATCGCGCCCTATGTGCCGGGCAAGGATTCGATCGAAGGCAAGCAGACGATCGCCAAGCTGTCGTCCAACGAGGGCGCGCTGGGACCGAGCCCCAAGGCGATGGCGGCCTATGCCAAGGCAGCCTCCGAGCTGCATCGTTATCCCGACGGCGACGCCCACAAGCTGCGCGCCGCGATCGGCCGGCACTATGGTCTCGATGCCAGGCGAATCGTCTGCGGTGCAGGCTCCGACGAGCTGCTGAACCTTCTGGTGCGCGCCTACTGCGGGCCGGGGGACGAGCTGCTGTACAGCCGGTTCGGCTTTTTGATGTATGCCATCAACGCGCTGGGCGTCGGCGCCACGCCGGTCGCCGCGCCGGAACAGGACTACCGCGCCGATGTCGATACGTTGCTGGCCAAGCTGAGCGACAAGACGCGTGTCGTGTGCCTGGCCAATCCGAACAATCCGACCGGCAGTTACGTCACCAAGGACGATGTGCGGCGCCTGCATGCCGGCCTGCCGAAGGGCGTGCTGCTGGTGATCGACGCGGCCTATGCCGAGTATGTGAGTCGCAACGACTACGAATCGGGTGTCGAGCTGGTCGACCAGGCCGAGAACGTCGTGATGACCCGCACCTTTTCCAAGATCTACGGCCTGGGCGGGCTGAGACTGGGCTGGATGTACGGCCCAGCTGCCATTGTCGACGTCATGAACCGGCTGCGCCAGCCGTTCAATGTCAACCTGGCGGCCCAGCTCGCCGGCATCGCCGCGCTGGACGACATCGCCCATACCGACGCCAGCCGCACCAACAACGACATCTGGCTGCCGTGGCTCAGCAGCGAGCTCGCCAAGCTCGGCCTGAAACCCTTGCCCAGCGTCGGCAATTTCGTGCTGGTCGGCTTCGGCTCCAAGGAGCGCGCGGCCGCCGCCAACGACTGGCTGATGAACGACGGCCTGATCCCGCGCATGGTCGCGGGCTATGGCCTGCCCGAGCATCTGCGCATCACCATCGGCACCGAAGCCGAAGTGAAGGCGGTGCGCTCCTCGCTCAGCCGCTTCGTTGCCGCCAAATGAGCAAGCCCCTCTTCGACAAGATCGCCCTGATCGGCATCGGCCTGGTCGGCGGCTCGATCGCGCTGGCCGCGCGGCGCGGCGGCTTCGCCAAGCAGATCGTGGCCGCCACGCGACGGGCCGAGACCGCCGAGACCGCCAACCGACTGAAGCTGGTCGATCATTGCGGCACCGACCTCGCCGCCGCCTGCGACGATGCCGACCTGGTGATCGTCTGCACGCCGGTCGGCGCCTGCGGTGAGGTCGCCCGCCGCATCGCGCCCCGGCTAAAACCCGGCTGCATCGTCTCCGACGTCGGCTCGGTGAAGCAGGCGGTGGTCGAGGCCATGCAGCCGCACCTTCCCGCCGGCGTGCATTTCGTGCCGGCCCATCCGGTGGCCGGCACCGAGAATTCCGGCCCCGAGGCTGCCTTCACCGAGCTGTTCGACGGACGGTGGACCATCCTGACGCCGCTGCCCGGCAGCGATCCAGCGGCCGTCGACAAGCTCGAAGCGTTCTGGAAGGGCCTGGGCAGCGAGGTGCAGCGGCTCGATCCGGCCGATCACGACCGCATCCTCGCCATCACCTCGCACCTGCCGCATCTCATCGCCTACACCATCGTCGGCACGGCCGACGATCTCGCCGGCCATCTCAACAGCGAGGTGCTGCGCTTTGCCGCCGGCGGCTTCCGCGATTTCACGCGCATCGCCGCCTCCGACCCGACCATGTGGCGCGACGTGTTCCTGAACAATCGCGAGGCCGTGCTCGAAGTGCTGCAGCGCTTCCAGGAAGACCTCTTCTACCTGCAGCGCGCCATCCGCTGGGGCGAGGGCGACAAGCTGTTCGACCTGTTCACGCGCACGCGCGAGATCCGCCGCGCGCTGATCCATCTCAACCAGGCGTGAGCCCGCGCTGGGTCTTCGGCTACGGCTCGCTGATGTGGAACCCGGGCTTTGCCACGCCCGAGACAAGGCTAGCGCGCCTGCACGGCTGGCATCGCGCCTTCTGCATCTACTCCGAGCATTATCGCGGCACGCCCGAGCAGCCCGGCCTGATTCTCGGCCTGTTGCCGGGCGGCTCGTGCCGCGGCCTCGCCCATCGCCTGCCGGCTAAGCGCTACGACGCGGTGCGCCGCTATCTGATCCATCGCGAGATCGACAATGACGGCGTCTACGAGGAGACGATCCGGCCGATCCATCTCGACGATGGCCGCACGGTCGAGGCGCTGGTCTATCTGGCCGATCGCCGGCACCGCCAGTTCGCGGGCAAGCAGCCGCTTGCCAGGGCGGTGTCGCTGGTCCGCCGCAGCCGCGGCGCCACGGGCACCAACCTCGCCTATGTCCAGAACACGGTCGCCCATCTCGGCGAGCTGGGCTTGCGCGATCGCCCGCTCGAGGAGCTGGCGCGCCTCGCTTCTTCTAGCGACGCGGCGCGCCGTCGGCGAAAATCGCCCGGGTGACGAAGCGCAGCTCATCGCGCGCCTGCTCGACCGTGAGGCCAAGCCGCTGGCGCAGCACGACCCAGCTCTCGGGCGCATGTGCCATGGCCAGCGCATTCAAGGTCTGCTCGCGCGCCTCGGGCGGCAACGCGGTCAGCTCTCGGTCGAACGAGCGTGACAGCTGCATGCGATTGGCGGTGTACATCGCCACCACCAGCTCCGCCGCGTCGGACGAGCGGCGCTGCAGCGTTTCGATGAACGTCCACATCGGCAACAGGCGCTCGCAGCGATCACCGCACTGGTCGATGATCATGGTGATGCGCTCGTCGATCGGCCAGGCAGTGCCGTGGTCGGGTGGTTCGCCCATCACGGCGGCGAGCACGCGGCTCAGCACCGCGACGTAAAGTTCTGCGGTGTCGGAAAAATGCTGGAAGACGGTGCGCGCCGAAACACCCGCCATCTTGGCGATGTCGCGCACGATCGGCGCCACTTCGCCGGCCAAGGCCAAGGCAAGCGCCGAAGCGATGATCGCTTCGCGCGTGCGCGCCACGCGATCCCCGCGGCCGGCCTGTTGCAACTGCTGCTGGTGAGTAAAGGTTTCAACGTCCATACGCGGATCTCCCCGGGAGCACACTGTAACGGCACAACAGTCCGCTCGAAGTACGGCAGCCAGCGATCGTCTCGCCGTTCCTGTCTGATACGAGGCCGGATAGTAATGCATCTCTAACTCAAGCGCGACGATGCGCTATAAAATCGCGTGCATGTAAGCAACTCGTAAGCTCATGGTGTCCATGATGTCCGACAAGAACTTCGCCGCCGCATCGCTCGCCGCCCAGGCGATGGGCTGGATCGATCCGGTGACCAAGGCCGTCGTGCCGCCGATCCATATGGCGAGCACCTATCAACGCGACGAGGACAACGGCTATCGCTCCGGCCGCATCTATGCGCGTGCCGACAACCCGACTTTCGATCAGGCCGAGGCGACGCTGGCCGCGCTCGAGGGCGGCCCGAAGGCACTGATCTTCTCGTCGGGCATGAGTGCCGCCAGCGCCTGCTTTCTGGCCTTGGCTCCGGGCGATCACGTCGTCGCGCCCAAGGTGATGTATTGGTCCTTGCGCAACTGGCTTGCAAGTTTTGCAACCCACTGGGGCCTGAACGTCGATTTCGTCGACGCCGACCGGACCGACGCCATCGCCGCGGCGATGAAACCGGGCGCCACCAAGCTCGTCTGGATCGAAACGCCGGCCAACCCGACATGGAGCATCACCGACATAGCGGCGGCGGCCGATATCGCCCATCGGGCCGGCGCCTTGCTGGCCGTGGACTCGACGGTGGCGACGCCGGTGCTGACGCGGCCGATCGAGCATGGCGCCGACATCGTCATGCATTCGGCGACCAAGTATCTCAACGGCCATTCCGACATCATCGCCGGCGCCCTGGTCGGCGCGCGCGACGATGCCTATTGGGCGAAGCTCCGCACCCTCCGCGCCCAGCTCGGCACGATCCTGGGACAGACCGAGGCGTGGCTGCTGATGCGCGGCATGCGCACCCTGTTCCCGCGCATGGCCTGGGCCTGTCGCTCGGCCGAGGCGCTGGCCGAGCGCTTTGCCGCCCATCCCATGGTCGACGAAGTGCTCTATCCTGGTTTGGCCTCCTTCGCCGGCCACGCGACGGCAAAAAAGCAGATGACGGGTGGCTTCAGCGGCATGCTGTCGGTGCGGGTGAAGGGCGGCGAGCGCGCGGCGATCGCCACGGCGGCAAGGGTCGCTCTGTGGAAGCGCGCGACGTCGCTGGGCGGCGTGGAAAGCCTGATCGAGCATCGCGCCAGCATCGAGGGGCCCGGCACCCCCTGTCCGACCGACCTGCTGCGGCTTTCGGTGGGCGTGGAGGACGCGGGCGATCTCTACGACGATCTCGACCAGGCGCTGCGGCGCGCACACAACGCTTGAGGATGTTGTGTCGTCGCGCGCGGGGGTTACCCCGCGCGCGATGACAGCGTAAAGCCCTCCCGCAACGGATCGTCGTCGTCGAAGCGAAAGCGGGCTTCGCCGGTCTGATGGGCGCGGCCGCCCACTTCGACGATCACCGACTTGCGGCGACCGACCGGCGGCGCCTCGCGCACGACCTTGCCGCTGAAGAGGGCGCCGGTGCAGCTCTCGAACAGCCGCTGCTCGCCCGGCCGCACCTGGCGACGCGCCGCCGCCAGCGCCAGGCGCGCGCTCACGCCGCTGCCGGTCGGGCTGCGGTCGATCTGGCGGCCGGCGAAGATACAGATGTTGCGGCTGGGCGCGGCGCCGGCGCCATCGCCGCCATCGGTCAGGATGGTCCCATAGAGGAAGGCGAGGTCGGGCTCGTCGGCATGCTCGATTGCAATGGCCGCCGCCGCGGCCGTCGTGATCTCCTGGCCGGCGTCGACGATGGCGCGCATCGGCGACGATTTCAGATCGAGGCCGATCGAATCGGCGGCGAGCAAGGCGTAGAAGGCGCCGCCATAGGCAATGTCGACCGTCACCGGGCCCCAGGTGCGGGTCGGCGCGATGCGGTCGAGCGCATAGGCGAAGGCCGGCACGCTTTCGAAGTGCACTGTGCCGTCAGCCGCCACTTTCGCCGTCACCAGCCCGCAGGGGCATTGCAGGCGCACGATCGTCTCGGGCTCCCGCCTTGTCACGCGCCCGCTGTCGACCGCCCAGCGCGCCAGCGCGATGGTGGCGTGGCCGCACATGGTACTGAATCCCTCGTTGTGCATGAACAGCACGGCGAGGTCGGCTTCGGGATGGTCGGGCTCGACCAGCAGCGCGCCGTACATGCCGTCATGGCCGCGCGGTTCCAGCATCAGGCCGCGCCGCAAATGGTCGAAGCGTTCGCGTGCCTCGCGCCTTTTGTCCAAAAGCGTCTTACCTGAAAACTTCGGCCAGCCGTCGACGACGATGCGCGTGGGCTCGCCGCCGGTGTGCATCTCGACGGTCGACAGGATCACCCGAACACCTGCGGCAGGCCGACGCCGATGCGCTCGTTCATCATCTCGATCGAGCCGTCGGTGTAGGCGGCGATCTTGGCGCAGGCGAGATGGCGCGCTAGCGGATACTCGGCGCGCAGCCCGTTGGCGCCCATTGCCTGGATGCAGTCTGCGATGCGGCTGAGCGCCATCTCGGTCGCGAATTTTTTCGCATAGGCCGCGGGCAGCACGGCATCGCCGCCTTCGTCGATCAATCGCGCCGCGCGATAGGTGAGCAGGCGCGCGGCTTCCAGGTCGGTGGCGGCGTCGACCAGCTTCCAGCGCACGCCCTGGTGATCGAGCACCGGCTGGCCGAAAGTCTTGCGCTCGCGCGTGTAGCGCACCGCGGTCTCGAGCGAGGCCTGCAGCATGCCGCAGCACATGGCGGCGACGTAGGCGCGCGCGCCGTTGATGCCGGCCAACGCCGCCTTGAAGGCCTGGCCCGGCGGCTGCAGAACGGCCTCGTCCGGCGCGACGTAGTCGACCAGCCAAAAGCCGCCGACGCCGATCGCATGCCCGCCATGCAGCGCGAACGGCTTGTCGCGATGAAAGCCCGGTCGGTCCGCTTCGATGGCGAAACAGGCGATGCCGCGATAGCCCTGGGCCTTGTCGGTCTGGGCATAGGCGACCGAGAGGCCAGCCACCGCGGCGTTGGTTATCCAGGCCTTGGCGCCATTCAGCTTCCAACCGCCCTCGACCTTCACCGCCGACATTTCCAGGCCGCCGAAGTCGCTGCCCACCCCGGGCTCGCTCAAGCCCGCACAGCCGATCACCTCGCCCGCGATCATGCGCGGCAGCAGGCGCGCGACCTGCGCCGGCTGGCCGTCGCGGGCAAACCGCGCGACCGCGTTGTGGTGATTGATCAGGGCGAAGGCGAAGGCGAAGTCGTGTTTGGCAATCTCCTCGAAGGCGCGCAGCTTGCAAGAGAAGGAGAGTCCTTGCCCGCCGTGCTTCCTTGCGAGCTCGATGGTGTGCAGGCCCTCGGCACAGGCGGCCTTGATGGCCTCCAGCGGATAGCGCCGCTCCCATTCCCAGCGCGCGGCATTGGGCGCGACGTACCGTTCGGCGAAATCGCGGGCGCGCGCCACGACGGCGCGTTCCTCGGGCGTTAGGATCTCATCCAGCATCGGCTAGTCTCGCACGGTTCGGGCAAATCTGGAGGTCTCCATGGATCGCACACCCAACCCGATATCGCTCGCCGCCGCCCGTGGGCTTCCGTGGAAGCCGGGACGATCAGCCGAGGCATTTTTAGACGGCGACCTGGAAATCAGATTTACACCCCGGCCGACCAATGGACCACAAACGCCGCACCAGCGCGACGAGGTCTATATCGTCGCCGCAGGCAGCGGCTTTTATCGAATCGAAGACCGCATTACGGCGGTCGGACCGGGCGATCTCTGTTTTGCGGCAGCGCATGTAATCCATGGGTTCGAGAATTTCTCGGATGATTTCGCGATCTGGATCATATTCTACGGCCCAATGAAATGACCGCCACACGATTGGACCTCCGGCGCAGCCGCAGGCTAGAATGCGATCCCAAGCGGGTGTAGCTCAGGGGTAGAGCGTCGGCTTCCCAAGCCGTAGGTCGCGGGTTCAAATCCCGTCGCCCGCTCCAATTTTTTCGGACAGGAACGAGGTCATGGATTCGGTGGTATCGGCGCCGATCGCGGCCAGCGGCGACTTTTTAGCCGATGCGGCCGCCTTTTCCGCCTATTGGCGCGGGGCCAAGCAACAGCTCGCCCGCTTGCCGGTCAAGCCAAAGCGCGATGCGGCAACCGCCGATGCCGCCGAGTCACTGAAGCAGGCGGCGCGTGAGGCGCGCTTCGTCTTCCTGCGCCGCCATGCGCCGACGCTCTACGACCGGCTGACCGACGGGCGGCGCAAGTTCGTCAGGGTCGAGCGCCTGGCCTACGACGCGGCCGAGCTGGTGCCTGGCCTGGTGCCGACACGTGCCGAGGTCGCCGCCGAAGCCGAGCTGCGTCAGGCCGAGAAGGACGGCTGCGAGATCGACCAAGGTATCCTGTTCAACCAGTTCCTGGCCGAGCCCGAGTGCGGCCTGCATCTCTGCCACGCCATGCTGCTGCCGCGCGAGGAATCGCCCGACGCGCTGGCCAAGTTTTTACGCGACGGCCGGCTCGATCTCGGCTTCGCCCGCGTCGAGCGCCAGGGCAAGGCCGCCGTTCTGCTGCTGGCCAACAAACGCTTCCTCAATTCGGAGGATGCCTCGACCCAGCCTGCGACCGAGATCGCCGCCGACGTCTGCATCCTCGATCCGCAAAGCCAGGTCGCGGTGCTGCGCGGCGACGTCGTGCCCGACGGGAAGTATGCCGGCCGCCGAGTCTACAATGCCGGCATCAACCTCACGCACCTTTACTACGGCAAGATCCCGTTTCTGTGGTTCCTGATCCGCGACCTGGGTTTCGTGAACAAGATGTTCCGCGGCCTGGCGCGGCCCGACGTGACGCCCGACGAGGTCTCGGGCGATTCGATCGAAAAGCTGTGGATCTCGGCGGTCGAGACCTTCGCCATCGGCGGCGGCTGCCAGATCCTTTTGGCGACCGACTTCAACATCGCCGGACGCGAGGCCTATCTCACCCTGCCGGCGCGCAAGGAGGGCATCATCCCGGCGATGGCCAACCTCAGGCTGGCCCGCTTCGTCGGCGATCGCATTGCCCGCCAGGCGATCATGTACGAGCGCCGCATCGACTGCGATTCGGAGGTCGGCCGCATGATCTGCGACGAGGTCATCGATCCCGCCGCCATGGACCAGACGATCGCGAGCGTCATCGACCGGCTGACCGGCTCGGGCGCGGTGGGCGCGATCGGCAACCGCCGCGCCTTGCGGCTGGCTGCCGAGCCGCTCGACATGTTCCGCCGCTACGCCGCGCTCTATGCCCGCGAGCAGGCCTATTGCCATTTCAGCCCGGCGCTGATTGCCAACCTCGAGCTTTACTGGAACGCCCAGAACCGGCGTGCCTAGGTCTCGGTGTCATCCGCCCGCCATCAAGTCGGCGAGCGTGGGATCGGCGGCGAGGTCGGCGGCGGTGCCGTGGCGCACCACGCGGCCGCGGCTCAGCACCACGCCGCGGCTCGCCACGCCGAGCGCCAGGGCGGCACGCTGTTCGGCCAGCACGATCGCGGTGCCGTCCGCTGTCATCGCCGACAGCCGACGCAGGAGGTCGGCCACGACGACCGGCGCCAAACCGAGGGTCGGCTCGTCGAGCAGCAGCAGGCGCGGCTTGTTCATGAGGGCGCGCGCCAGCGCCAGCATCTGCTGCTGGCCGCCCGACAGCAGCCAGGCGCGCGCCTGCGGGCGCTCGGCGAGCATGGGGAACAGCGCCAGCATCTCGCCGACGCGTTGCCGCCGCTGGTCGGCCGGCAGCGCGCACGCCGCTTCGAGGTTTTCGCGCACCGTGAGGGCTGCGAAGACACGGCGTCCTTCCGGCACGTAGCCCAGGCCCGACAGCACGCGCTGCTCGACGGCAAGCGACGTGACGTCCCGGCCGAACAGGCTGACGCGACCGGAACGGAAACCGAGGATGGTTTCAAGCAAGCCGGTCTTGCCGGCGCCGTTGCCGCCCAGCACGGCCACGATCTCGCCGGCGCCGACCGAGAGCTCGCCGATCTCGAGCACGGCGCTCATGGCGCTGCCTCGGCGAGTCCGAGGAAACTCGCGCGCACGCGGGCGTCGGCGCGGACCTCCGCAGGACGGCCGGCGGCGATGACCCTGCCGCGGTCGAGGCAGACCAGGCGGTCGCAAATGCGCGTCAGCAGCTCGATGTCGTGATCGACGATCAGGATGGCGCGACCCGACTCGCGCAGACGGCGCAGCAGCAGGGCGAGCTGCTCGCGCTCGAGATCGGTGGCGCCGGCCGCCGGTTCATCGAGCAGCAGGAACGCCGCCCCGGTCGAGACGGCGCGCGCCAGCTCGATCCGATGTGTGTCACCCTCCAGCATCGGCGTCTGGAAGGTGCGGCCAACGCCGGCGCGCGCGATGAGGTGCGCCGCCAGCCGCTCGATAGGCCGGTCGTCGAGCCCGATCGTTCCTGCGTCCACCGGGTGGAGACCGGAAATCGCGTTCAGGAGCGTGGTCTTGCCCGACCCGTTGGGGCCGATCAGGCCCACGATTTCGCCGCGCTCGACCGTGAAGGACACGCCGGCCAATGCCTCGACACCGCCGAAGCGTTTGACGACGCTTTCGATCGTCAGGCGTTGCGCGCCCGCGATCGGCGGCAGCGTCTCGGGCAAGACAGGCGTCGACGGCTCCTCGACCCCGGCGCCGCGCAGACCATCCAAAAGACCCGCCAGGCCTTCGGGCGCCCACCGCACGACGGCGAGCGTTGCCACGGCATAGGCGAGCAGCCACGCACCCTGCAGGTCGCGCAGCAACTCGGGCAGGCAGACGGCGATTGCCGCGCCCAGCACCGCGCCCATGGGATGGCGCGCGCCGCCCAGCACCACCGAGGTCAGGCACAGCACCATGATGGAAAATCCGGTCGCCTCGGGCGAGACGACACCGCTCACGGCGGCGGAAAACGCCCCCGCCAATCCGGCCAGTCCGCCGCCCACCACGAAAGCGGCGAGCCGCCAACGTCCGCCATCGACGCCGAGCGTGGCGGCCACCAGCGGTGCCTGGCGCAAGAGGCGCGCCTTCTCACCAAGGCCGCCGCGAAAAAGATGCGCGTAAAGCAGGACGCCGGCGATCAGGCAGATCCAGACCATCGCCAGCAAGAGGGGGCCGCGCGGCAGCGATGCCGTGAAGCCCGCCAGCCCGTTGGCGCCGCCGGTCAGTCCTTCGCCATGGACGGCCAAAAGGTTGGCGATGGAAGCGAGCGCCAGGGTGGCGAGAGCGAAATAATGCGACTGAAGGCGCAGCGTCGCGGCGGCCACGATCGCCGCGGGAATCGCCGCCGCGAGGATCGCGACGGCCAACGCCAGCCCGCCGAGCGCGGGCGCCGTTAGAGCGGCCGCGTAGGCGCCGAGACCGAACAGGGCACCTTGCGCCAGGTTGAGCGCCCCGAGCTGACCGAACACGAGCTGGTAGCCCAGGCCCATCAGGGCATAGATGCCGACAAGCGCCACCATGCGTTGGCCGAACGGTTCGAGCACGGCCAGCGCCACGATCGGCGGCAGCAGCAGGACGGCGAACCAGAAAGCGCCCAGTGCGCGCATGTCAGGCGCGCCTGCCCAGCGGCTCGCCAAACAAGCCCCGCGGCCGCACCGCCAGGACCACCAGCACGCTGATATAGAGAGCAGCCGATGCCCAGGCATCGCCGAAGCCAGCCGATATGAAGGTCTCGAAAGCGCCGATGCCCAGCGCCGCCAAAAGCGCGCCGGGCACGCTGCCCCAGCCGCCCAGCGCCACCGCGATATAAGCCTTCAGCATGTGACCGGCGCCCTGGGTCGGCGCGACCAGGAATTGATGCCCCAACAACAGGCCGGCGACGCCCGCCAGCGCGCCGGCGAGTGCCAGCGAGAGGATGATATAGCGGCTGACCGGAATGCCGACGGCGCGCGCCATGTGGCGGTCGGACGACACCGCGCGCATGCGCCGCCCGGTCTGGGTGCGCTCGAGCAGGAACCAGACCGCAGCGACCAGCGCCGCACCGACCACGACGATGGCGAACGGCTGGCGGCCGAGCACGAGGCCCGCGACGTCGAACGAGCCGCTGCCGAGCAGCGAAGGCGCCGTGCGCGGCGCGGCGCCCATCGTGACGGTGAGGCCCTGCTCGATGATGGCGGCAAGCGCGATGGTGGCGACGAAGGTGGCTTCGGGCGGCCGCGCGGCGAGCGGCAGGATGGCGACGCGCGCTGCGACGATGCCGGCGGCGCCCAGCGCCAGCGCGACCAGCGGCAACAGCAACGGGCCGGGCAGGCCGGTCCACAGGCCGGCAACGACGGCGACGGCGCCGCCCAGCACCACGAGATCGCCGTGCGCGAAATTCACCGCGCCCGATGCGTTCAGCGCCAGCACGAAGCCCAGCGCCACGAGGGCATAGGCCATGCCCAGCGCCAGCGCGTTGAGCAGGAGTTGGACGGTGATCAGTGCTCGCGCGTCAGTGTTCGCGGGGGGCGTGCTTGCCCAGGATGCGCTGCAAGGTGCGCCGGTGCATGTTGAGACGGCGCGCCGTCTCCGAAACGTTGCGATCGCACTGCTCGAACACGCGCTGGATGTGCTCCCAGCGCACGCGGTCGGCCGACATCGGATTGCTGGGCGGCGGCGGCAGCTTGCGGCCGTGTGCGGTCAGCGCCTGCTCGATGGCATCGGCGTCGGCGGGCTTGGCGAGATAGTCGACCGCGCCTTCCTTCACCGCGGCGACGGCGGTGGCGATGTTGCCGTAGCCGGTCAGCACGACGATGCGGATGTCGGGCCGTGCCTGGCGCAACGGCCCGACGAGTTCCAGACCGTTGCCGTCGCCCAGCCGCAGATCGAGCACGGCGAAGGCGGGCGGCCGCGCGGTCTGTGCCAGCGCTTCGGCAACCGAACCGACCGAGGTGACGATGAAACCGCGCTGCTCGAGCGCGCGCGCGATGCGGTTGCGAAACGCCGCATCGTCGTCGGCGATCAGCAGCGTGCGATCCTTGTTCGCCGTCGCGCCGGCAATGGCGGGCGACACCGAGCGGTTGGCGCCTGTCTCCTGGCTCATGGCTGCTCCTTCGATATCGGCCGCTATGTAGCCTTGAAGACGGGATTTGGCCAGCGTACGGAGACCGCCGCGCCGCCCCCGCCGGTGCTGCGGTTGCCGAAGGTCACCGTCGCGCCGGTGCGCTCCAATAGGGTCTTGGCGATGAAAACGCCCAAGCCCATGTGTCCTTCCTCGCCCTGGCGCGTTGAAATGAAGGGCGTTCCCAATTCGTCGAGCAGCGCCTGCGAGAAGCCCGGCCCGTCGTCGGAGACCTCGACCTGCGACCACTCGTTCGTCCAGCGTGTGACGATCGTGACCTCATGGCGCGCGAACGAGACGGCGTTCTGCACGATGTTGCCGATGCCTTGCATGATCTCCGGACTGCGCACCTGGATCGGCGCCCTGGTCGGCACGCCATCGCCGACCGGCCCGGAGTCGAACGTGATGGCGATGTCGTCGCGCTGATAGCTTTGCGCCGCCGCCTCGATCAGCGCCGGCATCGGCACCAGGGTATAGGCGTCCGACACGTCTCCGGCCGGATCGACCGACAGGCGGGCGAGAATGGCGCGGCAGCGATCGGATTCGGCGGACAGCAATTCGACGTCCTCGCGCAGCGGATCGTCAGGTTCGACCTCGCGCAGCATCTCCTTGGTCACCAC
>WNFG01001697.1_pt1 | contig 21242 bp, 25 predicted proteins | sample 5400431 | NCBI WGS metagenome assembly WNFG01 (sample SAMN13153346, study PRJNA577476) | soil metagenome | isolation source: 120 cm saprolite under Douglas fir tree site 2 hole 3 replicate 2 | place: USA:California | collected 2015-04-18 | reverse complement strand
CACCGGCACGCTCGCGCTCAAGCCCGATCAGCCGGGCACGACGAGTCTCGCCGTGATCGCGAACGGAATGCGGCAGTACGTGACGGTGACGGTCCCGCCGCGCGTTGCGCCTGGCAAGGTGGATTGCCCCTGAGGGCGAACGATCAATGTAGAATGATCATTGATCATTGGGTGCGAAATGCCCCAGGCACCCCGCAACGAATCCCGACATCGTTTAGCGCTGCTCCCTGCGGGGGCCTGACGCGGTTCACGAGCGGAAAGCCTGCGGACCTGGGGCACGCGAAAGGTACCCAGGTTAGATTCCGTTCTCAATGATCGCCCTCGCCCGAAAGTATCGCCCCAAGCAATTCGCCGACCTCATCGTCCAGGACCACGTTGCCGCTGCGCTCCGCGGCGCCGTTGCCCAGGGCCGCGTCGCGCACGGGTACCTCTTTGCCGGACCGCGCGGTGTGGGGAAGACCACCGCGGCTCGCATCCTCGCAATGGCCCTGAACTGCGAGCAGCGCTCGCCCGCCGGCGAGCCCTGCGGCGTGTGCGATTCGTGCAGCCGCATTTGGACCGGTGCCGCCAATCTCGACGTCGTGGAGCTCGACGCTGCCTCCAACCGCGGCGTCGATGATGCGCGCGACCTCCGGGAACGCGCGATGTACGCCGCCAGCACCGAGACGCGCTCGAAGGTTTACATCGTCGATGAAGCGCACATGCTCACCCGGGAAGCGTGGAACGCGCTGCTCAAGATTCTCGAGGAGCCGCCGCCGCGCGTGGTGTTCGTGTTCGCGACCACGGAGCCGCAGAAGATCGCGAACGCGGCCGCGCCGATCCTGTCGCGGCTGCAGCGCTTCGATTTCCGCCGCATCGGGCCGCATGCGATCGTCGACCGGCTCAAGCAGGTGGTCGAGCAGGAGAAGCTGCGAGTCGATGACGATGCGCTGCATCTGATCGCGCGCAGTGCCAACGGCGGCATGCGCGACGCCTTATCGCTGCTCGATCAGGTGCTCTCATTCGGCGAGGGTCCGGTGACCGCCGTCCGGGTGCGCGAGGTACTGGGGCTCGTTCCCGACGAGCTGTACGGCGAAATGCTGCGCGCCATCGTCGAGCACGACGCCGGCGCGATGTTCCCGCTGGTTGAGCGCCTGCTCGAAGCGGGCGCGGACCTCGGCGAATTCGTGAATGGCGCCGGCGAGACGCTGCGCGCACTCCTGCTCGTGAGCGTTGGTGGGCAACCCGAAGGCTTGACGGAGGGTCTGCTTGCGGTGATTCGCACGTATGCGCCGCAGCTGCCACCCGCGGATGTGGTGCGTTTACTGACGATTCTGAGCGAATCGGAAGAGCGCATCAGCCGCAGTGCCAACACCCGGCTGCTGGTCGAAGTGTTGCTGCTGAGATGGGCGATGCTGGATCGTACAGTGGAGTTGTCGGAGGTACTCGATGCGTTGGGGAAGGGGGAAGCGGGAAGAGGGAGGGGTACTGCCGCGCCCCCAACGCCCGCAGTACCCGTCCCCCTTCCCTCTTCCCCCTTCCCCGGTCAGAAGCTGGAGCCCACCCTCGCCAACGTCCGCTCGGTCTGGTCCGCCGTCGTCGCCGACGCGCGTACGCGCGGCCCAATGCTCGGCAGTCTCTTGGCGGAAGCGGAAGTGATTGCGGTCGACGGTCGCGTGGTGACGTTGCGTCCCGGAAACGTTGGTCATGCCGAGGGGCTCGAGCGCCAGCGCGATACGATCGCGCAGAGTCTCGGCCGTTACGTCGCCGAGGCGCCGCGGGTCAAGATCGCGGCGCCCGACACCGGTGGCACGCCAACCCCCTCTGAACGGCCGGAGCGGATGACCGAAGAGCGAGCGAACGCCGAGCGGCTGAAGGTGCTGCGCGCGAAGGATCCGACGCTGAGCGCGGCGGTGGATGCATTAGATTTGGAGCTGCTCGAATAGCTTGCTAACGCACCCACGCGGGGTAACTTTCGACGTATGGCGGATTTATCTAGCCTGCTCCAGCTCAGCCAGCAGATGCAGGGGCGGCTTACTGAGATCCAGACGCAGCTGGCGCAGCAGACCCTGACGGTATCGGCCGGTGGCGGGATGGTGCAGGCCACGGTCGATGGGCGCGGACACATTCGCGCCATCAAGATCGATCCACAGGCGGTCAGCCAGGGCGACGTCGAGATGCTGGAAGATCTCGTGCTCGCCGCGGTGGCGGAGGCGCAAAAGCGCGCGGCCGAGCTCTACCAAGCTGAGGTGCGGAAGCTGGCGTCGGGGCTGCCGTTCCCGTTCCAGCTGCCGCTCTAGGCCGCCGGCCTTTCAGTGTCCGCCATCGAGGAGCTCGTGGCGGAGCTCGCCAAGCTCCCCGGCATCGGGCGCAAGACCGCCCAGCGGCTCACGTTCCATTTGCTGAAGCAGCCCGCGGAGACCGCGGAGCGTTTGGCGGAGGCCATCAGGCGAGTCCGCGGGCGGGTCTTCGCGTGCGCGACCTGCGGCAATCTGGCCGATGAGGACCCCTGCCCGATCTGCCGCGACCCGCGTCGCGACGCGGCCTTGCTGTGCGTGGTCGAGGAATCGGGCGATCTCAGCGCGATCGAGCGAGCGGGGCGGTATCGCGGTCGCTATCATGTGCTGGGCGGCCGGATTTCACCGCTGGACGGGGTCGGCCCGGAAGATCTGCACGTGGATCGTCTGCTCGCGCGGCTGGCAAATGGCTCCGAGGTGCGCGAGGTCATCGTCGCGACGAATCCATCGATGGAGGTGTTGAAGCCGAGCGGGGTCCGTGTCACGCGCATCGCACGCGGTCTGCCGGTGGGCGGCGACCTCGAGTATGCCGACGCGGTGACCATCGCGCAGGCGCTGGCGGCACGGCGCGACATGTCCGAGACCGACTAGGAGGCTCATGGCCGGAGCCGCAAGCTGGTCTTTCAACGAGAACGACTTCAAGCAAATCCAGACGCACCTGCAGGCGTTTCTGCGTGACTCGAACGCCCGCTGTGCGCTGATCGTCGACCGCAACGGCCAGCTCGTCGCCACCGTGGGCGACACGCCCAAATTCGATCCCACCGCCTTCGCGTCACTCACCGCCGCCGACTTCAGCGCCAACGATCAGCTCGCCAAGATGATCGGCGAAGCGGAATTCGCCTCGCTCGTCCACCAGGGCGAGCGCGAATCGATGTATCTCGCCGACGTCGCCAAGCGCGTGATTCTCGTCGTGCTCTTCGATCAGCGCGCGACGCTCGGCCTCGTCAAGCTCAAGGCCAAAGCGGTCGTCGGTGAGCTCAACAAAGTCTTCGAGGAGATGTTCAGTCGGGTCGGAACCGGTCAGGCGGGGGCGGGGGGGGCAGAGCAAAAGGGCCTGCTCGAAGGGGCAGAGGACGAAATTGACAAACTCTTTGGTTAAGGGGACGCGCCCATGTCGATGATCAACTACGCGTCCCGCGAGATCAATTGTAAGCTCGTCTATTACGGCCCGGGCCTCGGGGGCAAGACCACCAACCTCGAGCACATCTACGGGAAGGTCTCACCCAACACGCGCGGCAAGATGATATCGCTCGCCACCGAAACCGAGCGGACGCTCTTCTTCGACTTCCTGCCGGTGGACCTGGGAACGATTCGCGGTTTCAAAACGCGCTTCCACCTCTACACCGTGCCGGGGCAGGTCTATTACAACGCGAGCCGCAAGCTGATTCTCAAGGGCGTCGACGGCATCGTGTTCGTCGCCGACAGCCAGATCGAGCGGATGGAAGCGAACGTCGAGTCCATGCAGAACCTGTACGACAACATGGCGGAGTACGGGTACGACCTGACCAAGATTCCGTTCGTGATCCAATACAACAAGCGCGATCTCCCGAACGCCGCTCCCGTCAAGGATCTGCAGGCATCGCTGAACCCGGGATGGCCGATCGAGGACGCGACCCGTCAGAAACAAACGCCCGATCCCTCGCATCCGGGGGAAAGTCTCGTCGAGAAGGTCGGCGCCGAGTGGGTCGGCCGGGCAGCGTATCACGAGGCGGTCGCCGTGCGCGGCGACGGCGTGTTCGACACACTCAAGGCGGTCAGCAAGCTGGTCCTCAAAACGTTGAGCTAATGGCTGGTCCCCCCCCCCAAGGTCCCCCTCGTTCCACCGCGATGCGGTGGACATTGCCGAACATCATTACGCTCGCGCGCATCTGTCTCACGCCAGTCATCGCACTGCTCCCATTCATCCAGGGGTACTGGCCCAAGGTCATTGCGTTCGTCGTGTTCCTCATCGCGGCGTTTTCCGACCTGGTCGACGGCTGGTTGGCGCGGCGCTACGGTACCACCAGCGAGCTCGGGATGTTGCTCGACCCGATCGCCGACAAGCTGCTGCTCTTCGCCACGCTGATCCCCATCTTCTGGATGACCCGACACCCGACGATCCTCGTGGACTATCGCATCCCGTGGTGGGGGAGTTTACCGGTGTGGGTCGCGCTGCTCCTGGTGGGGCGGGAAATACTGATCACGGTGTTTCGCTTCTTCGCCAAGCGACGCGGCATCGTGATCCCCGCGATGGGCGCCGGCAAGCTGAAGGCCGTCGTCCAGAACGTGTTTATCGGCGCCACGATCGCCTGGTTTGCGTGGAAAGACGCAATCGCGCAGCGGCACATCGCGGGCGCGTTCCGGAATTTCTGGGACCAGTTCCACGGCTGGTTCGTCTCCGTGACGCTCGCCGGCGCCATCGTGCTCACGGTGTATTCGCTCCTCGTCTACCTGTACCGCTACCGGACACTCCTCAAAGTCGGCAAGTGAAGCTCGAGGTCGTTACCATCGGCACCGAGCTGCTGCTGGGACTCACCCCTGACACCAACGCCGCCGACCTGGGACGGGCGTTGGCCGCGGCCGGCGTCGAAGTCGTTCGTCACAGCTCGGTGGCCGACCGCCCCGACGCGATTCGTGGCGCCGTTGCGGAGGCGCTCGATCGCACCGGATTCGTAATCACGACCGGTGGCCTCGGCCCGACGCGCGACGACATGACGAAACGCGCGGTCGCCACGCTGTTCGGAAAACCGTTGCAGCTGGACGAGTCGATGCTGCGCTCGCTCGAAGAGCGGTTTCGGCGCCTTGGCCGCACGATGCCGGCCGCGAATCGGAGCCAAGCCGAGGTGCCGAGCGGCGCGACGGTGCTGCCGAACCCCCGTGGCACGGCCCCCGGGTTATGGGTGGAGGAACGGGGGCGCGTCGTGGTGATGTTGCCTGGCGTGCCGTCGGAAATGCGCGGCCTGCTCGCCGAGGAGGTGCTTCCTCGGCTCGCGGCGCGCGGGTCGGGAATGGTGGTTCGGTCGCGGACTGTGCGCACGACCGGCATCGCCGAATCGGCACTCGCCGAACGGGTAGGCGCGATCGAAGACGACATCGCGCCGCTGACGCTCGCCTACCTCCCTTCAGTCGACGGCGTCGACCTGCGTGTGACCGCATGGACAATCGCTGAAGAGGAAGCCGAGCGTCGCCTCGCCGCGACCGTCACGGTGCTGCGTGAACGGGCGGCGGAACACTGCTATGGCGAGGATGGAACCGATCTCGCCGGCGTTGTTTTGCAGCGGCTCCGCACACGCAAGACGCGGCTCGCCGTTGCCGAGTCGTGCACCGGCGGATTGCTCGGCGGGCGAGTCACCGCGATACCGGGTTCATCGGAGGTCTTTGCGGGCGGCATCGTCGCCTACGACGACGCCGTGAAGCGAGCGATGCTCGACGTATCGCCTGCGCTGCTGCAGACGCACGGAGCGGTATCCGAGGAAGTGGTGCGCGCCATGGTTGCGGGCGCGCTGCGCCGCTTCGGCGTCGCTGCCGGGCTCGCGGTCACCGGAATCGCGGGACCGAGTGGTGGAACAGCGGAGAAGCCGGTCGGCACCGTGTGGTTGGCCGCCGCGTTCGGTCAGGAAACGCGGGCGCTCAAACGCATTTTCCCCGGCGACCGCGCCGAGATTCGTGCGCGCGCCGCGCAGGCGGCGCTCGACTTGTTGCGGCGCTTGATCGGCGAGACCAATTCGTGAACCGCGTCAACGCGCCCGACGGCACGCCGCTCGCGTACGACGTCTACGAACCCGCGCGTCCCAACGTGGCGGTGCTCTTTTTTCACGATTGGCATCCGCCGCTCGGGGCGGAGTCGCTGGCGCAGATGGGACGGCAGCTCCAAGACGCCGGTCTCGCTGCGTATTTCCTCGATCAGCGCGGTCATGGTCGCTCGGGCGGTCACCGCGCCCACCTCTCGCGATTCAGTCAACTGCTTGGCGACCTCCAGGCGTTCCGGCGCGCCGTGCGCCAGCGACAGGACATCCCCCAGGTTCTCGTGGGCGACGGCTTTGGCGGTTTGGTCGTGCTGCGCTATCTCGAGACACAGCCCGGCGAGCCGCCGGCGGCTGCGGTCGTATCGAATCCTGCACTGGCGTGGCGCGCGCGACCCGCCGTGTGGAAGCGCCTGGCGGCGAAATTCGCCGACCTGTGGCCCACGCTGCCGACGGGACGGGGAGGCGAATTCATGACGGCGGGCGCGCGGGCCGAATTGCAATGGGCGCAGCGCGCCGTACTCACCGATTCACAGCGCATCGAGCGTCCGCTGCTCTTCCTGCTCGGTGGAAATGATGGGCTCATCGATGCGCCGCTCGCCCGGCTGTTCGCGGAGAATCTGCCTGTGCGTACGACGGTCAACTGGTATCCGGAGCTGGCGCACGAGGTCTTCGGTGCGCGGCGCGTCATGGATGACTTGATCGCGTTCGTCGCGCGGCATCGATCCTAAGTCGCCGCGGGGGTTCCCTCCTGCGTTTTGCTGCCTATCTTGTTGTCAGACTGAAAGTTCCAAATCAATGACCAACAAGCGCCACGCGCCTCCTTCGCCATCGCCGCAATCGACCACTCCGCGCGCTCCCTCATTGGATCCTGATCCTGGGGAGCCGACTCCCACGGCTCCTCCGTCCGGAGCCGCCGCCGAGACTGCATCTCCCGCGCCGTCGGAGGCCGATGTCTGGAAAGACAAACATCTGCGACTCGCCGCTGATTTCGAAAATTTCCGCAAACGCACGGCCAAAGAGCGTACGGAGATGTGGATGCGGGCGCAGGCGGATCTTGTCACGCGCCTCGCGGATGCGCTGGACGATTTGTCGCGGTTCGCGCACATCGATCCGGCGGAAATCGATGCCAAGACGCTGCATGAGGGCGTCGATCTGGTCGATCGCAAAGTCTGGAAGGAGCTCGCAGCGGCCGGCGTGACACGTATCGATCAAGCCGGCGTGCCGTTTGATCCCAACGTACATGATGCGGTGACGACGCAGCCCGCGTCGAAACCGGAGGAGGATCACACCGTAGGCCAGGTGGTGCAACCGGGTTACAAGATGCGCGACCTCCTCCTGCGACCTGCGCGCGTGGTGGTGCTGACGTGGCAAGGTAAGTAATGGCCGCTCAGCGCGACTATTACCAGTTGTTAGGAGTCGCTGAATCAGCCACCACGGACGAAATCAAGAAGGCGTTTCGCCGGCTGGCGAAGCAGTACCATCCCGATCGCAATCCCAACAATCCGCAAGCGGCGGAGCGCTTCAAGGAGATCAATGAAGCGCACGACGTGTTGAGCAATCCCGAAAAGCGAAAGAAGTACGATACGCTGCGACGCTACGGAGCGTTTGCCGGGGCGGGCAACGCAAGTTCTCGCGGTCGCCGCGAGGGCACCGCCGGGGGGGGACGCGGCGCGCCGGATAGCGGTGATTTCGATATGTCCGATTTCGGCGGCCTCGGCGACCTCTTCTCTTCCATATTTGGTCGGCGTGGCGCCGATCGCGAGGCCGAGCCTGAAGAAGTCGAGACCAGCGTCACGATTCCGTTCCGGGTGGCGGCGCTCGGCGGGTCGGTGCCGATCACCTTGGCAATGCCGGAGGTGTGCCCGACCTGCGGCGGCACCGGCGCCGCCAAGGGCGCCACGGTCAACACGTGTCCTGAGTGCAATGGGCGCGGCACGGTGTCATTCGGACAAGGGGGCTTCGCCGTCAATCGTCCGTGCCCTGTGTGCCGCGGGAAGGGCACGGTTCCTTCGCAGCGCTGTCCAACGTGTCAGGGCAGCGGCGAAGTCCGCGTCGAAAAGCGCATCACCGTCGAAGTGCCGGCGGGGGTCGAGGACGGTGCTCGCCTGCGGCTCAAGAACCAGGGACCCAAGGGACAGGGCGACCTCATCGTCGTCATCCACATCGCACCCGATCGCTTCTTTCGTCGCGAGGGCCTCGATGTGATCGGCGTCGTCCCGATCAATCTCGCGCAGGCGTTGCTGGGATCGCGCATCAAGGTGAAGACGCTCGACGGCAAACGCGTGGTGTTGCGAATCCCACCAGGGACGCAGCACGGGCAGAAATTCCGGATCGCGGGACATGGGATCGAGAGAAACGGTCGCCGCGGCGATATGTACGTGGAGGCCCACGTCACGCTCCCCGAACGGCTCAGTGCCGAGGAGCAGGAGGCGTTGCGGAGCTTTGCCGAGAAGACGGGGATGAAGTACTGAGATTGGCGCGCATGGCGACCGCGCTCGCCGGGCACGCGCCGCGCAGCTCTTCGGATTGTCCCAACGCCGGATCCAACTGATCGCGTGGAATCGGAACGAAGCCAAAACGCGGGAAGAAATTTGCGGCGGTCGTCGTGAGCAGGTAGATGTCGCGCACACCTCGGCGCCGCGCCAATTCGAGCGCTGCCTCGGTGAGTCGCTGGCCCAATCCATCGCCGCGCCGATTCTCCGCTACGGCCACTGACCGCAATAGCCCAGCCGCCGCGTAAATCTCAACTGCTGCGCATCCCACCAAGCTTCCCGAGTCCCGGGCAACGAGTGTTGTTGCGATGTGCCGCTCGATTCCGGCCACGGGCAAATCGCTGCTCCTCAACAGAACCAGGATCTCGGGCAGATCTGTCGGCGTAGCCGCGTAAATGTTCATTGACAGTCGAAACCTATCATGCTTGCTTTGTTTTCCCTCGACGCCTCGGCGTCTTGGCGTCGAGCATTTTGGGGTGTAGGTCAACTGGCAGACCGCCCGGCTGTTAACCGGGAAGTTGGAGGTTCGAGTCCTCCCGCCCCAGCTTCAGACTCAAACAGGGAGTCTGTGGTCGACGTGAGCAATCGTGGGGCTGATCATCGCCCTGATCATCGACGTAGACTTGCCACACTCACGCGATTCGCGGTGCTGCTCGATTCCGGGATGCGCATCCCCGGCACGCAATTGCGATTCGGGCTCGACCCCGTCATTGGACTGATTCCCGGCGTCGGCGATGCTGCTGGCGCCGTTCTGGCCGGATGGATTCTCATCGAAGGGATCCGACTGGGCGCGTCGCGCGCGACCCTGGTGCGGATCGCGGGCAATATCGCGCTCGATGCTGGACTTGGCGCGGTTCCGATTCTCGGGGATATTTTCGACTTCGCATGGAAAGCCAATCTTCGAAACGTGGCGCTGCTGGAGCGCCATCTGATAGATCCCGCACACGCGATACGCGCCGACCGATCCTTCGTGGCCTTCGTGATTGGTGGGATCGTGGTCGTGACCTTGGGTGCGCTCGTTCTGGGCACGGTCCTGGCGATCCGCCTGCTGCGAGTGTTGGGCGTCGCCGCTGGGGTGGTGTAGCACAGCCGAGGGGCTAGTTTCCGCTCCGTGATCGCTCCGGAGCCCTCTCGTCCTCCCATCGCCGTGGCACTCGCCGATCGCTACACGATCGAGCGTGAGCTGGGACGCGGCGGCATGGCGACCGTGTATCTCGCCGACGAGAAGAAGCACGGCCGCAAGGTCGCCATCAAAGTCCTGCGGCCGGAGATCACCGCGGCGCTCGGCACGACGCGGTTCCTGCGCGAGATCGGCATCGCCGCGCAGCTTGCTCACCCACACATCGTCCCGCTCATCGACTCGGGCGAGGCCGCCGGGATGCTGTACTACGTCCAGCCGCACGTGCCCGGCGGCTCTCTGCGCGAGCGGCTCCTCGAGCGCCGGCCGCTGTCCGTAAAGGACGCGCTCCGCATCGCACAGGAAGTCGGCGCCGGCCTCGACTTCGCGCATCGACAAGGCTTTGTGCATCGCGACGTGAAGCCGGAGAACATCCTGTTCGCGGATGGTCACGCGGTGCTCGCCGACTTCGGCGTCGCGCGCGCCTGCTGCGACCCCGAAGCGGACACCACGCGTGCCGGTGAGCTTGCAACTGAAGTCGGATTGGCGGTCGGGACGCCCGAGTACATGAGTCCGGAGCAAGCGAGCGGCGAGCCGAATCTCGGCTCCGCGAGCGACGTGTACAGCCTGGCGTGCGTGGTCTACGAGATGCTGGTGGGCGAGCCGCCGTTCACCGGCGCGGGCGCGCGCGCGGTGATGGCGAAGCACGTCACCGAATCGCCCCGGCCGGTGCGCGGGTTCCGCCCAGAGGTGCCGCGCTCGGTGGAACGGGCACTCGAACACGCATTGGAGAAGGATCCGGAGCAGCGGTTCGAGAGCGCGGCGGAGTTCGTCGCCGCGCTCATGGCTCCCGACAGCGCAGGGATCGCGCGAGCACCCGCCAGCACGCGGTCCATCGCCGTGCTGCCGTTCGTCAACGCGAGCCCCGAGGCCGAGAACGAATACCTCAGCGACGGCATCAGCGACGAGCTGATCGACGCGCTCGCGAAAATCGCCGGGCTGCGCGTGTCATCGCGCACGTCGGTCTTCGCGCTCAAGGGGAAGCCGCTCGACGTCCGCGCGGTGGGCGCGCTGCTGGGCGCGAGCGTCGTGCTCGAAGGGACGGTGCGCAAGTCGGGTGACCGGCTGCGCATCACCGCGCAGCTCACGTCGACCGACGACGGGCGCCTGCTCTGGTCGCAGCGCTACGACCGCACGCTGATCGAGATGTTCGCGATTCAGGATGAAATCGCCGGCACGATCGTCAACACGCTGCGGACAACGATGTTCGCTGATCTCTCCGAGCACGTCCCGCGGCGGTACACGGAAAACATCCAGGCCTACGGCCTGTATCTCAAAGGACGATTCGCCTGGAACAAGCGAACGCAAGAAGGCGTGGCCGAAGCCGTGCGCTTCTTCGAGCAGGCGATCGCCGAAGATCCGAACTATGCGCCTGCCTACGCCGGCTTGGCCGACTCGTACTCGCTCGACGTCGATTACCGCAGCATTCCCGTGGACGAAGCCTACGCGCGCGCGAGGGCCTACGCGCGCAAAGCGCTCGAGCTCGATGAATCGGTCCCGTCGGCGCACGCGTCCCTCGCCTGGACCCTGTTCGTGTACGATTGGGACTGGGAAGGGGCGGAGCGAGAGTTCCGACGTGCGATCGAGCTCAATCCGCGCTACGCCAGCGCGCATCAGTGGTACGCATTTCTGTTGGCATCTCGCGGCGAGCACGATGCCGCCCTGAACGAAGGGCTGACTGCGCTCGAGCTCGAGCCGGGGTCCGTTTCCGCCCGGCGCGGGGTTGCGTGGCTCAGCTACTACGCGCGTCGCTACGACCTGGCGCGCGACCACATGTCCCGCGCCATCGAGATGAATCCGCTCGCCACCGAGAGCTATCGCATTCTGGCGACGACGCTGGCGCTGCAGGGCGAGCTCGCTGAAGCCGAGCGCATGCTGCGGGATGCAATGACGCTACCGGCCGCGGGCGCATACACGAAGGCGACATTAGGGTGGGTGCTGGCGCGCGCCGGAAAGCGAGCGGAGGCCGAGGCGCTGTTGCACGAGCTCGAGGCGGCCGAGCAGGAGGGATACGTCTCGCCGGTGGCCTTCGCCATCGTGCATATCGGTCTCAACAACATCGACCAGGCGCTCGACTGGGCGGAGCGCGCGTATGAAGAGCGCCGCGGCTGGCTCGCTTATCTGAAGGTGAATCCGATGCTCGATCCGCTGCGGGGATCGCCGCGGTTCGAGGCGCTGGTGCGAAGAATGAGGCTGTAGGACCTACCCTTTTAAGGCGGGGGCGCCGTCGAGGAATTTTTCGACGGTGTCGTTGCCGAGACTGGGCCGGAGATGCTCCATCACAATCCGGCCCAGCCGCGGCACGTCTTCCTTGCGAAATCCGGCGGCCGACAGGCCCGCCATCAGCGCCGCGGGGCCGGCGACGCCGATGATCTCGCCTGTGCGCGCGCCACTCATCAATGCCCGTCCCATGTAACTCTCATGGTTGGGAACGGCGGCGCGCACCTTCTCGAACGTCTCCTTATCCACGGTCATGCGCAGCGCCATCAAAATGGCGCCCACGCCCTTCTCGGCTTGCCCCGGTTCGACTTCGAGATTTGCGACGACCTGCTCTACTAGATCCATGGGCGAAAAAGTATCATTGCCCCACGGTGAAGTCTATTTTTTTGAGGACCGTTCCAGCCGCATCTCTGATCTCTACGTGCCATGCACCCTTTGCGTCCGCCGGAATTGTTTTGCGGCTCCAGCTCCTCCACGGTGAACCACCGATCGTCAACGCGACGTCGCCGACCTGGTCGTTGCCGTGAAACCAAACGTGATGGAGTGTCTGCCCGTTCGCCCCCGTCACGCGCATCCACAACACAACCGAGCCTACACTGTCTGAAAACGTGGTACCGCTGTCCTGCGGCACGCGATCCTGTATGTTGCGGGCCAGGACAGCCTCGACCTTGACGTCACTTGGCGCCGCGGGCTGTGCAGCGGGTGCCGGCGCCGCTGCGGGCGCGGGCGCGGGCGCGGGCGCGGGTGCGGGCGCGGGTCGAGGTGCGGGCGCGGGCGCGGGCGCGGGTGCGGGTGCGGGTGCGGGCGCGGGCGCGGGTCGAGGTGCGGACTTACTCGTGTCCTGTGCGGCGAGACTTCCGATTCCACCGACCATCAACAGCAGCGCGGGTAGTAGCTTCACGACGGACCTCCCGTGTCGAGGTTGACATGCTGTGCCGTTCGGCGGCTGCGCCGTTCCAGCCAGGTACCCAGCACGGCCGCCAGCAGGCAGCCAAACAACGTTCCTGCCATTTGAAATCCCAGTTGATACTCGAGCTGGATCCAATGGCATTTGGGCGCAAAGATCGGCCCGACCAGCCTGCCACACTTGTTCTGGCTAAACGCAAAGCCCCAGCTCGCGCCGAGGCCAAATATCAGCGGCAGCAACGCAATGAAGAAGTGACGCAGCGCGATTTTCATGGCTAGCGCCCTCGCTCGATCTTCCAGCGATCCACGACGCGGTCCTGTTCGACCACGACGTATTCGTCGAAATGCGCTTCTGTCAGACAGGAGTGATTGGGAATGATCTCGATCTGTTCGCCGACCTTGAACTTTCCCTCGATAGCGACGGGCGCGGCCGCGCGGATCAAGCCATGCTCCTGCGAGACGGACGCGACCGTCAGCTCCGGATGACCCTTCACCTCACCGAACACCGGATCGAGACCGAGGTGAGTGGGGCCGAGATCCTTCGAGAGCGACAGCGCGCCGGCGTCCACGACGAAATGGGAAGCCCCCGGTTGATGGGACACGACGGTGGCCAACACTGAGACGGCCACGTCACTCGGCTCGCAGCATCCAATCAAGACCATTGTACGATCGTAGAAGATGTAGTTCCCCGGCCGGGCTTCTGTGACGCCCGTCAAGTCTTTTACGGCCGCCATCGCGGGCGTCGAGCCCACGCTGACCCCGCGCACCGGTAATCCGTCCTTCCGCAGCAGATCTGCAAACCACACCATGACTTGTCGCTCCTGTTCGGCGATCTGCGCGGCCTCCGTCTGGTTGCGGGTCCTGTAGGCATGACCCGAGTGACTCAGAACGCCGTCAAAGACGATCCCGCGTTCGCGCCCCAGCTCGCGCGCGACCTCGAGTGCGTACCGCGAAGAGGGGTCGACGCCGGCGCGGTGATAGCCGCAGTCGACTTTGAGCCAGACGTGCAGGCCCCCCCCAGTTTCCGCGAGAGCTTTCGCTGTCTCGAGGTCGTCGAGGACAACGCGCAGCGTCGCGCCGCCCTCGGCAATTCGCCGGACGTGCGGGATGTGTGTCGGATCGAGGGGGAATGCCCACGTCAGGTCCGTGAACCCGCCCCGGGTAAACGCCTGCGCTTCGAATAAGGTCGACACCGTAATGCCTCGCGCGCCCAGCGCGAGTTGCCGGCGTCCCAGCTCGAGGCACTTGTGCGTCTTGATGTGCGGGCGGAGGGACACACCAAGCCGGCGCGAGCGCGCGGCCATCTGCGTCAGATTGCGCTCCATCACGTCACGATAGAGCAACAGCGCCGGGGTCTCAATGTCCCACATCTTGGCGGGTGTGGACACGTCAGGGAATCAGGACGATCGAGCCCGTGGTTTTGCGACTCTCGAGATCTCGATGGGCCTGCGCCGCTGCCGCGAGCGGATACTGCTTGCTGATCTCGATCGTCACCTTGCCCGATCGTACCACGTCGAACAGCGCCGCGGCGCGCGACTCGAGCTCTTCGCGGCTCGCAATGTAGGTCACCAGCGTCGGGCGCGTGACGTAGAGCGACCCTTTCGTCGCGAGAACGCCAATCGTCACGGGCGGCACGGGCCCCGACGCGTTGCCAAAGGAGACCATCAGCCCACGGGGCCGCAGGCAATCGAGTGAGCCCTCCCACGTGCTTTTGCCGACGGAATCGTACACGACGGGAACTTTCTTGCCGTCCGTCAGTGCCAGCACGCGCTCAACGAAGTTTTCCTTGCAGTAGTTGATCGTGTGCGTCGCGCCGTGCGCTTGTGCGAGCGCGCATTTCTCGTCCGACCCTGCGGTGCCGATCGTCATCGCGCCGATCGCCTTGAGCCATTGCACCGCGATCAGGCCGACGCCGCCGGCCGCGGCGTGCCACAACACCGTCTCGCCCTTCTGTACCACGCGAGTCGAGAAAATGAGGTACTGCACAGTGAGCCCCTTCAACATCATCGCGGCGGCCTGTGCGTCGCTTACGTCCGGCGGAATCTTTACGAGCCGGTCCGCAGGAGCGACGCGCATTTCGGAGTAGGAACCGGCCAGCGATGTGTAGGCGACGCGGTCGCCGACTTTTAAGTCGCGCACGCCAGGCCCTACCGCCTCGACTACGCCCGCGCCTTCATTGCCAGCGATGGCGGGGAGCTTCACGGGATAGAGCCCCGAGCGCTGGTAGGTGTCGACAAAGTTCACGCCAATCGCGGTATGGCGGAGGCGCACCTGTCCAGAACCCGGCTCGCCGACTGGCACGTCGGCTAGCTCCAGCACTTCGGGACCGCCGTTCGACCGAAACTGGATCGCGTTGGCCATCGTCAGCCCAGCTTCGCCTGGTGACGGGCCGACCACTCGAGCGCGGCAAGCAGAACGAGTGATCCCCACGCATACACGCTTCCCTGGAGCAGGGCGAGACGCAGGGATCGAGGTCCGATGGTCAGCAAACCGGATGTAGCGATCGCCGCAATGATCAGCGCCGTGCCACGGACACGTCCAAAATTCGACGGCGTGTTCCGCAGTACCGCCGCCCAGCCGGGGAACGCGAGCACGTAGTAATGGATCCACGCGATCGGTGCCGCGAGCACGGAGGCGAGTAGTACCGCGCCAAGGCCGGACAGAGCGTCCCAGCTCCGTGTGCCGGCACTGACCAGCATGACTGCGGCGCAGAGCGCGGCCAACCCCAATGCCAGCGTCGGTGCTCCTCCCATCCGGAGCACGAGCGCGCGCAACGATTGGTCGTTGATGGAGAGTTGCCAACGATCCTGAGCGAGGCTCGACTGGAGCCAGTCCGCGGCATTGCTCAGCGCCCCCCCCCCCGAGGCGCCGTAAGGCGCGAGCGCAAGGAGCGTCCCGCCCGCGGCAACCGCGGTCGCGATGGCGAAACCGCGCCACCGGCGTTGCATCGCGAGATACAGGATCAAGAGGGCAGGAAAGGCCTTGATTGCCGCGGCGAGTCCGAGCCACAGTCCGGCCCGGCGTTCCCGGGCGTCTTCGAGGTCCGCGGCCGCAGCTACGACAAGCAGGAGCAGAATCGTATTGACGTTGCGATGCTCAAAGTTCGTCTGAATCGGCACGGCGGTCGCGGCGAACGCGAGCGCGGCCGTTCGCCAGCCACCCCAGCGGCGCACGAGCACCATCGCGATGGCGAGGCAGGCTACGCTGATTGCACTCCAAACCGCGGTCGCCACCGGAAGACTGACGCGTGCGAGCAGCCCAAGCGGCGCCAGACCGAGCGCCGCGAACGGCGGCCATGGTGTACCCTGACTGGACAGCGCGGGACGGTACAGAGGAATGCCGTCGAGCCACCGCTGGCTGAGCTGGATTTCGGGGACGATGTCGCCGCCAATGTGACGCCGGATCACGATCACGACCGCGGCGTAAAGGGCGACGGAGACGCCGACGGTCCATCGTTCGCGCGGGGTAAGTGGTGGCGGCCTGATCAGTCGAGACCGGCGAACGCCCTATTCATCGATCCGGCGACCCGTAACCTCGATGCGACGCATGCGCTCGATCCGGCCCGTCCCACCGACGAACGACGACGTCAGCCAGCTCGTGAGGCTCACGATGATGGCGCCGAGCGTCGCGGACCCGAGGCTCGCCACATGGAAGCCGGGGACGAGCCAGGCGACGAGGGCCAGCGAGATGCCGTTCACGATCAGGATGAACAGTCCCAGCGTGAGGATCGTCAACGGCAGCGTCAAGATGATAAGGATTGGCCGGATCACGGCGTTGACGAGGCCCAGCAGGAATGCGGACAGGATGAGCGCGCCTGTACTGGTGAACCAGATGCCGGGAAGCAGTTGATCTGCGACCCAGAGCCCGAACGCAGTGATGACGAGCCGAACGAGAAAGCCTCTCATGGCGCGGAAGATAATCGCGGGGGCGCGCCCGCGCGCCCGGCGACGAATCGGGCCGTCATCCCGGGACGCGCCTGCACGCCCAGTTTCGCGTCGAACAGGATCGCCCCGCTGACCGAGTCGCGGCGGGCGGAAGCCCAAGCAAGCGACAGTCCGGCGAAGGGGCCGAGATCCGCGGGCCAGCCAGTCACGATCGCCTGCTCGGGCTGGCCGAACCAGCTCGCGCTGACGGTGTCGGCATGCGGCGCGCGAAACACGATCTTGCCGCGAAACACGCACTCGCGACCCACGAGCACGGTCGTCGTGTCCAAGACGATATCGCTCAGCCTGAAGCGATCGCCCATCTGCGGTGCATCCGGGAATGTGACCGTGTCACCACGCGCGACGACCCAATGGCCCGCGTAGGGAAGCGAGTAGCGTTGCAGCCTGGAGAACTGATGGCCAGAGCAGGGATTTCCCGGACCGCACGCGCTCAGTGCCAGGACCACGCACCAGAGAATGATCATTGAACAATGTTCAACGATCATTGATCATTGATCATTGTTCATTGATCGGTCGTATCTCTTGCCACCGCGTTCGTCTGCTCGATCCCTGCGCTCGTCGAGTCGCCGACTCGCATCGCCTTTCCGACGCCGCGGGCTCCCGGGATCCGCGACTGGGCCAGAATGCTGTCGCGCTGGCGCTCGGTGAGCGTGTCCCGATTGACCCCATTGACCGTCTGGGCACTCGGTTTGTCCGAGTCCTTGCCGCCGCCACATGCGGCTATGATCGCAACCAGCACGGGCACGAGCACCTTCATATCTTGGCTCCGTATTGTGCGGTCCTGACAACTTTGCGTCCGTGCCCTACACTTGCAACTTCTCAACCGGAGCAGTCGAGATGAGCCAGCGCGTTCTCTTCGTTCTCTTGCTCGGCACGGCCTGCCGCCCGGTCGCTGACCGGCTGGCGCACGGCACCTGGGTCGACCTCACCTATTCCTTCGATTCCACCACCATCTACTGGCCGACCGCGGAGCCCTTCCGGCTCACCGTCGTCTCGGCGCAGCGTACACCGGGTGGCTACTACTACGCGGCCAATAACTTCGCGGCTGCCGAGCACGGTGGTACGCATCTCGATGCGCCCGTGCATTTCGTCGAGGGGAGACACACGACCGACCAGATTCCCATCGAACAGCTGATGGGACCAGCGATCGTGGTCGACGTTTCCCATCAGGCGGATTCGAGCCCCGACTACCGCGTCACCGCGGCAGACTTCGAGCGCTGGGAGTCCGCCCACGGAGCGATCCCCGCCGGAGCCATCGTCCTCATCAAAACCGGATGGGGCAGTCGTTGGCCTGACCGCGCGCGCTACCTCGGCACGACCAAGACGGGCACCGCGGCTGTTCCGGAGCTGCACTTTCCCGGCATCCACCTCGATGGCGCGCGCATACTCGTCCGGCGCAAAGTCAAAGCGGTTGGAGTCGACACGCCGAGCCTCGACGACGGCCAATCAAAGACGTTTGGCGTCCATCGTCGCTTGTTCGCCTCGAACGTTCCCGGATTCGAAAACGTCGCGAATCTGGATCGGCTTCCTGCAACGGGCGCGTTCGTCATCGCGCTGCCGATGAAAATCAAGGGTGGCAGCGGCGGCCCGTTGCGAATCGTGGCGCTGCTTCCTTAAGCCGGCAGGCCTTTGCGCAGGACGTCTTCCACGACGTCGGCGAAGCGATCGATCTCCGCCAGCGTCGTGTAGACGTTCGGCGTGATGCGCAGGCAGTTGAACTCGGGATGGGCGATCGGCGTGACGATGATGCGATGCCGGTCGAACAGCAGACTCGCGACTTTGCCGACGTCGAGTTGTGCGGGTGTAAATGACGCCAGCCCGCAGGACTGAGCCGGATCGTAGGGCGTCAGGAGCTTCACGCCCGGCAGGCGCTCCAGCCGTTTGGCCCAGCGATCGCGCAAGAAGCGCAGCCGGGCCGCTTTCCTTTCCGGGCCGATCCCGTCCAGAAAGTCGAGCGCCTCCGCAATCGCGTTGTGATTGGCGGCCGGGTGCGTGCCGATCTCCTCGAACTTGCGGATGTTCTCGTTCATTTCCGGCGGCGCCGCCATCATCGGCCAGATCTTGCCGATCTTTGCGCGTCGCACGTACAGGAAACCGGTCCCGATTGGCGCGGTCAGCCACTTGTGCAGGCTGGTGCCGTAATAATCGCAGTCGAGTTGGTCGCGGGTGAACGGGAAATGCGCGTAGGCGTGCGCGCCGTCCACGATCACTTCAATCCCGCGGCCGCGAGCCATCTGACAAATCCGTTTTATCGGAAAGATCTGGCCCGTGAGATTGGTGATGTGACAGACGTGGATGACCTTCGTGCGCGGCGTGATCGCCTCTTCAAAGCGGCGCGCGAGGTCGTCCTGCGAAGGGGGCGGCACGGGGAAGGTGATCTGTTTGAGGACGATGCCGTCCCGGCGCTCCCGCTGTTTCCACGTCGTGATCATGCGCGGGTAGTCCTGCGTGGTCGTCAGGACTTCGTCGCCACGTTCGAGCGGCATACCGAGCTGCACGATCTCGAGCGCCTCACTCGCGTTGCGCGTGATCGCCATCTCCTCGGGATCGCAGCCGAAATTGCCGGCGAGCCGGCGCCGCACCGTCTCGATCTCCGGTTCGATCCACGCCCACATCGTGATCGCCGGCGCCTGATTCGAGACTGCGAGATAGCGCTGCAATGCCGCGTACACGACTCGCGGACTGGGCGCGACGCCGCCGTTGTTGAGGTTGATCATGCCGCGGTCGATGTCGAACGCCGCCTGGATTTCGCGCCAGAAGTCTTCGTCTTGAGCGACATCGGCGGCGGAGCGGCCATCGACGCCGTGAAGCGTCGGCAGAATGCGCGACAGCGCGTCGTTGCGAAGCGCGGGGAGTGTAGCGCCCGCGGCGAAGAGGGAGCTGAGAAAACGGCGACGGGTGGGCATCAGGGGCCTCGCGGGATTCGACGGAGCAGAACGGTGTACGCGAACGCATTGACGACGAGCACGAATGTGCCGAGCAGTGCTTGTACGCGCGGCGTCAGGCCGGACGGGTACATCGTGGGCAGGAGATAATGCTCGATGAACCCGCCGCTATAGCCCTGCTGTCCGGCTTTGGCGCGCAGTGCGTTTTCCATGGGTGTGAGCGGACAAATCCAGCCACGGTACTCGATGAGTACACCCCAGATCGCGCACGGTACGTGGACGGCGGCGACCCATCTCCAACGCCACGCGAGAAATCCGCCGAGCACGACGAAGAGGATGAACAGCGCATGGATGGAGATGACGGCGTTCGCGAGTAACCGGTAGAGCACGCGTAGGTAATACGGCAAAACCCCCTGCCCGGCCAGAGCCGGACAGGGGGCTTTACCAAACCGTCAGCCGTCTACAAGCCGGCGAATGTCGTGACCGGCAGGAACAGCCCTTCGACGGCCTTTTGGAATGCCTCGAACGCGTCGAAGAGGTGACTGAGCGCTGCGAGCTCGGCGGCCGTCAGCGCTTGCCCGCCCGCGTCCTTCCACTGCGTTGCGGGATTGGTCGGGTCACCGCTGATGGAAGCCACCGGGTGGCCATCCTGGTTGACAGTGACGTCGACCAGTGCGCTGCCGGTGCTCGTGTTGATCGTGATGCGGCCCACCGCCTGAATCGTCAAGCCGTTCTGAATGAGCCGGAAATCGGCGTTGATCACGATGTTCGGATTGTTGACCGCCACCGACTCGTTCATGATCAAGGTGATCGCTGGATTGTTCAGCGCAAACACCGCGTGCGCGGTCGCATTGTTCACGTCGATCGTGAGCGTCTGATCGAACGTCAACGTCTTGTTGTCGGCGCCCGTGAGCCCGTTCGAAATTGAGCCGCTCGCCGCCGCCGTTGCCGACATCTGGCCGGTCGGTTGCAGCGAGATCGTGTAATCGATGTACGTCGGCGTACCACCGGGGCCTTTGACCAGGACTTGGACCTGCAGCTTGCTCGCCGTGCTCTGATCGAGAATGTCCAGCGTCCCGATCTGCGTGACCGGCTCGATGACCTGATCGTTCAGACCGACGGCGTAGAGAATGAACCGAACACCGGTGAGACCGGTGACGGTCGTGCCCAGCCACCGGTACTGGTGGAGCGTGGCGTCCCACTCGTAGACGCGCCCGTATAACGAGTCGGGGATGACGCGACCCTGGGCCGCGGCGACGCTGAGGTTAGGCAGTTGCGCCTGCATGCTGCGAGCCTGCAGGAGGCCAGGCAGGAACATCTGCGCGCCGCTCAGTTGGAGCTGCGGGCGCACCGTCGCGAGCAACGAGGCGACCGGACCGATCGCCGGCGCCTTAGCCGCGCTGAGGTTCAACGTGGCGGTACTGAAGCTGCGCGCGACCTGCGTGTTCACCGCCGAGTCGACCGACGCCAGGTTCGCCGACAGCGCGACCGGATCCTTGAAGTGGACGGGGGTCAGCGACTCTTTACACGCCGCCGCCGCCGCCGCCGCCGCCGCCAAGCCGAGCAGGATTCCGGCACGAAGGAGCAACCGCATACTGCCTCCTGACAAGTGAGGTG